>JAEEGH010005962.1_pt1 | contig 30196 bp, 23 predicted proteins | sample 9134181 | NCBI WGS metagenome assembly JAEEGH01 (sample SAMN16246544, study PRJNA631951) | gut metagenome | biome: gut microbiome; feature: rumen; material: DP-attached | host: Bos | place: Iran: Karaj | collected 2018-10
CTATCTCATCGGCATAGCCCTGAAGCCACGAACGCATGTTGTCGGGCATGTCGTCGGCATCAATACTTCCCGTCAGGCTATATCCAAGCACGGGCAGTGTGCGGTCGTCGCCACTGACAATGACAAACCCGCCGCCCTCGGCATTGAAGGCATAGAGCTCTGAGATACCCGTCGCAGCCTCGCGGAGTTCGACAGCAGCACTTCTGCGCATTGTCTTCCCACTGGCCTGGCGCTGTTCGAGGAATGCCTGGGCTTTTGCCTTGGCTTGTTGCTGAGTGATGGTCGGTGCTGCCTTTGCCGTTACGGCCATCAGCGCGACAATCGTTAATAATAGCGCTTTTTTCATTATCATTTCTGATTTTAGTTTGTTATAGCTTTTATTATTGATTCACGTCATTATTTGCGGATTAGTGTTGAGCCTAACTGTCCGAGCTGGACGGCATAGACGCCACGTTGCAGGCCGGGAAGCGTGATGGAGCCCTGCTGCAAGGTGGTCCGCTGAAGCACCGTGCCCGAGAGGCTGTAGATGGTGACGGGGGTACCGTCTTCGGCACCGTCGGCATAGAGCACGTCACCCACAAGTCGGAAGGTGACTTTCTCGGGCTGGTTCTTGCTAAGCGAAGGAATGGCGGAGGGCAGACCGAGCACTTCCAGGATGCCCTTATAAGCATTGATCTTGCCATGGCCGGCACGGATGCCTGCCTTGGTGGTGTTGTCGTCAGTATCGACGCTTTTCAGGATGATGGCCTTCACGTCGTCGTTGGTCAGCGTGCGTCCCTTGTCGTGGGCGGCCTGCAGCCACAGGGCAATGATGCCTGCAGCAATGGGGGTCGCCATCGAGGTGCCGTTGGTCTTTATCCAGCAGTATTCACGAGGTTCTTTCTGTCCCACAAACTGGTTGCTGAACGACTGGCGGTTGCTGACCTCGGCGGTTTCGTACTTTCCGTCGCCATAGAAGGAGTTGGCAGCGCTATAGATGCACACGCCTGGGGAGACAACGAAGGGATGACGGTTGCCGGCATAGTCGGTGCCATAGCTGCTGAACGGGGCAATCTCGCCCACATTGAAATCTTCGTCGGGCTCAGCAGCCTCGCCAGGTTTGTCGACAATCAGATTGCTGGCTGCCCAGGCCCCCACGGCGATAGGCACACCAGTGGTGTTCAGGTCGCCCACACTCACATCGTTGCCTGCCACATCGAAGCCTTCGGCATTCAGAAATTCTCCTTCCTCATTCCATGCACGCTGTTCGGCGGCGTTGGCCGATGTTATCTCTATGCCGAGTTGCTGCTGGAGGAAGTTGAATTTGCCTCTCGACTGAATAACGGTCTGCGTCATTGCACGGGGTGATCCGTCGGGAGCCACACCTGCACCTATACCGTTGACGACAATCAGTCCACCGCCAGCGCTGGTGTATCGGTCTTTCAGAAGTGCCTGTAAATCCTTGCTCAGTGCATCCGTGCCGACATCTTCCGCATCGTCTGTTTTCAGTGCCTTCGACGAGAGGCCGTTCGTCAGCTCATGAACTGCCGTGGTGGCCAGTTCCTGCTTCTTGTCTTCATCATAGATGAAAAATCGGATGTAGGCAGGCTTGTCGGTAAACAGATAATTATATAGAGCAAATAGGCCACGCACACCCATGAGCGCCTTCAGCGGATGCTGTGCGTCAACGGTCTTATGAATGTGGCATTTGTCGTTACCCTCGTTGCCGGTAGAGATGGTCATCACGTGCCCTTTGTCGCAAAATGCCTTGTAGACCTGCGAGCCGGCACTGGTACCGTCGTGCGTACCGTTATGGGTATTCATGCTCATCGTCACCAGGAAGGGCTTGCCAGCCTTCTTGGCGTAGTCGGCCATGTAGTTCAGAGAATACATTGTGTTGAGCTGTTCGACATCGTCAACGTCTTCTGAATGTTCATATTTTCTCTTTTGTGCATCGTCGGGCGTGGTGTTGCAGAAAATCAGTTCGGCTTTGGGGGCCATACCTGCCAGGCTACCACCTGTGATGCCCTTGACGGTGCTGATGGGACTGGCTGCCGCACAGCCTGCCACGTGGGTGCCATGATAGTGGCTGTCGTCTTTCAGACGTGCAGTGTCGAGCAACAACTCTGGGGTATCGAAGAGCGTGCCTTCCAGCTCCTTGCCATCCACGACTGCTTTGTTGCCTTTTCCGTTGGTCATGCCTGGATAGTAGGCTGCCTTGACGCGCAGGTTGCCCTGCTCGTCCTTGAAGGCTGGCTGCGTCACGTCGAAACCGGCATCGATGATACCGATAATGACACCATCGCCCTGATAGGCCTGTGGCAGCTGGACTCCAGTGCCTGTATGCACCTCGTCAGTATGGGTAGCCTTACGGCTGTTGTCGAGCTTCAGCATGGGTTTCACGGGCTTCTCAATGAGTTGCACATCCTGCAATGTGGCTATGTCGTGCAGCTGTCGGGCCGTTGCGGCTACCATCAGCATACGTCCGATAGCCGTCTTCACCTCGGCCCCAGTGGCCTCTATCTGCTGGCCAGCCTCGCTGGCATCTGCTTCGGGGTAAAGGCGTACGACGAAGAGGGCCGGTTTCTGGGTCTCCTGTCCTCCTGCGCGCCTGGCTGCCTCAACCTGCTGCGCAGCAAAGGCATGCACCATGGGTGCCAGCTTACTGTTTTCCGTTACTGAGGGCGCCAGAGTCTGTGCACTGACATGGCTCGCAGCTATTGTCAAGAGGACACCAAGTACCCAAAGCATTTTTCTTTTCATCATTCTAGTTTGTTATTAATAGTAATTATTGTTTTAGATATTATCTCTTTTTGCAAATATACCTATTAAAGTGCGAAAAAAAGAAACCAACCAAAAGAATTTTGAAAGTAGTTGTCCTCAAAGTCTTTATGTGTCCTCAAAACGGAATTTAGTTCTACAAACAGGCATTTCTGCTTGACTAAAAGGGCGATTTTAAAGAAAGTTTTTGTATCTTTGCAGTCGATTAACAACAATATATAAAAAATGGAATATCAATCATTAAACGAATCGGTCCGGATGATGGCTAACGACAAGCGACGCTCTATTTTTATTGATAAGGTGGAAAGCGGATTGCCCCGCTGGCTCATCGAGGTGGGCTTCGCACTCTTTGTGATACAGGCAATAAATACCTCGTATGACATATCTGAGTGGGTGAATGCCAATGGACTCCAGGCACCGGTTTGGCTCATCGTGCTGGCGGGCGACATCATACTCTATTATGCCATGATGCGTGGCATGAAGCCGCTGGTCAGGCCCTTGACCATATTATGGTGGTTATTTATCGTCGTTGTTGCTGCCGGCGACATCACCGCTGTGTTCCCAGAGTCCATCATCAACTTGGCACTGGCCGTTGTCACACCGCTGGTCTTCCTGCCCCTCGGCATCTCCATCGCCTTCTTCTATCGTGGTTGGCTGCAGTGGGTAGGCATCCTGATGGTGGCCCACATGATGACAATGATTATTTTCCCCATTATGCTCTACGAACTGATTCCTTACATCATCGTAGATCTCTTAGGAATTGCCGTTGTGATAGCCCTTGGCTGGACGATGCGCAAGGTATTAGTTTGATTCCACTCTGACCACTTCGGTCTGAGTGTGCTGGCGGTATTGGGCGGGAGTGACGCCAATACGTTTCTTGAATTCGGTTTGGAAGGTGGTGCGCGACACGAAACCTGCCTCTTTGCTAATGGCATCCATCGACCACTGCGGATTTTCCTTGATTAGCTCGGTGGCGTAGAGCACGCGTTTCTCCGTCAGGTAGTCGTACAGGCGGCCATAACGCTCGTCGTCTTTCAAGAGCTGCTTGATTCGCTTTTGTGTCAGCCCCAACCGCTGCGCTATGTCCTTCAGCGTAAGATCCGGATCGGTATACATGTGGCTCTCGCTCATCTGCACGTCAATCCATGAGCGGAGCTCGTTGTCGCTCATCTCGCGTGTGTCATTTATGTTTTCACGCAGCGGCTCCGTCTCCTGCTGCAACTCCGAAATCCTGTCCTGAGGCTTCAGCTGCTCTTTCAACTCCCTGAGTTCATTACGAAGTTGATGCTGCAGCTCCTTTTGGCTTTCCACTTCGTCAGCCAATTGGTTGTTATTTTTGAGTATTGTGTTGGTTTGCTTGTACGAAAGATAGATGCTGATAGCGGCAGCTACCAAAAACGCGAAAAATACGGCTGTAATCAAAATGCTGTTTGCAGTCATGGGGACAAATTCAATTTCGGAGTACAAAGATAGTGTTTATTTTCGATATTCCGCTTTTGTCGCCTTGAAATAAGAAAAATTGTTGTCCCCAAATCGGCTTGTTGTACTCAAATATGGATTTCACCTTACCATACAAACTCGTCACTATAACTGTCGAAGACGAGGGGAGCCGTCCAGCCGCATTCGCGGCAGGCATTGAGGATGACCTGTTGCACTTCGGGCGTGATGGGGTATTCACCACGGCGGTAACGGTAATAAATGACGCGTGAGAAATGATTGATGAGGCGAGCCTTGATGGCAACCTCCATACGTCCGGGCATGGCTTCATAGAAGTGGACCATACCACGCGGGATGCGCTGTGGCTGGTCAGAACGGAAACCGGGACAAGTGTCAGTGCCCGCACCAGGATGGTTGGGGTTGAAACAGCTGATGCTGTAAAGACGGTCAGGTGTGTAAAAGCCTGTCTGCCAGCGCAGACAATGCTCGTGCAAGGGGCAGTCACCGCTGAAACAGACGGTGTACTTGACGGCTTTCTCTCGAAGAATGTTTTCGTCTATCATAGGCATCAATATTAATAGTCGGCGGCAAAGATACGATATTTTTACCAAACCACCAAATTTTTGCCCGTAATTCTATAAGTGTGCCAAGGAAGGAAACACTGTGTGCCATCCCTTGGCACACAGTGTTTCCTTCCTTGGCACACATTTAACATTTCCAATCGTTAAATCACGATTGTACGTTTTTTTTTGTGTTGTTTTGACGTTGTCAGATGGCGTTGATGAACTTGACGACAGCCAGTCGGTCGTCCTTCTTCAGGTTATAGAACTTTTCGGTGGCTTTGTAGGCATCGGACTGCTTGGAGTAGCCGTGCCACATGATAGCCTCGACGACGGTGCGTGCCCGGCAGTCGTGCAGACGGTCGTCGGCACCAGTGAGCTGTCGGCTCAGTCCACGACCCCAGAGTGGGGTGGTGCGGCACCAGCCGGTGCGGATGTCGTTCTTCATGAAGAGGCGGTGCTGTACCATGTCAGTATAGGGCCAGATGGTCTGTTGCGGATAGCGGGGCAGCATGTCCTGTGCGTTCTTGCCGACAGTCTTGGCATAGGCCTTGATGCTGGCGTCGACCCAGGGCTTGTCGTCACCCGTCTGCCACGAAGGACGGTGGCACTGGGCACAGCCCATCTGTTGGAAGAGCTGCTTGCCGCGCTGCACATACTCGTCGTCGAGGTTACGGGCTGCAGGGACGGCGAGTCCGCGGTGCCATACCATGAACTGGTAGTACTGCTTGTCGGTCATCTCGTCCTGACTCTTGTAGGGAGCACCATTGAAGAGGTATTTGTCGAAGGTCTCCTTCTTGGCGATGGACGATGTGGAGAGAATGTCGTAGACGCGCTCCTTGATGCCCTCCTCAGTGCCGTCGGCATAGAAGGGATGCAAGATACTTGACTCAGAGCTGCCGTGTTCCATAATGTAGCTGAGCACTTCCTTGTCCTCGCTCTGTGCCTTGGCCCAGGCGGGGGTGGTGTAGAGCCAGTGACGGTCGGAACGGGTGACATTGGTGATGTTCCAGATGGCATTGGCGCCGGCACCGTCCTGCAGGGTGCCACGCGTCATGGCATAGGTGAAGCGCTTCAGCGGACCATGGTCGCCACGGAACGTGCCCGTGTCGTTGTAAGGTGCGGAGTAGTAGGCCGATGCCTTGAACTTGCCTGCTGCCTTGTCCCACATGGCGGGGTTCAGCTCCACATAGGGAGCCTCGGCAGCCCACTGGGCTTCGATATCCTCGTCGGTGAGGGCGTCTAGGAGGCCTGTGCCGTAGACACCGATGGTCGACTCCAGACGCACGTCGTAGTTGGTGGGCTTGGGGTCGGTATTGAATGCCGACTGCGGAATACGGACCTCAGGATAGATGAGCGCGTAGGTCTCGCCATCAGCAAACTGCATGGGCAGTCCGCTCTCCATCTCGCTGACAGTCTTCCATTCTATCTGGATCTGCTCCTCGTCGATAGGGGCCTTGAAGGGATCCATGGCCTTGGTCTGCGGCATACCCGTGACCTCGGTGATGTAGCCATTGGTGTCGGGATGGTAGATGACGAGCAGATAGCCGTTGCCCACGGTGTTGGCGCGGTATTCAGTCTGGCGCTTGCCATGACCGTAGCTGGGATGGCAGGCGATGCACGAGTTGCGTACCCAAGCAGGACCAAGACCGCGGCGGGGAGCCTGGTCGATGGTGTAGAGGTGTTCGAAGAAGTCCTCACCGGTGTTGAAGTCTTCCTCCATGCCGGCCTGCTGTGCAGCCGGTGTGATGTCGGAGTAGCTGGCACTCTCGGTGGTTCCCAGACGTCCGCCAGGGTACCACTCGTCGGCAGTAAAGTTTCCGGTAGCCTTGCCGAAGGTCTCCTTTTCAGGATTCAGCGGGCCCAGATTCTCCGTTGTGTCATCGTCGGAACATGCCGACAGCAAAGGTGCTGCCAGCATGGTCACGAACAGTAGTCGCAATGATTTATTCATATTGTTCATTTCTCATTCCTCATTTCTCATTTCTCATTCCCCACTGGTGCTGTCCCAGTTGGTGGGGTCGTCAAAGTTCTTGTTCCAGATGACGCTGCAGTACTTGACGAAGGGAGAGGGCATGCTGCCGATGTTGCTGATGGCCTTGTTGAAGGCATCCTCAACACCGACGGTGGCACCTACGGCCTGGAAGAACTTGGCGAAGCTGTTGTTAGCCACAGAACCATTGGTGGAACCGTACCATACGTTACGGATGCTGCGGATGTTGTCCTGGAAATCGGTGATGGAGTTGTAGCTGTAGGGTGACTCCACATAGGCGATGTCGCCAGCAGAGAAGGGGTTGGCAATCTTAGCCGTACCCACCTCGTTGCAGATGGCCAAGCAGGAACCATCGGTATCGCTGAGTACCTGTGCGATGGCATCCTTCAGGCTGGGGAAGTTGCTCTTGCTGTTCTGACCGGCACCGATGAGGTTCTCGCCATACGACAGGCCGTTCTCCGTCTGATAGTCCAGACCGGCAGCCTTCACAACAGCCAAGCGGCTGGCGTTCTTCTCACCTTCCCAAGCCACCTGCAGCTGGAAGCAACGCTCCTTGAGCAGACGGCACACCTGCTGGGCATATTTCAACTCGTCGGCACCGCTGATGCTCTCGAAGTTCTTATAGGTGTCGTTGCCCTGCAATTCAGCCACCTTGCGGTTCTGGCCGTTGCGGAACAGGATGAACTCCAGGGCGTGGAAGCCGAGGATGGTGGACTCGTCCTCAATCTCAGCCTTCATGCCACCCTTGAAATAGGCCAACAACTCGGCACGGTCGAGGGGCCATGAGTCGATGGTGGGGTCGATGCTGAAGTCGCTGGCTGCACCGCCGAGGAAAGCCTCTGAGCGCTCCCAGTGCTGACGGGCAGCCTTGAAGTCGGCGCAGGCCTTGTCAATCTGAGCCTGGGTGATGGTCGATACGGTCAGGCCGTTGAGGGTCTTCTCCAGGTCTTCGACATCGTTGGCCAGATCGGTATAGGTGGGTACGATGACGTTGTTGACCAGATTGGTCAGCACGTTGCGCAGTGCAGTCTCCTGCTCGGCCGACAGACTGGACTTGGCAATGGCAGCGTTGGCCTTGGTGAGTTCTGTGATCGTGCCCATGCAGGCATCGATGGCGCTATTGCCATAACTCTTGTCCTTGTACTTGGCCTCGGTATCGGTACCGCTACCATTCTCGTTGTTGTCACTGTCACTGCTGCAGGCAGTGAAACTGAGGCTCATCAGCAGAGCCATTCCGAACATCAAAATCTTTTTCATCTGAATAATATTTAATATTTAATTTTTATTTTTAATCTTTCATCTTTCATCTTTCATCTACAAGAACCATCCTTCGTATGCTACGCCGATGTTCACTGATGGCTCGTCGTTGTAGATGCTCTTCAGGAAACGCTTGGAGTATTCTGCCTTGATGACAATCTGGGGAATGGGCTTGTAGTTCAGACCCAAGGCCATGCGCTTAACCTCGGTATAGCCGTAGTCGGTGCCCTTGGTATTACTGGCGTAGGGATTGTACTGCTCGTAACGGCCGAAGAGGTACAGCTGCTGACGATCGGCACGCAGACAGGCTATCTGCGAGAAAATGTCGTAGCCGGCCTCGATGCCTACGGCATAGGCGTTCTTCGACACGTAGGCCGAATGCTTGAAGGGCGACTTCGAGTTCAGACGGTTGTAGACGTACTTCAGCTGCTCGGCATCGCTGAGATAGCCGTAGTCGGCCTGTCCGCGGACAATCCAGTTGTGGGCCTTGTAGGTGAAGTCGAACGAGCCGATGACGACGTTGCCCTTGTATTCCGCATCGACACCGGAGGCATTGCGCGGATAGCTGTTTCCGATGCTCTGTCCATAATAGCCGCTCAGTCCGAGACGCAGACCGGGAATGGAGTAGTTGTCCAGTCGCAGAGCCACACCGTACTTGTTGGCCACGTCGAACTCCAGGGGTGATTTGTGGCCTTTTCTGATCCAGCCAGTGTTGGTGAAGTTGTCTGCATTCAGACCGGCCAGGAACTGGGCCTCATAGCGGAAGTCGCCATAGCGCCCCCAGAAGGAGACACCCGTCTGGTGCCACGTAGAGGGCATGATGGTGTTCTCGCCCTCAGGACGATAGACGGTGAAGAAGCTGAGAGGCTCGTGGTGGGCATTATTCAGTCCCACAGGCACCACGATGTGTCCGGCACGGATGTTGGCCCATGGCTTAAAGGACTTCTGCAGCCAGAACTGCTCGAGCTCCACCTCGCCGCCTTTCTCCGTTTCCTGTTCCCATTCACCGCCTTCCTCGTTCTCCTTCTCGTAGGCGATACCGTTGCCACCATGCTCGAACTCTATCTCGGTGCTGAATGTCCAGCCCTTGCCAAAGTCGTAGCCCAGATAGACCACAGCATGTGGAATGTCGAAACGGCCATGGGAGGGGTCGTCCTTATGTACCTCGGGTTCACTGTATCGGCTGACATGGTCGCTGAAATAATTACGCGAATAGACTACCTCGCCGTAGCCTCCTACACTCAGACGGCTCTTTTTGGCATGCTGAGCCACGCTGTCTGTTGCATTCTCCTGTGCTTGCGTGGCCAGTGTCACGCAAAAAGCACAGAACGCACAAATCATAATTTTCTTCATATACCTTATTATATATTAGGGAAGTAAATCATTCATTTTCACCTTTCCCTTTTTCTCTTTTATTTTTCGATGCAAAGGTACGATGATTGCTGTTTTTTCACAATACCGAAAAATAATGAAACCGTTTCCGGCTCTTGCATGTTTCACGGAAAATGACTACCTTTGCATCGTTAATCATTATTAGGTATCAGAGAAGAAAGGCAAAGGCGTATGAAGAATCTGAAGATGTATGAGGCTGACGATAAGATGATCACGCTTATCAAGGACAACTACAGCGTGCTGCAGGCACTGGGTTCGTTTGGTATCAATATGGGTTTTGGTGATAAGACGGTCCGTGAGACGTGTGCTATGAACCATGTTGATACGTACACGTTCCTGGCAGTGGTGAACTTCACCATTAATGGGTATTCGCACTTCGAGGATGACGAGAATATTTCCGTGCCGACCCTGTTGCACTATCTGAAGGCCAGCCATGCCTACTACTTGGATTTCCAGCTGCCTTTTATCCAACGTGAACTGGAGGAAAGCATCAATGAGGACGACCCCCTGGGACGCCTGATCATGAAGTTCTATGAGGAATATGCGCAAGAAGTGCGTCGCCACATGAAGTACGAGGAGAAGACGCTGTTCCCCTATGTGCAGTCGCTCATCGACGGGAAGCCAGCCAGCGACTATACCGTGGAGACCTTCTCGAAGCACCATGAGCAGACGGACAAGAAGCTGCGCGAGCTGAAACTGATGATTATCAAGTATTTGCCTGCTGACGGACTGCGTAACAACCAGCTGACGGCTACGCTCTATGACATCTATAACAATGAGGAATGGCTGCGTCAGCATGCCGAGGTAGAAGATAATATTTTTACTCCAGCCATCCGCCGGCTGGAGCGTCAGACCAAGCAGCAGGACGTCACGCGGAACATCACGGACATGGTGTTCAAAGGTGGACAGGACAATGTCGAGATGCTGTCAGAACGTGAGCGCGACGTCATCATCGGTGTGGTACAGGGCATGCAGAACAAGGAGATTGCCGACCATCTGTGTATCTCAGTGAACACGGTGATTACCCATCGCCGTAACATTGCACGTAAGTTACAGATTCATTCACCGGCAGGGTTGACAATCTATGCCATCGTCAACGGTCTGGTAGATATCAACAGCGTGAAACTTTAAATCTTATTGATATCAACGTAGCCGTGCATGACGGCGTAGATGGTAAGGGCAGAGACACTCTTCATGCCCAGCTTGTCCATGATGTTCTTGCGGTGCGTGATAACGGTGGTAAGGCCAATGTTCAGACGCTCGGCGATTTCCTTGTTGATATAACCCTGAACAATGAGCGACATGACCTCGATTTCACGGTCGGTGAGGATTTTCCGGTTCAGCACTTGCGGAATCGGGGGGAGGTTGCGTCCGTCGCCATGGGCATGCTGTTGCAAGTGCAACAGGTCACGAATCAGCTGATGCTCAGGCTGGTTGATGCAGAGTGCATGGAATTCGGTTAACATAGACGTATCAGTAAGCGACAGCGTCAAGACAATGGTCTTGCGCTGTCGCTGGCTGAAAAACAGACGATTGCTCAGTACGATATCCATCGAGACAAAGTAGTGAGCATAGCTGTCTGGATGGTTGGCCTCAAGCTCCGTAAAGGATCCGAACGTGTCAACTGCCATGATAGGCATCACGTTCTGCAACAATTGTCGCATACCCAGCGAAGCCAGGGTGTTAGCATCAATGACGGCTATCTTCGGTCTGCCTGAAGTATCCATTATTAATGGATTTCAAACAGGTTGAAGAAACCTGTCATCATAAATACCTTCTTGATCTCGTCGTTGATGTTTTCGATAATCACCTTACCGCCCTTGGCAGAAGCCTCCTTGCGGATGGTGAGGAACAGACGAAGACCAGAGCTGCTAATGTACTCAAGGTCTTTGCAGTCGAGCGTGATGACTTTGTCTGCATTCTCCAGCAACGGAGTGATTTCCTGCTGGGCAACAACAGCAGCGGGAGTGTCGAGACGTCCGCTAACAATAGCCATCATGGCTCCATTTAATTCTTTAACGTCAAATATCATAGTCGTAAATTATTATTGAATAAGGGCTTTGCGGGCATTTTCAATAGGTTCCTTAGCTTCATTGAGCTGAGTCTTCAGCTCAGAAACAGTGGTTGCGTTAAGTACATCGAGGGGAGCCAGAGCCTTGGCAACGGGCTCGATGTCAGCATCGTATTCAGACAGACGGTTGATGGCGTCGAGAATCAGAACAATGCGGAATGATACGTTGGCTGCTGACTCGTCATCAAAAGCGGTGATGAACTTGTCAACGTTCTGGTTTGCATCGTAGAGCTGCTCAACGAGAGCTGCTGCTGCCAGCTGCCAGAAGTAGTTGATGCGACCGTTCTTCTCCATCTCGTCATACAGAGTCGTGGTGGTTTCGTAAATGGTGTTCTCGTCCTCGAGGGCCTTGAACGAAGGATCGTTGATGTCAGCAATCAGCTTGCTGATGGCTTTGTCGTATTCATCGGTAGGCATCTCATAGAGACTGGCAATCTTCTTGTCGACATTCAGGGCACTCAGGATACGATATTTCTCAGCGAGTGTGGTGGCCTCGAAGGCAACATTGGGGTCGAGCAGATAGTCAGGCTTTACCTGCTTCTCTTCCTTGGTCAGTGACAGAGCACCATCCTGTACGAAAGGAAGCTGCTTCATCTTACCAAACTCAGAGGCAATGCTGTCGAGATGCATCTTGATGCTGGCCTCGATCTGCTGCTGTTCAAAACTCTTCAAGCTGTCGGCTGCTTCATCAGCCTGAGCACTCTTCTTGCCTCCGCAAGCTGCAAAGGCAATCGCTACAAATGCAATAGCTAAAATTGATAATTTTTTCATTGTTTAAAAATTTAAGTTATTAATTAATAATGTTTATACTCTCAATAATTGTTGTTAACTCTCAAATCTCAAATCTCAAATCTCAACTACTCTCTCACCCATCTTCCAGGACGGTCTGTCAACAGGAGAATGGTGACGATGATGCTCATAAGCAACAACATGGCCATATTGAACCAGAGGGTTTTGATGTGCCAGGAGCCGACAATCTTCACGCTGCTGTAGAAGGGCGCACGCCCCATGTGGTTGCGCGGAGTCAGGAAAATCAGTCCTGTACGGGGTACTATCTGATTGTCGATGACGTCGAGCATGCGTTGTTGATCGGCACCGATGACACAGTCTTCCAGCTTCAGGTTGTAGTTGTCACGCTTCAATTGGAGTAGAGCCTCCTTGCCATGCTGACGGATGAGGGCAGTGGTTATGTTGTTGCCTTTCAACGACAACTCGTTGCTGCGTTTCGCCAGAATGTCCTCTGCCTCCTTCATGTATTTCTGGAGAGACTCGTAGGTCTCGTCACCCTGGTAGGGTTGCATGCCACAGTATTCAGTGACGAGAGGCAGGTTGGTGCGGATGACTTCCAAGTGGTTTGGGTCAACCTCCTTGCCCTTGATACGCTCGCTCTTCATGGTTTCCAGCTGCGACTGTAACTCGTAGAGGAATGCCATATTGTAGAACTGGTTCTCGTATTTCTCACGATCGATATCGAAGAACTGTGCTTCATAGTCGTTATCGGTGAACGACGTGACGGCCAGAGCCTCATAAGACCAGCGGGAGGGGATGAGGTCGCCGATGAGTGGCACATTGCCTGTCGTACTCTTCGGTGTCAGATCGCTGAAACTCACCACCAGTCCGCAGAGCAGAATCTGGGGAATGAGTAGCATGGGGATACTGATATAGATGGCCACCACGGAACTCAGACACTGTGACAGCAGCAATCCCGTCAGGCTGGCCAAAAGGGCCGTGGCAAACAGAATGAGCCACCAGGTCCAGAAGAGTCCGTGCAATCCCATGATGCTATTTCCGATGACAATGAACAGCAGTGTCTGGATGAGGGAAATACCTGCCATATAGACAATCTTCGACCAGATGTAGCTGTGGTAGGACAGGTTGAGGAAACGCTCGCGCTTCAGCAGGGCACGGTCTTTGATGATTTCCTCGGCAGAGCCGCTCATGCCTGTGAATGTGGCCACGATGACAGCCATGAAGAAATAGCTGACGAGGTTCTTGTTGTTCATCACCGAATAGCCTTCAGGCGGCGCATAGCGGGTGAGCAGGGCACAGATGACAGCCAGGATGGGTCCCATGAGTAGCGTGATGCACAGATACTGCACATTGGTGACCTTCGTCATGATGTTACGTTGCAGGAAGATGGCAAACTGCTTCAGGGCGTTGGGCTTCTTCTGGTCGGACAAAGGCACATCGCTGGTGGCGGGAGCCTCCATCTGGGGGCGATACTTCAAGTAGAGCTCATGCCAGTCCTGAGGGCTCATCTTACGTTCGTCAGAAGGCTCGCCACTATTGCTGAGAGCCTTCTCGTCAATGATATTCAGCACAATCTCGGGATTGACATTGCCACATGTCGGACATGTGCTGGTCTCGGCATCGGCATAGTTGGCAGCCTCCTTGAAGTAGGTGATGGCATCGATGGGGTTGCCATCGAACACGGGATAGCCGCCCTTGTCGAGCAGCCACAGGCGGTCGAACAGCTTATAGACGTCGCTGGATGGCTGGTGGATGTTGACAACGATGAGTTTACCTTTCAACGTCTGTTCCTTCAACAGCAGGATGACCTTCTCTGTATCAGCAGACGACAGCCCCGATGTCGGCTCGTCGAGGAACAGCACGGCAGGCTCGCGGATGAGCTCCAAGGCAATGTTCAGACGCTTGCGCTGGCCGCCAGAGATGTATTTGTTGATGGCGGAACCCACCTTCAGGTCCTTGATGGCATCAAGGCCCAGATCCTTCAGCGTCTTCATCACGCGGCGGTCTATTTCGTCGTCGGAGATGCCTTCAAAGCACAGCTTGGCGGTGAACCGCAGGTTCTGATAGACGGTCAGCTCCTCGATGAGCAGGTCGTCTTGAGGCACAAAGCCTATCAAAGCCTTGGCTTGGGGCTCTGCGATATCGTGACCATTGATGGTGATAGTGCCTTCCTGGGGTTTCATCGAACCGTTCAGCAATGACAGCAAAGTAGTCTTGCCCGTGCCGGAACCGCCCATAATAGCCAGGAGTTCGCCGTTCTTCAGCGAAAAACTCAGGTCGTGCATGCCGTTGTCGCTGTTCGGGAAGCGGAAGTTGATGTCACGGCCACAGAACTCAACGGACTGGGCCAGCTGCTCTTCATTGTTGTAGGCACTGATGATGGACGAATAATAGACAGGACGTCCGGCGGCATTCTTCAACACGCTGCTCTGCTGCCATACCTGATAGGTACCAGAAAGCACAGGAACGTCGTTGAGCAACACCGTATCGCTGCCCAAGTAAGTGAATATCAGAAAACCTGTGGAACGATCGAGCAGCGTCTTGATGGGACTCTCAAAGCCCTGGATGTGGTGCAGCTTGACACGCTCAGACTCCTTGTTGTTGACATAGTCGGTGAAATCGGCATACTGCTCGTCAGAAATATGGAACTGGCGAGCCATCGTGTCGAACATGCTGACTGCCTGCAAACCGTCGTCGCTGCAAAACTCCATGAGGCGAAGCAGCAATAATGCTTCCTCGCTGGTGAGAATCTTGCCGTGCAGGGTGGAGCAGATGCCTTTCACCGTAGCCTCGCTGTCGAGGTCATCAGTCATATCGTAGGCCATGCGCATGTCGCTGTACAAATCCAAGTACAGATCGATGTTGCGGATACCGAAATGACGACGCAAATAACTCACAAGCATTTCCTTGGCTCGTGACTCGTCAACTTGCTCTTCCTTGCCGAAGAGGGCAAACAGACTGATGAAACTCGATAATATGACGTCTGTCATTTCTTATTTAGACCTGCAAATATATTAAAAAACTTAGAGACCATTCCATTGTGGTAGTTAAAAAAAATTAATTACCTTCAAACAAGCTTCTTACGAAGCGTCAGAACGTTCTTTCCGTCTGTCCGCTCGTAGTTAATGCTGTCCATAATCTGTCGCACAAGATGAATGCCGAGACCTCCGATAGGACGTTCTTCTGCACTCAGCGTCGTGTCGACTTCCGACTTCGTAGTGGGGTCGAAAGGCTTGCCAGTGTCGCTGATGACAAACTTCAGACGCTCGTCATTGGCTTCCGCCGAAATGTTGACGTTGCCTTGGACACCAGCAGGATAGGCATAGTTCATGACATTGACTACGGCTTCTTCCATAGCCAGATTCATACTCATTGTCGTGCTCATGTCGAAGCCTACAGCTTCGCAGACAACATCGACGAATTCCGCCAATTTCGGCACATCTTCAATGTTGTTGGTAAGGGTAATACTGCGCTGCATTCTTACATCCAACTGTTGTTTAGTGTATCGTATAGCCATCATGGTGAGGTCGTCGCTTTGCTCGGCGTCGCCAACAAAACCATGAACGGCAGTGGTCATTATTTCTATGAGCTGATGGGGAGTGGTTGATTTAGCATTATTTAAGATGCGCTCCTCTCCGAACTGCCTGTGTTCTGAATCCTCGGCCTCTGTCAATCCATCAGTATAGAGGAAAATGACGGTTTGAGGGTCTATAATTGTTTCCTCCGACGTAAATTTCCAGTTAGACAAAACACCGGCGGGGAGATTCGAGTTGACAGGTAGGAATCCAATACGCGCATTCTCCGCATCAAGCAGTAATGGTGCATCATGGCCGGCATTGGTGTAGCGCAAGCGACCAGTAGGCAAGTCGAGGACACCGACGAATAGGGTGACGAACATGTTGGAATCATTGTTTTCATTCAGAGTCTCGTTGATGGCACTAACAATGCGATCAGGCAAGGCCTCATGGGCGGAAATAGAACGGAACAGGGCTCTGGTAACTGCCATAAAGAGTGAGGCAGGCACGCCTTTGCCACTGACGTCGCCGATGCAGAAGAAGAGTTTCTCGTCGCGAATGTAGAAATCGTACAAATCGCCACCGACCTCCTTGGCAGGAGTCTGCTGGGCGTAAACATCAATATCCGTACGATCCGGGAAGGGCGGAAATACCTTGGGAAGCATAGATATCTGGATGTTACGTGCAATCTGGAGCTCACTGTCGATACGGCCTTTCTCCTCATTGATGGTCTTAGTTTCTTCAATTTGTTGAATCAGAGACTTCTGCATAGTTTCAAAGGAGTTGCGCAGCTGGAGCATCTCGTCATTGGTGTAGATGGCAGGCAGCTCTTCACGGAAATTGCCTTTGGCAATCTCGTCTGCAGAGTGGGCAAAGCGTGTCAGCGGTTGAGTGAGGCGCTTGATAGTCAGGTAGCAGACAAAGAAAACGATTATTAGTCCGACAACCATCAAAGTAAGGAACACAATACTGATGATGTTTGCTGTGTCGAAGATTTCATCATGTGGTACAACAGTGGCAATGGACCAGCCAATATGCTCAACAGGTGCATAGAAGATAAAATTCATCTTGCCATTCTCCCAGAAATTCTCATAGCCGTTTTCTCCGGAAATCATCTTGTAGGCCACCGAGTCATCTTCTGCGCTCTCGGTCTCCATGCAGTAACTGAAAATGGTCTCGTTCAGGATGCGTTCTTTGTCGGGATGGACAATGTATGTACCTCCACGTCCGATGATAAAGCTGTAAGAATGGCCCGTAGCTGTTGTCAGATGGTTTCTTTCATGGTTGTTGATGCTATCCAGACGATGGGTCAAGTCAGCCAGCCAGTCTAACGATATGTCAGCAGTTAATACGGCAAACATGTTCCCAAAACTATCGTAGAGTGGCAGCGAATAGGTAGTCATTGGCTGTTCACCGCCTCCCTCATCGAAATAAGGCTCACTCCAGTAAGGCTTGCCAAGCAACTTGGGGATTTGATACCAATCCATATAGTGGTATTCGTAATCTTTATTGCCTAACTGCTTGGTTTCAATGGTGACGGAATCCTTTCTGAAGGCATAAGGGGCATACCACGTTCCTTTCTCTGGGAAGTAGTTGGGCTCGAAGGCAATAGCTGAGCCAACGATATTGGGATTTATCTGAAGAATACGCTCGACGATGGTGTACATGCTTTCAGGGTTGTTGAGGTACTTTTTCACTTCCGGCTCATTGTTCGAAATGGCAGTCTCAACGGCTGTAAACACGTTGCCGATCTTCTCGGTAGAAGTGCTCTGGGTTCCATCGTAATGAAGCACGCCCATATTAATGCCGGCGAACCATGCAACTCCAGCAATGACACCCGTGATGATGATAAACACCAGCAGTATGGTGAGTATCACACGCAGGGTCAGACGTCCGGCTATTGAACGCGGGGACTTGAATATGTTGGATGTCTTCATGGCTGCGTTATCTGTTGGAAGGTTATTTCTTTCTTTACATAGCCATTGTCAAGCATCAGGCGTGTGGCCAGCTTCAGGGCATCAGGATCCAGACGGAAGGTGCGTTTACCGGACTTTTTGTCCTTTGTCAACGTTATCATCTGCTGTAGCATCCATCGCTGTATGGGTCTGTTTGTCTTGACACCGTGTTTGCGACAGGTTTCCATCACTATGTCAAGGGCCTCGTCAGGATGAGCAGCAGCCCATTCCCAGCCTTTCTTCGTGGCTGACACAAATTTGTCAACCTCCGTCTTGTGTTTCTTGTAATACTCGGCTGTGACGTACAGGCCGTCTTCAGGTATGTTGTAGCCAATGTCGGACATGTATATGAGCTGATTGTCCTCAAAGCGCTGTCCTGCCAGTATCAGCTGGAAGAACTCGTTGTAGCTCTGAACTATTACTGCATCAATGGCTTTCGAGATGTAGAGATTGATGTTTGAAACATAGGGTATCCACTCGATGTTAAGCTTTTGGTGGTTGTTCATGATGTATGGCAGCTCGACGAAGCCAGCCTTCCAGCAGCCCACTCGCTTGCCTTTCAGGTCCTGGATACTCTTCAGAGGTTTGTGCGAGACAACCATCTGGGAATTGTTCTGCAACACCTGCATGAGGTTAATAAGCTGCATTCCTTCGTCAATGTAGCGGATGGCTGTCAGCAGTTGTAGAGTTATTATCTGGCTTTTACCGGCTTTCAACAGATTGATGCAGGGATTGGAGGCAGAGGGATGCAGTATTTTTATGTTGAGACCTGCTTCACGATAGTAACCGTTAGCCTCTGCAATATAGAAGCCTGCAAACTGTGCTTGCGCCGTCCATTGTGGCGTAAACACTATCTCCTGTTGAGCGTTGGCGACTAACACTGTTAGTAGCAGCAATGCCGATAATAGCTGTTTTTTAGTCATTCTGACTGCAAAGATAATCATTTTAAGTGAAACATGAAACTTTTTCACCTAAAATTCGTACCTTTGCAGCCTGTTTTTCATAAAAAGCATATTACTGAATGAAGAAATATATCATATTTTGGGGTCTTTTGTTTTCGTTGACAATAGTCAGTGCTCAAGAACATACCCGATTTGCAGACCTCTCTTTGGGGATTACTCCAGAGGAGATGGTGCAGGAGCTGGAGGGGAAAGGCATGCACCGTATGATGGGAGTCGATATTTCGAATACTTATCAGTTGTCAGGAAGAATAGCGGGACTGGAAGTATTCCTGACCGTACATTTCTCGAAAGACTCGACACGTATCAATCATCTGATGCTCACAACCCGTCAGCAACAGGGACGCAGCCAGCGTGATGATTATTCGACACTGATGCAGTGGATGCGCAAACACTATGGCGCTCCTACTTGGGAGTCGTTTGTCAGGAGTCATGCCTTTGCTCGCTGGTATGTGGGCTTCGACCGGGATATCGTGATGATTTCCACCGCCAAGACGGCAGTGGAGATATGGTTTTATGACAATCATGAGCGTCGGAACTTTGACTATTATGCCATTTTGAAATATTGTGAGCGTAATCCTGTCGATCATGTTCCATATATGACGGCTCAGGAGTGTGTTACGTGGAAAAGTCTCTCGACAGACTCAACAGCGAAGAAGAAAACCTCAAAGTATTCTAAGGCGTCCAACAAGCGTTCAAAACATTCCAAGCGTCATGTCCGAAAAGCATCGTCCCGCCGTGGTAAATCATCCAAGGCAGGAAAGCGCAGTCGTCGCAGACGCTAATATCTACTAAGTCTAGCAGAGTGGTTATACCTGTCAGTCAATGATAATGGTCAAATGTCCTTTGGCATAAAGGGCAGGGATTTAGCCTGCTCCAAAGTGCTGTCGACCAATGGCGTGTTGTCATGTTTCTTGCCATTCATCAGGTCATAGAAAGCCTTCAAGCCTACACGTCCGTTTCCAGATTTCAAGATATGGACTAAGCAGAGATTCTGTATACCCACATTCTCGGCCAAGATGTCCAAATCGGTTACGGCCAGCTGCGACAATGCCAACTGGTATGCGTCGTCCTTATTCTCGTCAATGAAGCGTTGGATATCGCCAAGCGTCTGGAAACCAAACAGCTCCATCGCCTTCAGATAATTCATTAGTGGCATCGGGAAAATCTCTGCCTGATTAGCTGCAGCAATGTGCTGGTTGAGACGGTCAAAAGGACGCAGTTCTAAAAAGCTGCGGAAGGAGTCTGTGGATAAGGCGACCTCGTCAAGCTGTCCTGACTTTACCAATGACTGTATCTGACGACGGTATTCGGTCATAGTGGTACGAAGACGGCTGAACTCATCATCTGCCAACTCCAGCATACCTGCCAGTCGACTGAACTGACGACGGTATTCGGGGGGCAGCTTGACTTTACCCTTATAACCGATGTCATGCTCGATTGCTGACCACACATGTTGGAGGGCAGTACGCATCTGGATCTCGAAGGGAATGCCAGTTACTACCGGCTGGCCGTCGATAGTCGCCGTTTTAGCTTTCATCTGACAGATATAGTGGAGTGAGTTGTATCCGAAACTGGTTAACTCATGTAGTTTTCGCTTATCCACGGAGTTCGCCCAGTCAACATCAAACAGGTGTTTGACAATAGCAGCTACCTTGTCTACATCATCAGTGTAAAATGTGATAATGCGCAGACCGACCAAATCGGTTACGTCAGTAACGGTTTGGTATTTATTGCCTTTTCGCTCCAGTTTCCCAGCCAGCGACTCTTCTGCCTTGACACGATATTCCATCGCATTGAGTTCTATACCTTGCTCGTGTAGCTTCTTGCTAAGTAAGGTATATGCCTGTTTAGCCAACAGTTGAAGTGATGGCAATTGCTTACGGTATTGCTCCATGAGCATTTCACTATGGGCGTCGAGTTGGATAGGGGGCTTGCGCATAATAGTCGCTGTTTTACGATTTAACTTACGACAAGAAACCAAGGAGTGCACCTGCAGCAACTGCAGAGCCTATGACACCTGCCACATTGGGTCCCATGGCGTGCATGAGCAGGAAATTATGTCGATCATATTCCAATCCGAGGTTGTTTGAAATGCGGGCAGCCATAGGTACGGCACTCACACCGGCATTACCAATCAGCGGGTTCAGCTTTTTATCCTTTGGCAGGAACAGATTCATCAGCTTGACGAACAATACACCGCTCATGGTGGCGATGATAAAGGCTCCAGCTCCGATGACGAAGATGAAGATGGTGTTCATGGTCAGGAACTCAGAAGCCTGCGTTGAGCAGCCTACAGTAAGACCCAGCAGCATGACCACAATGTCGTTCAGGGCAGCTCCTGCCGTCTTGGCCAGACGCGTTGTCTTTCCGCTCTCTTTCAGCAAGTTACCGAAGAATAGCATACCCAGCAGGGGCAGACCAGAGGGAACGATGAATGTAGTGAGTAGCAATCCGATGATGGGGAATAGGATGCGCTCTGTCTGCGATACTTCGCGGGCAGGCTTCATCTTGATAAGACGTTCTTTCTTGGTGGTCAACAGTCGCATCAATGGTGGCTGAATCAGCGGAACAAGTGCCATATAGCTATAGGCACATACAGCGATGGCACCCATGAGGTTGGGGGATAGTTTGCTGCTCAGGAAGATTGCTGTAGGTCCGTCTGCACCACCGATGATGGCAATTCCTGCTGCCTGATTAGGCTCGAAACCTAAGGCCAGTGCGAACATATAGGCACCGAAGATACCAAACTGAGCAGCTGCACCGATGAGCATTAGTTTTGGATTGGCCAATAGTGCCGAGAAATCGGTCATGGCTCCGATGCCCAGGAAGATGAGCGGTGGATACCACCCTTGTCGTACACCCTGATAAAATATGTTAAGCACGGAGTTGTCCTCATAGAGGCCTATCTCCAGTCCTGCATCAGCACGGAAGGGAATGTTTCCGAGAATAATACCCAATCCGATGGGTACGAGCAATAAGGGCTCAAAATCTTTCTTAATGGCCAGCCAAATGAAGAAGGCTCCTACAACTATCATGATGAGGTTTCCTGCCGTTACGTTGGCAAAGCCCGTGTAAGTCAGAAACTCATTGAAGTTTTCAACGATAAAGTTTGTAAATCCCATAATTGTCAATTATCAATTATCAATTATTAATTGTCAATTATCCTATGGTCAGCATAACTGCCCCCTCCATAACGGAATCGCCGACGTTGACAGTGATGCTTGTGATGGTGCCGGCCTGTTCAGCCTCAATATTGTTCTGCATCTTCATAGCCTCAAGTATGATGACTATGTCACCGACGTTAACCTTATCACCTACTTTGACGTTGATAGCATTGATAGTGCCAGGCAGGGGAGCCTTAACGGGAGTGCCAGAGCCGGCGGGCGCTGCAGTCTGCTGTGGAGCAGGCTTGGCTGGTGCAGAGACTGGTTCGGAAGAAGCTGCGGGGGTGACATCTGCAGGGGCTGCAGAAGTAGCTCTTTTTGTAGCAGCCAGTGCAGGATGCTTAGCGGCATTAATGGGTTTCTGCATCTCAATCTCAAATGGGATGCCGTTTACGTTTACTCTGGCAATTTTACCTTCTACTTCGGTGATTTCTACCTCATAGTCTACACCTTGTACTTTATACTGATATTTTTTCATAGTTGTTTAGTGCAATTCGGGGGTTGTTGGAATATTTGGAGCGTTGTGACTGCTGGGAATGAAAGCCTCGTGCAAATGAGTCATCTGGCTATATTCATCGTCCCATCCGGTATCTTTTGGTTTGATGGTAATGACACCTGACTCAACGTCGTGAATGTCGTCTTCATACTGGCGCAATGCCAGTCCAATGACTGCCATGTAAACCTCTTTGTCAATACCCTTTGTGTTAAGACCTTCTTTCAGAATGACGCCAGTCTTGTGACCAACCTCAATCGTCTTCTCTACGGTTTTGGTGATGGGCTTGATAGGCTGGGTGTTCGCTACCTTCTTCGCTGTCTCCATGTGGCGCATCAGCATACCGAATAGGGTGAAGGTAATCCAAAGCAATGCCAGACAGAAGAATACAATGCCCATTGCCATCAGTGCCATACCGAAGCCGTATGGGTCTTCGCGCTTGAATTTTTCTATCTTCGACTCGCTGACGGTGGTGACATTGGGGATGCCAAGGGTAACCCGATCGGCACTTTTCACTTCCCAATCATGAACCGTACCATTGTTACCAATGCGGGCATACGACTGGTCTGCCTGCAATACAGGTATTGTGATGGAGTCAATCAGCTGAGTGGCATTGCCGTTGTAGAGGGCAATCCACGTGGGCTTTGTCGCATCCACCTTGACAGCAAGGTGCAGCGAGCCACGTACTGGCTGGCTGTTTAGTTGGAAGACGACGAGCTGTTGACCACTAAGGTTAGTGCGCACATCACCATTGGGAATCTGGCTCATGCGTTTCACTCGTTCAGGCACGCTCATCGTTTTGTCGAGTACGGAACGGTCGGTGGTCAGATACATACCCCGGATGTTGTACGTTGAATGCGAGATGTTGGCAATCTCCACCCAGGCGTTGTGAGCTCCGTATTCATCAATTAGACTTGTCTCGTTTACGGTCATTACCTCGTTCAGTTTGATACTGGCATCCATTTGGGCCAGTATCGGTTGCGAAGCGAAGACGAACAGCAAGCCTAACAGGAATCTGATTTTCTTCATTTTGCTTTTTATTGTGTATTATTATAATCGTCGTACTAATCTTCTATCCGCAGAAGAACAGCACAATGATTTGTGCCGTAAAGATGCGGAGGAACATTGACAGCGGATAGACCGTTGAATAACCCAGTGCTGGTGCTTCCTTCGAGCAGATGCTGTTGGCATAGGCCAGTGCGGGCGGATCGGTATAGGTACCTGCTATCATACCGGAAATGGTGAAGTAGTTGAACTTGAATCTGATGCGTGCTATCGGACCAATAATCAAGATTGGGATGATGGTGATGAGGAATCCCGTCAGCACATAGAGCAGTCCGTCACCGTCGATGACTGTCTCGAAGAATCCAGCTCCCGCCTTGATACCCACCGAGGCCAGGAATAGTACCAGTCCTATTTCGCGCAGCATCATATTGGCTGACGTCGTGGTGTAGGTCACCAGATGTATCTTATAGCCATAGCGACCAATGAGGATGGCAATGATTAGCGGACCACCTGCCAAACCGAGTTTCACAGGAACGGGCATGCCAGGAATAGCCAGTGGGAACGAACCGAAGATGAGTCCGAGGAAAATACCTACAAAGATAGTAGCGATATTGGGGGCATTCAGCTTCTTCAGAGAATTGCCCATCTGATTTGCCACCCGTTCTACGGCATCCTCAGGGCCAACAACCATAATTTTGTCACCTACCTGCATAGGAAGTCCGGCAGAAGCGAAGAGGTCGATGCCGTGACGGGTGATACGGGTGACATTCACACCATGTACACTCGAGAAGTGCATCGAGGCCAGTGTCTTGCCATTGACCTTCGGGTTGGTAATCAGGATACGCTTTGACACCAGTGGCTGGTCTTGCTGCTCAAAGTCAATGTCGAGCTTTGGACCGATGAAAGCCATGATGGCCTCCTGGTCAGCCTCGGCACATACCACCAGCATCTGGTCGCCTATGTGGAAAATGGTATCGCGATTGGGAATGCAGAGCTCGCCGTCATGAACCAGTCGTGATACCACGAAGTCACGGTTCAGGAAGTCGTGGACCTGTAAAAGTGTTTTGCCCTCTAAATACTGGTTGGTCACCTCCAGATGCATCTTATAGGGTTTTTTGTTGGCATTGGTTTCTTCCATAGCCTTCAGACGAGCCTCTTCCTTTTCCAGCTTGATGTTGCAAATATACCTTATTAATATGATGGCGCCAATAATACCCAGCACACCCAATGGATAGGCACAGGCATAGGCAGAGGCAATCTGCGGGGCATTTGCTCCGAATACTGTTCCCAATGCCTCGTTGGCAGCACCAAGACCGGGGGTGTTGGTTACGGCACCATACAGCGTACCAACCATCATGGGCAGGTTCGTCTTGTTACTCGTATCGAAGAAGATGTAGTAGCAGGCAAACATGACCAGAATGTTCAGCAGGATGGCACTTGCTGCCAGTCCGTTGAGTTTGATGCCTTGTTTCCCGAACGTCTCAAAGAAACCCGGACCGACCTGCAAACCAATCATGAAGACGAAAAGTATAAGTCCGAAATCTTGTACAAAAGTTAAGATGGGGGTGGGGGCTGTAAATCCGATGTGTCCTGCTACGATGCCTGCAAACAGCACGAAGGTAACACCCAGCGACACACCGCCAATCTTGATTTTCCCCAAATATACGCCTACGGCTATAACCACGGCATAGAGCAACGCAATATGTGCCACCGAGTCAGTCGTCAGAAACAAGTCTTTTAACCATTGAAACGATTCCATAACTTACCTGTCGTTTATAAACTGGGTGCAAAATTACTAATTTTTTGCTCAAAACGCGCAATTATGTGCATCTTTTTTTAAATAAAAAACAATTATTGTTGCTTTTTCGCTCTTTTTATGTAACTTTGTATATCTTTGCACCATGATTTATCAGAAAATGACAGGATGGCTGTTTTTACTGTTGGTCGTGATAGGCTGCAGTGAACAGCATGATTTGGATAGAAGTAATTCCATCTACTACTGGCGTACGGAATTGCGACTCGACTCTACGGAAAGGGACTTCTTGGCAAAGTATCATATCCGGAAAATGTACTGTCGATATTTTGATGTGGTCATCAATCGGGAGGGGGATGGACCTGTGCCCAATGCTACCATCAGCTTTTCTTCTTCTTTCCCCCAAGACGTCGAAGTCGTTCCTACAGTGTATATAACTGAGAACTGTATGCATGAATGGCATGAGAGTCTGGCCGAGAAGCTGGTGCAGCGTATACGTCAGATGAACGAAACCAACGACATTGAGGGCGTCAGGGAGATACAGATTGACTGTGACTATACGGCGAAGAGCCGCAGATTGTACTATCGTTTTCTGGAAGATGTCAAGAAAGCATGGGGTGGATGTCTTTCTGCTACCATCCGCCTGCATCAGCTGTCTATGGAGGCTCCTCCAGTGGATTATGGCGTGTTGATGGTCTACAATACGGGCAATCCGCAGAATTATACCGAACGCAACCCTATCTTGGATCTTCGCGATGTCACACCCTATCTTCGCTATGTGAGCGACTATCCTCTGCCTATGGCAGCAGCCTATCCCGTTTTCAGCTGGTTGCGCACTATCCAGGGCGTGCATGTCACCCATACCGTTGAAGCCGATGAGATTCTGCGTGTACAGACTGCCATAGAACAAAAACGTCCTACATTGGGTAATGCTGTTGTCACCTATCATCTCGACAAAGAAAATATAAACCGATATAAGCAAGAAACCTATGAGAAGATTTATCATCACTAACTTATTGGCATTTGTAGTATTGCCTTTGCTGGCCTGTGCTGGAGGCGGCTCATACAACTACTACCTCTATATGCTCTGTTCTAACGATGACTTCAGCAATCGTATGCAGAAAATCTGCAACGATAACTGGAAAGTCTATCTTGGCATGACTCAGGAAGACTGGTTCTACTTCGATGCCGACAAGATTGTTGCCACAGCACAGTCGAAGAACGACCCTCTGATGATGAGCTATGTACGTCAGTTGGCTCGCTATTTGGACTGTGCCGAACAGGTGAGTCGGGAACAATGGGACTATCCCACGAAGCAGCAGCTGGCACAGCGAAAGGTTTCGTTAGAAGCTGTCAGGACGTACGCTGCCACTAAGCTGAAAACTCGTTTGCGCAGTCAGCATGCTTTACTTTATATGCGTGCAAACATGTTGCTGAAGCGTCATGCTGAAAATGTGGCGTTTTGGGAGAAGACAGCCAGCCAGTACATAGAAACAGTCTATAAAGACATGATGAAGAATATTTATGCTGGTGCCCTCTACAAAACAGGTCGGACAGAAGAGGCCATAGAAATCTTCGCTGATCAGGGTGACTATCGGAGTTTGATGACGCTGTTCTATCAAAAGCGTTCGTATGCTGCCATTCGTCAGGAGTATCTGAAGAATCCCAACACGCTCGTGTTACCCTTCCTGATGCAGGACTTCGTCAACAATGCGCAGGAAGCCTATGATGCCAAGTACGACATGGGGGGACTGGCTGGCAAACTCTTTATCCGGGATATCACGGAAGCTGAAGCAAAACAAATGATGAGTTTCTGTCAACAGGTAGTCAAGGAACAGCGAACGGAGGTGCCTGTTATGTGGCAGACTGCTAAGGCGTGGCTCGAATACATGTTCGGCAACAAGCAACAGTCGTTAGCCGATATCCGCCAGGCTGTTGGCATGCAGGGTACTGAACCAATGGCTGACTGTGCCCGAGCTATCCGCATCTATATTGAGACGGCACTTGCGAAACCTCATAGTGCCGATTTCGACAACTGGATAGGCCCCGAGATGCAGTGGCTCCACGACAATTGGAAGCAGAATGAACATTATTCCTACTATCATTCTTGTGCTTATACGCGTATTGTACAGCAGGTGCTGGCCAAACACTATGAGAACGAGGGACGACAGGATATTGCCGCTGCTATTTACAAGTCTGGCGACTATAGCGATTATGACACGATGATTGATACGACATCCATCGATAATCTGATGCGCATTACCAGTTATTTGGAGGCCGCACCTAAGACTGGCTTGGACAAATATCTACAGGATACCAATCGAAAGCAGAATGTTTTGGGCAACGATTTCCGTCTGCAAGATTTGCTGGGAACCAAATATCTGCGCCTTTGCCAATGGGGTGAGGCTATTGAGTGGCTGAGCAAGGTGCCTGCTTCTTTTTACAACAGCAAGGGCTATGCCCCTTATGCTGCTCTTCGTAAGACCAACGTAGAGCCTTGGCTGAAGCGCCAGTGGATCAGCGAAAATGTGGTCTATGGTGATCGCCAGTGGAATATGAAGGAGAATCCTAAACTCGCCTTTGCCCGGGAGATGCAACAATTGGAGGGCGAGCTGAATGTGCTGAAAGGTAAGGCTCGCCAGCAGCGTTGCTATGACCTTGCCGTACGTTATGCTCAGGTTAACGAGACGGGTGACTGCTGGTTTATCCTGCACGATGGTAAGAGTCCTGACAACTATCGGAAACCCTCAGACTCTGTTCCTCACGAGACCAACCTCTATGTCCGTATCATGGATTTGCTGAACGAAGCGGCCAAGACTACTGATCCGCAGTTAAAGGAACGAGCCCTCTTTGCCCTTGCCTATGGTGAACTGCAGCATGATAATCTATGGTATTCGCTTGGTGAATGGAACAGCGCTCTCAGTAGCTATGAGGTTCTGCCCAACCAACACGCATCACAGTGGAAGGCTTTTGCAAGACTGTCTGAGTTTGAAAAGAATAATGCCAACGGTCCCAGCAGCTATGTTACCTTATGCGACGAATATGTTCAGTTTCGCAAGCACTTTTAGACTATTTTCTGTATAAAGATGAAATAATTATTAAAAAGTTCGTCGGTTAAAGAAATTGTTATTATCTTTGCAAATTGAAATGCTAAAACATAACTTATTATAATAATACAAACGTTTAATTTATGGCTAACAAAGAAAAACTCTTCACCGAGTTTACCGCGCCTACCAAACAGGAGTGGTTGGATAAGATTGAAGTGGACCTGAAAGGTGCTGACTTCCAGAAGCGACTCGTGTGGAGAACAAACGAAGGGTTTAACGTGCAGCCCTTCTATCGTCGTGAAGATCTGAAGGATCTGAAGACCCCCGATTCACTACCGGGTGAGTTCCCGTTTGTGCGTGGCAACAAGAAAGACAACAACGAGTGGTATGTCCGTCAGAACATTGCTGTCGAGAATGCTGCAGAGGCCAACAAGAAGGCACTTGACATCCTAAACAAGGGTATCGACTCGCTGGGTTTCCGCATCAAGGGTAGTGATGTCAGTGCTGCGTTCATCGAGACGCTGTTACAGGACATCTATTGCGAGATTGTGGATTTGAACTTCCGCACCTGTCCGCGTCATGCTTTGGAACTGGCTCAGATTGTTGATGCCTACTTCACCAAGAAGGGCTTCGACAAGGAGAAACTGTCGTTCACTGTTGGCTTCGACCCCATCGAGGCTATGCTTACCAAGGGTAAGGATGTGACAGCATTGCTGGCTGAGGGTCCGAAGATTGTTGAAGTGCTGAAAGACTATCCGAAGGCTCATGTGATGACAGTTCACACAGAGACCCTGAACAATGCTGGTGCCTACATCGTACAGGAATTGGGTTACGCCCTTGCCTGGGGTAACGAATACCTGCAGCAGCTGGTAGATGCTGGCGTCGATGTAGACCTCGCTGCTCGTCAGATGAAGTTCTCTATGGGCGTTTCTGAGAACTACTTCATGGAGATTGCCAAGTTCCGTGCAGCCCGTCTGCTGTGGGCTCAGATAGTGAAGCAGTACGAGCCGAAGTGTGACTGCGCCTGCAAGATGACCATCAATGCTACTACTTCGACGTACAATCAGACATTGTTTGACAGCTATGTCAACCTGCTCCGTTCGCAGACTGAGGCTATGAGTGCTGCTCTGGGTGGTGTCCACTCAATGGTGGTCACTCCGTTTGATGCACCCTACGAGAAGGCTACTGACTTCAGTGAGCGCATTGCACGCAACCAGCAGCTGCTGATTAAGGAGGAGAGCCACTTCGATCGTATCGTCGACGCTTCTGCTGGTTCTTACTATATTGAACATCTGACGGACGCTCTGGCTCAGGAGGGCTGGAAGCTGTTCCTGAAGATCGAGGATGAGGGTGGTTTCCTGGAGGCTGTCAAGAAAGGCACTATTCAGGACGACATTAATGCCACCAACGTCAAGCGTCATGGCGATGCTGCCAAGCGTAAGGAGTTCCTGCTGGGTACCAACCAGTTCCCTAACTTCACGGAGAAGAGCGAAGGCAAACGCGCCTGTTCGGTGGCTTGCGGTTGTGCCGCAAGTAGTGAGGAGGCTCCTTTCAAAAAACTCGAGACCACTCGTCTGGCAGCTGACTTCGAGGACCTCCGCATCCATACAGAAGAAACCAAGGTTCCTGTAGCCTTCATGCTGACTATTGGTAATCTGGCTATGCGTCAGGCTCGTGCCCAGTTCTCTTGCAACTTCCTGGCTTGTGCTGGTTACAAGGTGATTGACAACCTCGGCTTCAAGACCGTAGAAGAGGGTGTTGATGCTGCACTCGAGGCTAAGGCCGATATCGTTGTGATCTGCTCTTCCGACGATGAGTATGCTGAGTATGCTATCCCCGCCTTCAAGTACTTGGATGGTCGTGCGATGTTTGTGGTGGCTGGTGCTCCTGCTTGCATGGAAGACCTGAAGGCTGCTGGCATCGAGAACTTCGTTCACGTGAAGTGCAATGTGCTTGAGACTTTGAAAGAATATAATCAGAAACTTGGTATTTAAAGAATAGGAGACTTGAATTATGCGTAAACAGTTTAAAGATATTGATATCTATGCAGGCATCAAGGCTCAAGATGGTGCCAAGTGGATT
>JAEEGH010005963.1_pt1 | contig 30194 bp, 28 predicted proteins | sample 9134181 | NCBI WGS metagenome assembly JAEEGH01 (sample SAMN16246544, study PRJNA631951) | gut metagenome | biome: gut microbiome; feature: rumen; material: DP-attached | host: Bos | place: Iran: Karaj | collected 2018-10
GCCCCGGATTTTGGATTCGGGCATATCGGCAAACAATCGGCGTATATCATCAAACACCCCCACATAGGTGGCCGGGTTGGATCGCGGTGTGCGGCCAATGGGTTGTTGGTTTATTTCTATAATTTTGTCAATATATTCCAAACCGTCAATTTCCGCATATTCCAACGGTTTCTTTTCCGAACGGTAAACATATTGATTCAGAATCGGATACAGTGTCTCATTAATCAATGTTGATTTTCCACTTCCCGAAACACCGGTCACACAGATCAAGGTTCCCAAAGGGAATTGCACCGTAACATTTTTGAGGTTGTTGCCGTTAGCGCCAATCAAAGTCAGAAAATTCCCATTCCCTGAGCGGCGTACCGCAGGCACTTCTATCTTCTTTTTTCCGTTCAGATAATCTGCGGTAAGGGTATCCGCTTTCAAAATATCCTCATACGAGCCGCTGGCCATCACTTCGCCTCCCCGCTCGCCCGCCGCAGGACCGATATCCACAATATAGTCGGCGGCTTGCATCATGTCGCGATCGTGCTCCACCACAATCACCGAGTTTCCCAAGTCGCGCAAATCCTTCAGCGATTGGATAAGGAGATGGTTGTCGCGTTGATGGAGGCCGATGCTCGGTTCGTCCAGAATATACATCACATTCACCAGTTGGGAACTGATTTGGGTGGCCAGGCGGATGCGTTGCGCCTCTCCACCGGAGAGCGACGCCGCGGAACGGTCCAACGACAAATACTGAATGCCCACATTGCAAAGGAAGTTCAGTCGGAACGAAATCTCACGAATAATTTCGGAGGCGATGCGCTTTTTGGCGGGATCGAGTTTCTTGGGCAATTCCTTAATCCATTCTGCCAGTTCCGAAATGTCCATGTGAGCCAGTTCGGCGATGTTCTTGCCGTCCAATCGGAAATGGAGCGCTTCTTTTTTCAGGCGGGTGCCACCGCAATGCGGACAGGTTCCCATATTGATGAATTGGTTGATCCACTTGCGCATGGAAGCCGGTATATTATCCGCATTGAGCGTTTGAATGTAGTTCACCACACCCTCAAACGATTTCTTCATCGGGGCAAGGCCCTCATACTCGCGTTTCACATACAACCATTCTGGCGATCCGTACAGCACCATATTCAAATTCTGTTCCGAGAGCTCGCTTATGGGATCGGACAACTTGAAATGGTATTTCTCAGCCAAAGCATCCAACTCTCTGAACAACAGCGTGTTCTTATACTCTCCTATAACTGCGATACCGCCGTTTTTGATAGATTTTGAGGGATCCGGGATTATTTTTTCCACATCCACTTCCGACACCACACCCAAGCCACTGCAATGTTCGCACGCCCCGTATGGGGAATTGAACGAAAAACTGTTGGGTTCCGGTTCAGGGTATGAGATGCCGGTTGTAGGGCACATGAGGAACTTGCTATAGTTCTTCACCTCTCCCGAATCGTTGTCCAGCACCATAATGGACCCTTTGCCGAACTTCATGGCCAGATGGATGCTATTGGTCACCCGCATCGTGGAATACTGCGTGACATTAAGCGTATCGATTGCCAGTTCGATATCGTGTATTTTATAGCGGTCAACCTGCATATTGAGGAGCAGTTTGCGCATAGAGCCGTCGATGCGCACGCGGGTGAAACCCTGTTTACGCAGATTCTCAAAGAGTTCCTTATAGTGTCCTTTGCGTCGTTTCACGATAGGGGCCAACAGGGTGATGTGGCGCTCATCATATTGCGTCAGAATCAGGTCAATAAGTTCCTTTTCGGAATAGTGGACCATTTTTTCTCCGGTATTATACGAATAGGCATCCGCCACGCGGGCATACAGAAGTCGCAGAAAATCATATACTTCTGTAATCGTACCCACCGTGGAACGAGGATTTTTGTTGACCGTTTTCTGCTCAATGGAGATCACAGGGTTAAGTCCGGATATCTTGTCCACATCGGGATGTTCCAGATGGCCGATAAACTGGCGGGCGTATGCGGAAAATGTTTCCATATACCGGCGTTGTCCTTCGGCATAAATGGTATCGAATGCCAGTGATGACTTGCCGCTGCCACTCAAACCGGTAACCACGACCAGTTGCTGCTGCGGAATAGTCACGGACACATTCTTGAGATTATTCTCTCTTGCGCCGGTAACTATCAGTGAATCTTCTGCATATGTGTTATCTTCCATAATATGGCAGGCATTCGAAAAGAGGGTGCAAAAATAGCATAAAAAATCTGAATTTTTTGTAATTTTGCACCCGAATTTGAAAACCCCCTTTTTATGAACGATTTACTGGAGAAATTAGAACTCATATATCAACGTTGGTTGCAGATTGGAGAGGACATTGCCCAGCCGGACGCCATGTCCGACATGAAGAAATTCATCAAGATGAGCAAGGACTACAAGGATTTGCAGGCGGTGGTGGATGCGTACAAAAAGTACAAGGATGTGATTGGCAACATTGCCAACGCCAAGGAGATTGTGGCCAACGAGAAAGACGAGGAGTTCCGCGAGATGGCCAAGATGGAGTTGGACAATTTCATGGAAGAGAAGGAAAAATTGGAAGAGGACATCCGCTTGTTGTTATTGCCTTCCGATCCGCAGGACAGCAAGAACGCGCAAATGGAGATCCGCGCGGGCACGGGTGGCGACGAGGCCAGCATTTTCGCCGGCGACCTGTTCCGCATGTACCAGCACTATTGTGACAAGAAGGGTTGGAAGATTGAGGTGTTGTCCATGACAGAAGGCACCGTGGGCGGCTACAAGGAAATAGACTTTGCCGTGAACGGAGAGGGGGTTTATGGCATCATGAAATACGAGTCGGGCGTGCACCGCGTGCAACGCGTGCCGCAAACCGAGTCACAGGGCCGCGTGCACACTTCCGCCGCATCGGTGGTTGTGCTGCCCGAAGCTGACGAGTTTGATGTGGAACTCAAGCAGAGCGACATCAAGAAGGAGACCTTCTGCGCCTCCGGTCCCGGCGGCCAGTGCGTGAACACCACCTATTCCGCCGTGCGCCTCACCCACATCCCCACGGGCATCGTGGTCTCCATCCAGGACGAGAAATCGCAGATCAAGAACCTCGAAAAGGCCATGCGCGTGCTGCGTACCCGCCTCTTCGAGCGCGAATACCAGAAATATTTGGACGAAATCGCCTCCAAGCGCCGCACGATGGTTTCCACCGGCGACCGCTCCGCGAAGATCCGCACCTACAACTATCCGCAAAACCGCGTCACCGACCACCGCATCAACTACACGATGTACAACCTCGCCAACTTCATGAACGGCGACATCGAGGAGGTGATGCAGGCCCTGCAGGTGGCTGAAAATGCCGAGAGATTGAAAGAAGCGGTGGAATAACAGGTTTCCCTGATACGGAACGTGAAATGGAATAAAAAAGAAAGCATCGAATCGATGCTTTCTTTTTTTGCGCTCCCTCAAGGACTTGAACCTTGGACCCTCTGATTAACAGTCAGATGCTCTAACCAACTGAGCTAAGGAAGCGTTCCGTTTTTGATGGCGCAAAAATACACTTTTTTTGATATCGTACACCACTCCGGCATTTTTTTTCAAATTATTTTCCGTCAGACACCTTTTTATCTTGTAAACAACTGTCTGTCAGTGTTATATACTTTTCTTTTTCGTTGTGAATCAATGTCGTTTCTAAGGATTTTGAGAAACGGCATACCCTTTTGTGGCCGCTTTTTAGGAAGAAAACACGCCATCCGCCGCTTTTTCAATTCATAATTCAGCATTCAGCATTCATAATTAAATCGTACTTTTGCCGCCGAAAATTGACAAACGATATGGCAATACCTTTCATCCGACAAATCCTCCCCAACGGGTTGCACGTGCTGGTACACGAAGACCGCACCACCCCGCTGGCCTCCTGCACCATCGTCTATCGCGTGGGCTCGCGCGACGAAAATCCCGATTGCACCGGTCTCGCCCATCTGATGGAGCACTTCATGTTCAGCGGCTCCGACCACGCGCCCGACTTCGACCTCGCTCTCCAAAAGGTGGGGGGCATCAACAACGCCTATACCTCACAAGACCTCACTTGCTATTATATTGTATTGCCGGCCAACAACATAGAGACCGCCCTTTGGCTCGAGTCCGACCGCATGGCCGCCCTCTCCTTCAACCAGCAGGGCCTCGACGTGCAGAAGCAGGTGGTGATGGAGGAGTTCAAGGAGACCTGCCTCAATCAACCCTACGGCGACCTGATGATGCAAATGTATGGACTGAGCTATCAGAACCATCCGTACCAATGGCTCCCCATCGGCAAGGAACTGTCTCATATCGAGCAAGTTGACATGAGCATCATCCACCGTTTCCATAACACGTTCTACTGTCCGGCGAACGCCATCCTCGTGGTGGCGGGCAATGTCCATGCCGAAGAGATTTTCGCCATGGCGGAGAAATGGTTCGGAGACATTCTGCCTGGAAGGCAGAACCCCCACCGCTACCCTCAGGAGTCCCCCTCAAAGGAAAACCGTTTGAAGGTGGTGGAAAAGCCCGTCCCCGACGACATGCTCTTCAAGAGTTGGCTGATGCCCGCCCGCACCGACGCCGACTACTGCGCCTACGACCTGCTCTCCGACATCCTCGGCACCGGACAAAGTTCTTACCTCTACCGGAAATTCGTGGTAGAAGAGCGCCTCTTCACCGACATTTCCGCCTCGGTGTCCGGCTCTGCCGACAAGGGCCTGTTTTTCATCAACGGCCGTCCCGCCGAAGGAATCACCATCGAACAAGCCGATGAACAATTAACGAGATATCTCGCTGATTTTCAGTTTGATAATAAGCTGTCTTACGATTTACAAAAGGTGAAGAACAATGCCGAGTCCATCATTTTGGAGCGGAATCTGAAGGTGGAGGATCGCGCCAACACCCTCGCCACGGGCGAGTTCTACAGTCGTGCGGAGGATTTCGCCGACGAGCGCACAGGCTATTTCGCCGTCACCGAGGAGGATATACGGCGGATTACGGAGACGATGTTCAAGAGGGAGTGCGGGAATACCTTGTATTATAGACGTAAGACGTAAGACGTAAGACGTAAGACGTGTGACGTGTGACGTGTGAAATTGTTGTAAAACGAAGGGTGAAAAACGAAGGATGGTAAAACGATCCGCAAATAACAGACGTAAAATCCCAACGTCTTACGTCAAACGTCTTACGTCTATTTTAATAATGTTTTGATTTCCAATAATTTATCCCGAATCTGAGTCAGCGTGGTGACGATGGCGGCGGTTTCGGCCTCTTTCATGAAGTTGTTCTTGATGGCGGTTTTCGCGCCTTGGAGGGTGAAGCCCTTCACCTTGGTGAGATACTGGATGGTGCGCAGGATGGCGATGTCGTTTTTGGAATAGAAACGGTCACCTTTTCTGTTCTTGCGCGGCTTGATCATGTCGAACTCCTTTTCCCAAAACCTCAGCGTGGAGGCGGGAACACCCAATGCCTCAGCGGTTTCGCCGATGCCGTACCAGATCTTCTCCTGGGACGCGATGGACTCGGGCAGCGTGTCGGTGATGGGCAGATTCTCTTCCATGGCGGTTATTCTTCGTCGGTGCGGCGACGCTGGTCGCGCTCCTTGATGGTTTCGCGTTTGTCGTACATTTTCTTACCCTTGGCCAAGCAGATGTCGAGCTTGGCGTAGCCGTTCTCGTTGATCCACAGCAAGGTGGGGATGATGGTGAAGCCGCGTTCGTTGAGTTTGGTCATCAGCTTGCGCATCTCCCTGCGCTGGAGCAGCAGCTTGCGGTCGCGCTTGGGCTGGTGGTTGTTGTAGCTGCCCTGCGCATACTCGCTGATGTGCATGTTGTGAACCCATAACTCGTTGTTGATGAACGAACAATAGGCATCGGTAATGTTGGCGCGCCCCGCCCGGATGGATTTGATCTCCGTGCCGGTCAGCACAATGCCTGCCGTGTAGGAAGTGTGCAGGTAGTACAAAAACTCCGCCTTCCTGTTTTTAATCGCGATCTGAGTGTCCTGTTTTCTCTTGCCCATAGTGTTTTAATCGGCGGCAAAGATACGTTTTTTTAGTGAACAGTGAGCAGTGAACCGTGAGCAGTTCGCGCGACCGGACCAAAATCCCACTACGACTTAGACTTAGACTTAAGACTTAGACATAGACTTAAGACTTAGACATAGACTTAAGACTTAGACATAGACTTTGGCTGTTGGCTGTTAGCCTTCCTCCTTCCACCATAGCTCAGACGGACAGCCTTATCCTTTGATGACGGCGATGGGGTGCAGCTTGGTCAGGATTTTCACGAGGTCGGACTCCTGCGCCAGCACCTCGTCGATGTTTTTGTACGCTGAAGGTGCCTCGTCGAGGTCGCTGCGGGTTCGGATGCCGTGGACGATGTTCTGCGCGTCGAGGAAGGCGATTTCCGCCTGCAAGTCGATGGTGTTCTGCGCTTCCGTGCGGCTCATCAGTCGTCCGGCACCGTGCGAACAACTCAGGAAACTGTTCTCGTTGCCCAAGCCCTCCACAATGTAGGAGCAAGTTCCCTGCGATCCCGGGATGATGCCCACCTCGCCGACGCGGGCACGAGTGGCTCCCTTGCGGTGCACGATCACATTCTCCCCGAAATGGTTCTCCCACGCGGCGTAGTTGTGCGCGATGTTGATCATCGGCTCGAACGTGATGTCCGGATAAGCATCTTGCAAAATTTCCATAATGCGCTGCATCATCAGCGAACGGTTGGCTAACGCGAATGCCACGCAATACTGCATTTCCGCCCAATATTGGTGGAACTCGGGGCTCCTCACCGGCAGGAACGAAAGCTCCATCTCCGGGTTGACGGAGGAAAACCATCGCTCATTCAGCTGGCGGGCGAGCTTGTCGTAGTAGTCGCACACCTGCTTGCCCAGATTACGGGATCCGGAATGCAGCATAATCCAGACAAAGCCCTCCTCGTCGCGCTGTAATTCGATGAAGTGGTTGCCGCCGCCCAACGTGCCGATCTGCTTGGTGGCGGCCACATACTGACGTTTCACCACTGTCGTCTGCTCGATGTCGAAATCTTGCGGCATAAGTGCTTCATCCTGAGCGGTTTTGTGATGCTCCATGCCCACCGGGATGCGCTTGCGGATATTGCGCATGATGACCTTGCGCAGCGTCTCCTGCGGGAGATCCTCCACACGGAGCGAACTCTTCACCGCGCACATTCCGCAACCGATGTCAACCCCGACCGCATTGGGGATAACCACGCCTTTCGCAGCTAAAACCGCCCCGATGGGCATCCCCACACCGCCGTGTACATCCGGCATCAGCGCGAGATGATGGAAAAGAAACGGCAGACTGCATAAGTTCGAAATCTCTCTCCAGGCCTTCACGTCACATACGGACGCCCACATCTTGACCGGTGTGTTTTCAATCATAAATTCTTTCATAATTCCGATAATTTTTAGACTTAGACTTAAACTTAGACTTAAACTTAGACTTAAACTTAGACTTAGACTAAGCTCATTTTTGTTTTTGAATTTAGGAGGAAACGTTTCACTTTTAAATTCGGCGGCAAAAATAAAACCCTACTACGCAATCTTTTTGCGTAGTAAAAAAATTATTTTTGCAAAAGTGAATTTTTTCTTTGACGAAGTTTATAACATTCTGAATATTAGTAATATGCCTTTAACAAAAAATGCACTGATCCGATATAAGACCATAGACAACTGTTTGCGCAACCGGTGCAAGCGGTGGACTTTGGACATGCTGGTAGATGCCTGCTCCGAAGCGCTGTACGACTATGAAGGGGTCGGGAACATCTCCAAACGGACGGTTCAGCTGGATTTGCAGATGATGCGTAGCGACCGCTACGGATACAACGCCCCGATTGAGGTTTATGAACAGAAGTACTACCGTTATGCCGATCCCGACTACTCCATCACCAATTTACCGTTGTCACAGCGGGATTACGAGATGATGCAGGAGGCTGTGGGCATGTTGCGGCAGTTTCAGGATTTCGACTTCTTCACGGAGATGAGCGACGTAGTCAATCGGATGCAGGACCAGTTGGCCGTTTCCAAGTCGAATCGCAAGCCCATAGTGGATTTCGAGCGGAACAGCAACCTCATCGGACTGAAATACCTCAACCCTTTGTACAACTATATTTCCAGAAAGCAAGTCATAAATGTTCATTATCAGTCTTTTACGTCCCTGGAAACCAAAACATGGACGGTTTCGCCCTACTTGCTGAAAGAGTATCGGAACCGTTGGTTTTTGCTCGGCATGCGACACCGCGACGGAAAATTGCTGACGATGGCTTTGGACCGAATCAAAGGAATTGAACCAGCCGATAATGAGCAATTTGTCGAAAAGAAAGGCTTTGACAGCCGCACTTTTTTCAAGGATGTGATTGGGGTGACCAAGACGCGCAAAACCCCTTTGGCGACAGTTCGTTTCGAGGCCGACAAAGATCAGGCACCTTATGTGGAAACCAAGCCGTTACATGCATCGCAGATGGTTTTGGAACGCGACGAGGACACGGGGAAGGTGATTTTCGAAATCAAAGTGGTGTTGAATGTGGAATTTTACGCGCAAATCCTCTCTTTCGGGCCGGGTGTCAAAATCCTCGCGCCCGAGGCCGCCGTCAAGACGATGCGGGACATGGTACGGAAAATGTATGTGTTGTATCCGTGACGTAGATGTAGGGACACGCCATGGCACGTCTCTACGAACAACGTCGCGTTAATAAAATTCTCCGAAAGCGAATGGGCGTCCCCGCGACAATCGTATCTTTGCGCAAAATTACGTATTATGAGTATAAGTATGATTGCGGCTGTGGGTCAACGGTTGGAACTGGGTTACCAGAACCAGCTGCTGTGCCATCTGCCCGTGGATTTGAAACATTTCAAGGAAATCACCTCCGGGCATACGGTGCTGATGGGCGACCGCACGTGGGACTCGCTGCCCAAGAAGCCCCTGCCGAACCGCCGGAACATCGTCATCACCCTCGAAGACATCGAGTTCGAGGGGGTCGAAACCGTGCACTCCATTGACGCCGCGCTCAAACTCGTGGCCGACGACGAGGAGGCCTTTGTGATGGGCGGCGCCACCATGTACCGACTTTTCCTGCCCCACGCCGATAAACTTTACCTCACCCGCATAGTCTCTGACTTCACGGCAGACGTCTGGTTCCCCGAAATCGACGAAAAAGAGTGGAAGATTGTGGAATCCGAATTCGTGCCGAAAGACGAAAAAAACGCTTACGATTTATATTTCCAAACCTTAATAAGACAAAAATGAAAAAAATCATCATTATCCTGGCGGCCGTTTTCACCTGCATAGCCGCACTCGCCCAAAAAACCGAAACTATACCAGATCCCCCTTATCTTCCCATCGATGAACGCACCAACCTGGTGACATACCAAGATGTCGTGAAACAGGAAGGAACCCCTAAAGTCCTGTACGACAGAGCCATGGAATGGGCAAAGAAATATTATAAGAACACGGGGGAGGTCATCAAAAGCGCCGATCCGGAGAAATGCGTCATCAACATGCGCTCCAGCGTCCGTATTTTCTACAAGGACAAAGAGGGCACCATGCGTTTCAAGAACATCGTCTATTACAACTTCAAACTCGAATGCCGCGACAACCGTTACCGCTACACCATCACCGATTTCAAGGAGAAGGCCACCGGCTCCGCACCTATCGAAGTCTGGTTCGACACCTCCGCCTCCGGCTGGACCCCCAGCATGTACGGTTACCTTTCCCAAATCGACGAGGAGATGCAGAAGCTCATCGAATCGCTGGAAGAGGGTATGCAGCCGGCTGAGGAGTTCGTGGACGAATGGTGATCAATAGTTAGTAGTTAGCAGTTAGTAGTTAGACACCCGAATTGTTGTTGCATGAACAAAGCAAAACATAGAAGACCATGGGTGTTCGTTGTATTGGCTTTGCTGTGCAGCGCTTGCACGCATGAACCATCAGGCCACATTAAACTGAATTTTTCTTTTGTCGTTGATAATGATTCCCTGCGGTTGGATACTTGCATGTATCGGAATGCCGCAGGGAATTTGTATGAAGTCAACGACGTGCAGTTTTTCATCTCGCATGTGAAGTTGGAGACCACCTCCGGCGAGATAGTGGAAATTGTCGATAATCAAGGGATTCACTATACCGACATCCGTATTCCAAAAACGCTTTCGTGGAGCATCTCGGACCTCTTGCCCGCCGACGAGTACAAATCCATCACGTTTGTGTTCGGGTTGGAGGGGGCACAGAACGCCACCGGCTTTTTCCCGAATCCGCCGGAGAACAACATGAGCTGGCCCGACATCCTCGGGGGCGGCTACCATTACATGAAGATCAACGGTCGCTGGATCGATGGTTCCGGCGTGCGGCAACCCTTCAACCTGCATTCCGGCAAAATCGCCACCGACAGCGGTTTCGCCGACAACACCTTTACCGTGACGCTGCCGTTGCCGCAGTTCGCGGTCATCCACAAAGAAACCGCCGAGCTCACCTTGCAGATGAACGTGAACGCCTGGTTCTCAAATCCTTACCTTTTCGATTTCAACGTCTTCGGTGGCAGCATCATGCAGAACCGCGAAGCGCAGGAGGTGCTGCGTGAAAACGGGAGGGATGTTTTTGGGGTGAAGTGATTTCGTAAATCTTTTACTTGAAAAAAAATTATTCTTGTATCGAAAAAATATATATCTTTGCAGTCTGAAAAAATTACGGTAATAAGATTACTAAAAATGATTCGACTGAAAGATATAGCGGAAATACGATCAGGAGTTTATCTCAACGGCCCCCCGGGAGATGAGGTAGCCTATATGCAAATGAAGGATTTGCTGATGGATTCCCCGGAAAAAATTGCCTCTTTTGTAGAATATAATCCGAAAATGGAGAAGTATTTACTGCGAAAGGGGGATTTACTGTTTGCTGGGAAAGGCACCACTTACCTTTGCACACTTTTCAATCTTGACATCAAAGCGGTGGCTTCCACTACATTATATGTAATACGGGTTCAAAACGACAAGGTATTACCGGAATACGTCTGTTGGTATATGAACCATCCCAATATTGTGAGCAAAATACGGGCTTCACAGATTGGAAGCTCCACTCCGCTTATCCACATATCCACATTGGAGGAACTAGAAATCCCCGTTCCGGATAAAGCCACCCAACGGAAAGTGATGGAAATATCCAGACTTCAGGAACGGGAAACCTATTTAATAAACACCCTTGCGGAGAAACGCGCAAGTATTGTTAATCAATTATTAATCAATGAAATAAATAAGTAATATGGAAAATAAGAAAGTTACCCAAGAAGACATTAACCGCACCGTTTGGAAAGCGTGCGACACCTTTCGCGGTGTCATTGACCCGAGCCAGTACAAGGACTACATCCTCACGATGCTGTTCCTGAAATACGTGAGCGATGTCTATAAATCGAAGCTGAACGATTATCTGGACAAATACGAGGGCGACAAGGAACGCGCCGAGCGTGCGATGCGCCACGAGCGGTTTGTGGTCCCCGAAAAGAGCTCGTTCGACTTCCTTTACAACCACCGCAACGCCACCAACATCGGCGAGCTGATTGACGAGGCACTGGCCGACTTAGAAGAAGCCAATCGCGAGAAGATGAGCAGCGAAGACGGCAGCAGCATCTTCCGCAACATCAGTTTCAACAGCGCCAATCTGGGCGAGACGAAAGAGAAAAACGCACGGCTGAGAAACTTACTGCAAGATTTTCAAGGCGTTGAGCTGGACGAGTCGCATTTGGAAAACAACGACATCATCGGTGATGCGTATATGTACCTCGTTTCCACATTCGCGGGGGAGGCGGGCAAGAAGGCCGGGGACTTCTTCACTCCCGCCGAAGTTTCCACACTGCTGGCAAAACTTACCAAGAGCAACCCGGGTGCCCGCATCTGCGATGTGACCTGCGGTTCCGGTTCGTTACTGATCAAGGCGGGTAAAGAGGTGGGTAACAACAACTTCTCGCTTTACGGCCAAGAGGTGAACGGCAGTACGTGGGCATTGGCGATGATGAACATGTTCCTGCATGGGTTCGACAACGCTGTCATCCGCTGGGGCGACACGTTGCGCAACCCGAAGCTGAAAACCAACGACAAACTGATGAAGTTCGACACGGTGGTGGCCAATCCGCCGTTCTCGCTCGACAAATGGGGTGCGGAGGAGGCCGCCAGCGATCCGTACAACCGTTTCTGGCGTGGGATTCCGCCCAAGAGCAAGGGCGACTGGGCCTTCATCAGCCACATGCTGGAGGTGGCCGACGACAATGGCGGCAAGGTGGGTGTGATCATCCCGCACGGCGTATTGTTCCGCGGCGGCAGCGAAGGCAAAATCCGTCAATATATCCTTGAGAACGAGCATATTTTGGAGGCGGTTATCGGTCTGCCCGCCAACCTCTTCTACGGCACGGGCATTCCGGCGGCCATCGCCATCTTTCGCAAAGGTCGCGGCTCGGAAAATGTGCTGTTCATCGATGCCAGTCGCGAATACGAGAACGGCAAGAATCAGAACAAGCTCCGTCCGCAGGATATCGAGCACATCGTGGGAGTTTATCGCAAGTTCGCCAACGGCGAGTTGCAGTCCGGCGTGGTGGAAGACAAATACGCTTACGTGGCCACCCCCGCCGAAATCCGCGAGAACGACTTCAATCTCAACATCCCGCGTTATGTGGACACCTACGAAGAAGAAGCCGAAATCGACATTCCTGCCGTGCAGAAAGAGATTGAACAGTTGGAAGGCGAATTAGCTGAAGTGCAGGGGAAAATGAAGGAGTATTTGAAGGAGTTAGGGTATTAAACTATGAATGAAGAAAACCAAAATATTGAATATAAGCGCTACGGAATGTCGGTTTACATCACCCAACGCAAAGGCTTGTTCGGCGGAAATGACGGTGTAAATGACCCTGTAAATGACGGTGTAAAAGTTATTGATAATAAGAAGATTGTATCGAAAAATGACACTGTAAATGTTACCGATGTCACTGTAAATGACCCTGTAAGTGATCCTGTAAATGACGGTGTAAAATGGACCAAAAATGAATTGGCGATTTTACACGAAATGTATGAAAACAACGACATCACTTACATTCAACTACAAACCAAACTAAAAATATCAGAGCCCACGTTTAGAAGATCTATTAAGCGACTGAGACTAAATATGATGATTGTCCGTGAAGGTTCCGACAAGTCAGGACACTGGTATGTGACGGAAAAAGGAAAAAGAATACTAAATAAAATTCAATAGTTATGAATAAGATAGAAACATTATACAAAGAATGGCAGTCGCTTCAGCCGCTCAAAGAACAAGACCAAAATCGTCTTGACCAAAAATTCATGTTGGAGTTCAACTATAATTCCAACCATATAGAGGGAAACACACTTACCTACGGTCAAACGGAATTGCTGCTGCTTTTTGGTCGTGTGGTGGGCGAGGCCACAATGAAAGATTTGGAGGAAATGAAGGCTTCCAATGTCGGTTTGAAAATGGTAAAAGAGATGGCATTAGACAAAGAGCAATCTCTTTCCGAGTATTTTATCCGCACATTGCACAAAACATTGCTCCGCGAGGACTACACCGAATATCGCCAACTTCCTGATGGCACTAACTTCTCGTATGTTGTTCATGCCGGACAATACAAAACTCGTCCTAATTCTGTTATTACACCTACCGGTGAACGCTTTGAATACGCATCACCAGAAGAGACTCCAGCACTGATGACGGATCTGCTTCAATGGTATAATCAGGCAGAAGCAGAAGGAACAATGTCACCCATTGAACTGGCATCCCTCTTTCATTACCGTTATATCCGTATCCATCCATTCGAAGACGGAAACGGAAGAATTTCCCGTTTGATAGTCAACTACATTCTTTACCGTCATGGATACCCTATGATAGTTGTAAGGACAAAAGACAAAAAGAATTATCTTGCAGCATTAAGCAAATGTGATGCTGTCGTAGGGAAAATACCATCAGACGGAGCGCAGGCATCTTTAGAACAAACCAAGCCATTTGTTGACTATATGACAGGTGTTCTCTGCAAGGACATCAGTACAAATATTGCCATCATCAAAGACAAAGACAGGTCTATATGGTGGTATAATGGTGAACTTATCACCTTTAAGAGCCAAAACACAATTAACTTATTAGATGCTCTCAATGAGGATGGCAAGATTACAGTTCGCGATTTGGCAGACAAACTTGGAATTAATAAATCGGCTGTTCAAAAGCAACTCAAAACCCTACAAGATAAAGGTTATATAATTAGAGTTGGTGGCAGGAGTGGTTATTGGAAAGTTATTATTGTTTGTACCACTCCAGATAGTGGTACAAAATAATAAAGGTGGTACAATTTGTACTACCTATTGTGGTGGTACAATTAAACATGGTGGTACAGATAATAATACAATAATGAATAAAGACAAACATATCCCCTCCGGCTACAAGCCCTCTCCCCTCGGCATCATTCCCGAAAATTGGGAAGTTAGGAAATTAGGTGAAGTGTGTGCTTTTTTGCGCACAAATACATTATCTCGCAACCAGCTTAATGACATGAATGGAGACATTCATAATATTCATTATGGGGATGTCCTAATAAAGTACCCTTCAATAATAGATGTCCAAAAACAAGCTATACCATTCATAAATAGTGAAGATTACAGAGAATCGATGAATGATTTTATCGAAGATGGTGATATTGTTCTGGCAGACACTGCAGAAGACGAAACAGTTGGAAAAGCATGTGAAATAGCTAATATTGGTTCAGAAAAAATTCTTTCTGGACTTCATACCATGTTAATTCGCCCTCAAAAAGGGTTATTTTTCCCTTGTTTTTTAGGCTATCAAGTTAATTCAGTTTCATATCGAAAACAATTACAAGCTCTAATACAAGGAATAAAAGTATGTTCGCTTGGAAAGCAGGCCATTGCTAACACGTACTTCGCCGTCCCCCCTCTCCCCGAACAGCACCGAATCGTCTCTGTCCTTTCCCTTTGGGACACCGCCATAGAGAAGCAGACCGCCCTGATAGAGAAGCTCACCTTGCGCAAGCGCGGCCTCATGCAACAGCTGCTTACAGGGAAGAAACGGCTGGAAGGGTTTAGTGGGGAGTGGAAAGAGGTGAGGTTGGGAGAGATTGGCAAATTTGTCGGAGGCTGTGCTTTTAACGAGCAAGAACAAGGAGGACAAACTGGCATCCCATTTTACAAAGTATCAGATATGAATTTGCCTGGCAACGAATCAAAAATGAACATCGCCAACAATTATGTAACACATGAACAAATAGAGCGTCTTGGATATATTGTTATTGAAAATGAAGCTATAAATTTTTGCAAAAGTTGGTGCCGCCATTGCTTTAGAAAGAAAGCGCTATGCAAAAAACTTTATCATAGACAATAACATGCTTGCCTACTTACCGAACAATAATGTTTGGTATATGAAATATTGGTTTGATAGCATTTCTCTTTCTAAATATATTCAGGTTGGTGCATTACCTTCATATAATGCTTCTGATTTATCAATTATCAAATTAAAAATGCCATCTTTGAAAGAGCAAAACGCAATAGCATCAGTCTTGGTCAATGCCGACAAAGAAATCGAGATACAAAAACAAAAACTGGCGGCCATGCAGGCGCAGAAGAAGGGGCTGATGCAGGTATTATTAACTGGGAAAAAACGAATAAAGTAATATATTTATCATGGGCTTAAAAGACGATATTATTAGAAAAGCTAAAGAAATAGAATCGGAAACATTCCAAGTCGAAGAAGTTTCTTATGTACCAACCATTTCAAACAGTAAACTAACATTTGGCTGTAAAGGTTTAGAGTTTGAAGCGACCGTGCTCTACATTGACATGAGAGGCTCAACAACTATTTTAAACACCCACCGAAAACGAGTTGTGGCAAAAATACACATGCTATACTATCACGCCATTGTCAAAATTGCAAAAGCAACAGGAGGCGAGATTAGGAGCTTTAATGGAGACAGTTTGCTGGTTTTTTATCCCGGCAACACAAAAGAAACTTTATCAAATGCGGTAAAAGCCGCCATGCAAATGAAATATGCTATCAAGACTTTACTAAATGATAATTTGAAAAACTATACTGATATCGACTTTGGAATAGGGATTGATTACGGCAAAATCTTAGCCACTAAAGTCGGAGTGGGTGGAACCGATGAAACAAAAGACCTTATTTGGATAGGCAATGCCGTGAATAAATCAACTAAAATCAGCGACCAATGCGCATCTGATTATAATATTGGTATTTCAGAACTAGTATATAAAAATCTAATTGACGAAGTGAAATACCATATTAAAGATAATGGCTATTGGGGAAAACAGAAAATAGATATGTGGAGCCGCTATTACCTTAAATATAACAGGAAAAACGAGATTATTTATAAAACAAATTATTATTGGACAATATATTAGTGGTTGTGACTGCATTATAAATTCAAAAAACATGACATTAAAAGAAGATATTATTAAAAAAGCCAGAGAAATTGAATCTGAAGATTTTATGGTTGAAAAAGTGTATTCCGTCCCAACAATTTCCGATGGCAGGCTCACATTTGGATGTAAAGGATTGGAGTTTGACGCAACCGTGCTCTACATTGACATGAGAGGTTCAACAGCCATTTTGAACACACACCAAAAACGAGTGGTAGCAAAAATCCATATGCTATACTATCACGCCATAGTTAAAATTGCAAAAAACACAGGAGGTGAAATACGCAGCTTCAATGGCGATAGTCTGCTTGTTTTTTATCAAGGAACCACAACAGACGGGTCGCTATCCAATGCTGTAAAAGCTTCCTTACAAATGAAATATGCAATTAAGGTATTGCTAAATGAAAATTTGAAGCGATACTCAGATATAGATTTTGGAATTGGTATTGACCATGGTAAAATATTAGCTACTAAAGTTGGCGTTGGTGGTTCTGATGAAACCAAAGATTTAATTTGGATAGGCAATGCTGTAAATAAGTCAACAAAAATCAGCGATAAATGCAAATCAGATTATAACATTGGCATTTCTGAATTCGTGTACAATAATCTTACGCAAGATGTCAAGTATGTAGAAAAAGAAGGTTTTTGGGGGAAATACAACGAAGACATATGGGAATGTGGTTTTTCGGACTATATTGATTATAATGGAAAGTCTGAATCAATCTATACAACAAGTCATCATTTCAAAATTTAATAAACTATGGATAATATGCAAAAAAAAGAGTACAGTGTTGAAACGCACAACCAAATCATTGAATGGACAAACAATTGTGACACAAAGGCATCAATAATACTAGCCTTTGTGGGAGTTTTAGTATCTATCGCATTTACAAGCGAATATTTATTGGGGGCAATAGAAACTCAATTCAATAATATAATAACTTATTGGAGAGTAGGTTTTGGCTCTTTTAGTTTTCTATCAACAATGATGTTCATCTCGTTAATAGGATTTGTTTCCTTTATGGGATTGTGTTGCTATCATGCAATAAAATCACTAAAAGCAAACATTAAATGTGATGGAGATTCCATTATCTTCTTTGGAAAGATTGCTGAATATAAAACGAAAGAGGATTACATTGAACATGTAAACAATATCACTGACGAAGATTTAGAAAAAGACAAATTATCACAAATTCATAATTGTGCGATAATATGTAACAATAAATTCAAAAACTACAATAAGAGTGTGAAATGTCTTTCATTTGGATTATTGTGTTTTATCTGTTTTATCCTATTTACAATAATACTGAAAGCAATCTGATCTTCTTCAGCCAAAATTCACTTAAAGCATCTAAACGCAACCGCTATGATAACAAACCCCGAACTGCAAGAACTCTTGCAAACCACCGAGACCTATTGGTTAGAGCGCACCACGTCCACTAATGTCCCTCAAGATGCCCCTCAAGATGATACCCAAAGTGATACTCAAGGCATTAACCACTAATCATTAACCATTAACCACTAACCATTAACCATCCATCACTATCATTATGAAATCCGAAGAAATCCAAACCTTATTCGAGCAGTTCGAGAAGGCTGCTGTAACAGTCGAGAATGTTGAATGCTGGAGCGCACGGGATTTGTATCCTATATTGGGATATTCCCAATGGCGCAACTTCATGAATGCTGTTGACAAAGCGAAAGAGGCCTGCATCAATGCAGAACAAAAACTAACCGACCATTTTGCTGACGTCAGCAAAACGATACCTATGCCAAAAGGTGCTGAAAAAGAGATAGATGACATTCTCTTGACCCGCTATGCATGCTACCCAATGAACGCCGTAAGGACAGACCTGCGTGTCTGCCCCAATAGGTAGGAGGGCGGACACGTAGGGGCGGACACATAGGTCCGCCCCAACGGTCCGCCCCAACGGTCCGCCCCAACGGTCCGCCCCAACGGTCCGCCCCAACGGTCCGCCCCAACGGCCGCCCCCGACGGTCCGCCTCGACGAACAATTAAAAATTAGAAATTATGACGTATAACCCCAATATCCACCATCGGCGCAGCATCAGGCTGAAAGGCTACGACTATTCGTCGCCAGGGGCATATTTTATAACCCTTTGCACGCAAAATAGGGAGAACTTCTTCGGATATATTGAAGAAGGCATTCTCCATTTGAACGATGCGGGAATGATGATTCAAAAATGGTATGAAGAAGTTTCACATAAGTTTGCCAATGTCACCTGCGATGAGATGGTGGTCATGCCCAATCACTTTCATTGTATATGGCAAATCACCACACAAGAGGAAGGGGTAAACATTCCGGCTGTGGTGCAATGGTTCAAAACCATGACCACCAACGAATACATACGTGGTGTCAAAGGGCAAGGGTGGCAACCATTTGACAAACGATTATGGCAGCGTGATTATTACGAACACATCATCCGCAACCAACAGGCATACGAACATATCCGCAATTATATCCGAACCAACCCCGAACGGTGGGAATCGGATCAATTACGCGGAACCGAATCCCATCTCGTAGGGGCAGACCTGCGTGTCTGCCCCAGTAAGGATGGACCTGCGTGTCTGCCCCACGATAGGTAAGAGGGCGGACACACAGGTCCTACGAAATAGGGCGGACACGTTGGGGCGGACACATAGGTCCGCCCCAACGGTCCGCCCCAACGGTCCGCCCCAACGGTCCGCCCCAACGGTCCGCCCCAACGGTCCGCCCCAACGGTCCGCCCCAACGGTCCGCCCCAACGGTCCACCCCAACGGTCCACCCCAACGGTCCACCCCAACGAAAACGATATAAATAAAAAATCACCCAAAATATGATCCTTATCTCCTTCAAAGAAAACGACATCAGCCAAAAACCGGCACTGGAACTACTGCAAAAGTTGGGCTATCAGTACCTCTCGCCAGAGGAAGCATTGGAGCTGCGCGGCGGGAAGACCTCCAACGTGCTGCTGGAAGATATTTTGCGGCAACAGCTGCGCAATCTGAACTCCATCCGTATCGGCAGCCACAGCGAGGCTCGGTTTTCGGAACAGAACATCGAAAACGGCATCGCCGCTATGCGCAGCGTGCCGATGGAAGGCGGCTACCTCAACGGCAACGAGGCTGTGTATAACATGCTCACCCTCGGCAAGGCCTTCGAGCAGAGCATCGACGGCGACAAGAAGAGCTACACGATGCGCTACATCGACTGGCAACATCCCGAGAACAACGTGTTTCACGTCACGGAGGAGTTTGCCGTTACCCACGCAGGCTCCAACGACACCTATCGTCCCGACATCGTGCTCTTCGTGAACGGCATCCCGCTGGTGGTCATCGAGTGCAAACGTCCTGATGTCAAAGGGGCGGAAGATCAGGCCATCTCGCAGCATCTGCGCAACCAAAAGGAGGACGGTATCCGCAGTCTGTATGTCTATAGCGCACTGCTGTTAGCTATCGGCAACAGTTTCGGCAGTTACGCCACCACTGGATCGGCAGCGCAGTTCTGGTGCAAATGGCACGAACGGTTTCCCAACAAGACGGCGGAACAGGACTATCTCCAGCGGCTTAACGAGATGGTGGGCGATAGGGAGGTCACCCTGCAGGACGAGTATCTCTACAACCTCTGCCGTCCGAAGCGTCTGTTAGAGCTGATGTACCACTTCACGATTTACGATGCCGGCATCAAGAAATTAGCCCGATACCAGCAGTATTTCACCGTGAACGAGACGGTGAATCGGGTGAAGACCATTGAGGCGGGACATCGCAACGGTGGGGTGGTGTGGCATACGCAGGGTAGTGGTAAATCGCTGACGATGGTGATGTTGGCACAAAAGATAGCGCAGGAGCCGAGTATTTCCAACCCCCGCATTGTGCTCGTCACCGATCGCACTGACCTCGACAGCCAGATTACCAAGACCTTCCGAAAGTGCGGCAAAGAGGTGGAGAACGCCACTACGGGCAGTCGCTTGGTGGAGTTGTTGGAGAGCGACACGGATGCCGTCATCACCACGGTTATCAACAAGTTTGCCACGGCCATCAAGAAAATCAAGCGCCCGCTTGACAATCCCAACATCTTCATCCTGATTGACGAAGCGCACCGCAGCCAATACAAAGAGTTAGCCATCCAGATGAACCGAGTGCTGCCCAACGCCTGCAAGATTGCCTTCACGGGCACTCCGCTGATGAAGAAAGACAAGAACACCGCCCGCACGTTTGGAGGCATCATCAAACCTGTCTATACCGTAAAGCAAGCCGTTGAGGACAAAGCCGTTGTGCCTCTGCTCTACGAAGGCCGTCTCTCGCCACAAAGAGTAAACGAAGAACCTATCGACAATTTCTTCAACTTGCTCTGCGAAGATCTTACCCCATATCAAGCCACCGATTTGAAAAAGAAGTTCTCGCGCACCGACAGTCTCAACCAGACCGAGCAGCGCATCTTTTCCATTGCCCTTGACATTTCCAAGCATTTCACGGACAATTGGCAGGGAACAGGTTTCAAAGCCATGCTGGTAACCCCAAAAAAGAAGGTCGCCACCCTTTACAAAAAATATCTCGATGAGATTGGAAAACTCGCCTCCGAAGTGTTGATTACCGCGCCTGATGATCGCGAAGGGGAGGAAACCGCATACGGCGGGACGGCGCAAGAGGTTAAGGATTTTTGGAAACGGATGATGGACGAGCATGGAACGCCGCAGAAGTATCAGGAGAATCTGATTTCGCGGTTTAAGAACCAGGAATCGCCAGAACTGATGATTGTGGTGGACAAACTGCTCACCGGCTTTGACGAGCCGAAAGTAGCAGTGATGTATCTCGACCGTAAACTAAATGGCCATACATTGTTACAGGCCGTTGCGCGTGTCAATCGAACTTGTGAAGGGAAAGATTATGGATATATCATTGACTATGAAGGTGTTTTGAAAGAATTGGATGAAGCTCTGGGTGTATATTCCGAATACGATGAGGATGATTTAGACGTCTTTCGCGAAACCTTGGTGCCAGTGAGTGACAAAATCGCCGAACTTCCGCAGCGCCATTCCGACCTTTGGGAGTTGTTCAAGATGATTCCCAACAAGCGCGATTTGGAGGCATACGCCCAGTCGTTGCGCATGGAGGACCGCCGCCACGAGTTCTACGACCGCCTGACGACCTTTTCATCGGTGCTGCAACTCGCCCTATCTACCAAGGAATTCTTTGAAAACACTGATGAAAAGGCCATTCATCGTTACAAAGACGATCTGAACATGTTTGCCAAGCTGCGCACCGCTGTCCAACTGCGCTATTCCGACACTATCGACTACAAGAAATACGAGGCTCGTATCGAGAAACTCATCAACCACCATGTGGAAAGCGATGCCGTGAAGGTCATCACCAATTTGGTCAACATATTCGACAAAGATAATTTCCAGAAAGAAGTGGACAGTGTGGTCGGTACCGCCGCCAAGGCCGATACCATCGCCACCCGCACTGCAAAATACATTCAGGAGAACATGGATTCCGACCCCGCTTTCTTCAAGAAATTCTCGCAGCTTATCAAAGAGACCATAGAACTTTACGAGCAGGGGCGCTTAACGGACAATGAGTATTTGGAAAAGATGATGCAGTACAAAGAGGATGTGCTGAACCACACCGACAGCGAATTGCCGCCCGAGTTGGAACACAACAACGCGGCGAAGGCCTATTTCGGCATCGCTTTGGAGAACTACAAGCGGCTCTTCCCCAGCATGCCCGTCCGCGAAATGGCCTTGGCCACGGCCAACGCTTTCGATGACATCATTCGCCAAACAGTGATTGTGGAGGATTCCGTGCTGGTGGACTGGCAGTCGAAAAACGACATCATCGGCAAAATGAAAATCCGTCTCGAAGACGAACTAATTGACAATGTCAAGCGCAAATACGGAGTGAATTTTCCGTTTGATGATATGGATATCATCATCGACGGATGTGTGGATGTGGCCAAAATCTGGATTCGATGACAACAGACAGCATTCTCTACGGTTTGACCCGCATCGAGTACAGCATTGACTATGTGCCGCGAAAAACGCTCGGCATTCGCGTGGAACCCGACGGCTCGGTTTTCATAAAGGCACCGGAAGACGCCACTTTGGAAGACATTCGTGAGAAAGTGCATCGCAAGGCACCTTGGATTTTGCGGCAACGGCGTTATTTTGAGTCTTTTGGGATTCCCACAACAGAGCGGCAGTATATCAGTGGCGAGTCGCATCTCTATTTGGGGCGGCAGTATATGCTTCGAATACGGGAATCAGATTGCAATGCCGTTCATTATCAAAACAACATTCTGGAGATTGAGTGTCGGAACAAGAAAGAGGCCAAGAAGGTGCTGCAGGAATGGTATCTGGAGCGAGCAAAGGTCAAATTCGCAGAATATGCGAAACCTATTGTGGAACATTTTACCGTGTATAGTGTGAAACCCCAATCCATTTCAGTCAGGAAGATGGAAAAACGATGGGGCAACTGTACCAAGGACGGCTACATTTATCTGAATCCCAGACTTATATGCGCACCACGCGGATGCATAGAGTATGTCATCACCCACGAACTATGCCATTTGATCCACCGCAACCACACGAAGGATTTCTATGCGTTGCTAAACAAGGAGATGCCCCAGTGGGAGAAATGGAAGACGAAGTTGGAGAGGATGATGCGGTGAAACTGTTCCCGCAAAAGCACTATTTCGCTCCCCCGCCCAATGCGATATAAAGGGCTATGATGGCGCGGGCGCCGTTGTAGAGGTTCGTGGCTTCGTTGATTTGCGCTCCAAGGAGACCCTCTTGCGCCGACAAAACCTCCAAATAGCTGGCCTTGCCGTTGTCCATCAACTCGTGCGTGCCCACGTAAGCATCCTGCAAAACCACAATCTGACGCTTATAGTACACATCTTTATCGCGGGCGGCTTGGCAGTCGGCCAGCGCCTCGTTCACCTGGTTGCCGGCGTTGATGACGGTCTGCACATACTGCTGGGCGATATCTTCTTGTGATAACTTGCTGATTTTGAGGTTGGCTCTCAATTTGCCTTGAGCGAAAAGAGGCTGAGCAAGAGATAATACAGCATTGAGCAACATGGCACCGGGGTTCACCGTCACACTGCCGCCATTGTTGGTCCAGCCGATGATGCCCTGCAATGAAACCTTCGGATAAAACGCGGCGCGGGCGGCCTGCGTGTTATAAAACGCCTCTTCCAACAGATGATCCGCCATCTGGATGTCGGGGCGGTTCTCGAGCAATTGCGCCGGCACACCCGTGCTTAACCGCTGCGGCAACTCGTAGTTGTTCCAACGATTGCGGTTGATATGCTGAGGGGTAATGGCAAGTAACTGACAGATAGCATTTTCCACACTTCGGATGCTACGTCTCACATCGATAATCTGCGTCTTGACATTCAGATAGGAGGATTCCATCTGATTGACTGAGGTGGAATATGCCTTGCCGTTTTCCCAAAGAGCCCGCTGCGTCTCCAAAGAGGCGTTCCACAAGCTGTCGGTGGAGAGCAGAATTTCCAATTGGCGGTCTAAAAGCTGCAACATGCAATACTGTTGCGCCACGGCGGAGATGAGGTTGGCTTGAACCACCTGCTTCCGCGCCTCGGCTTGCGCAAGAACGGCCTGTGCCTTGCGCTTTTGGTTGGTGTTGACCGCGAAAAAGTCCAGATTCCAATCCAGCTGCAACGGTAAATTGTAGGTCCAGCTGGCGGAACTGAAGTTGAAACTCGACACCGAACCGGATGGGCCAAACGTAACAGATGGCAGGTAGCCCAACTTCGTAGCTTTCAGGGAGGCCTGCGCCTGCTCCACGGCAATACGGGCAGAGTTAAAGTCGGTGTTGCGGGCCAGAACGGAGTCGATGAGCTGTTGCAACAGCGGGTCCGTGAAGAACTCACGCCATGACAGCTCCGCGATGGAATTCTCGCCCTGCGCAGCCTTCACATCTTCCGTCACCCCAAAAGCATCCGGGGAGATTTCCGATTTCGAAGTGTATTTGTTATATATGCCGCAGCCTGCGAACGCAAGACACAATACGCTGACGGCGAAGAAAATGGTTACTCTTTTCATTGTTCTGACTTGTTTTCGTTATCCTTTCCTTCTTTCTTTTCGTTCTCGCCGATCTCCTTCATTTCCGTTTTTTCTTCTGCTACCATCTCAGGAACCGCAACTTCACCGGACTCCACCGCTACCGGCACTCCGTGAACTTTCTCATGCAGGTTCTGGAAGACGATGAAGAAGGCGGGGACGACGAAGACCAGTGCCAGCGTGCCGACGGCCATACCGGCGGTGACGCCGAGGGCGAGCACGCGGTTGCCGTTAGCGCCCGCACCGCCGGCGATGATAAGCGGAATCATACCCGCAATCATCGTGACGACAGTCATCAAGATAGGACGCAGACGCTCTTCGCAGGCGGCAAAGGCGGCATCGCGGATACTGAGGCCCTGTGCGCGACGCTCCGAGGCGAACTCGGTGATGAGGATGGCGGTTTTCGCCAACAGACCGATGAGCATGATGACACCCGTCTGCAGGTAGATGTTGTTCTCCATGCCCGGCAGGTGCAGTCTTGAGACGAGCCACACGACACCGAACGAACCCAACAAACCGAAGGGTACGGAAAGCAACACGGCCCACGGCGTGAACCAGGAGTTGTAGAGAGAGGCTAAGATGAGGTAGATGAGAATGACGCAGATGACGTAAATGAGGACGGTGGCGTTCGAGCCGGCAGCCTCCTCCACTTCGCGCGACATACCGCCGTATTCATAGCCGTAGCCGGCGGGCATCTCCTCTTTGAACACCTCAGCAATGGCCTCGTGGGCATCGCCCTCCGAAAATCCGCTGGCGGTCATCACACCGCAGGTGATGCTCTGATACAGGTTGAAATGATCGACGGAGGCGGAACCGACGATTTCTTTCAGCGTGACGAACTCCGAGATGGGAGCCATCTTGCCGCCACGCACACGGACGAAGATGTTGTTCAGCGCGGACGGGTCGAGGCGATATTCCGGCGCAGCGTTCGCCATGATGCGATACACCTTGCCGAACTGGTTGAAGTTGCCCACGTACGAGCCGCCGCAGTAGGCACCGAGCGTCTTGAGCACGGCCGCGGGTGTTACACCGGCACGGTCGCACTGCGCCGCATCGACACTGACATCATACTTCGGGAAACGCTCGGAGTAGGTGGACATCGCCGCCATAATCTCCGGTCGCTCGTTCAGCTTGGCGAGGAACTTGGTGGCGTCGGCGTTGAATTCCGACATCGGGCGGTCCTGCATATCCTGCAACACCAGGTTCACGCTGCTGTTCGAGCCGTATCCTGGCACCTGCGGCATCTGGAAGGGAATGACCTTGGCGTTCTTGATGTCTTTGCAGTCCATGGCGAAACGACCATAGACGAGCATGATGTTGTGGTTCATGCCCGGGCGGTCGTCCCAGTTTTTCAGGCGGATGATGAGCGTGGCGTAGCAGCTGCCCGAGCGACCGCCCATCATGCCGTAACCGTTGATCACAGCGTAACTTTCCAACTCGGGAATTTTCTTCACCTTTTCCTCCACTTTCTTCACAATCTCCTCCGTCTCATGCAGGGTGCAGCCTTCCGGCGCACGGACCTCGGCGAAAAACACGCCTTGGTCTTCCTGCGGCACGAGACCTGACGGCAGGCCGCGCATGGACAGGATGAGCAGCACGGCGGCACAGGCCAACAGCACGCCCGCAACCCACGGACGCTTGATGAACTTGGCGACACCTGATTTGTATTTGTTGAGGATGGCGTTATAACTGACCGTATAGGCCTTTTTCACATAGTAGTTCAGATTCTTCTTATCTTGTTCATCCTTCGAGTAACGCATCATCAGGCCGCACAAGGCCGGACAGAGCGTCAGAGCCGAAACGCACGACAAACCGACGGCCGATGCCAGCGTGACACCGAACTGCAGGAAGAACGAACCCGAGGTGCCGGGCATAAAGGCCACGGGGATAAACACGGCCATGAAGACCAGCGTACACGAGATGACCGCTATGGAGACATCGCTCATGGCCTGGCGCGTGGCTTCGCGGGCGTCCGATATGCCGCCCTCCATCTTCGCCATCACCGCTTCGACTACGACGATAGCGTCATCCACCACCGTTCCAATGGCGAGCACCAAGGCGAATAGCGTCAATATGTTCAGGGAGAAACCTGCCACTTTCACGACGGCGAAGGTACCCAACAGCGACACGATAATCGAAACAGAGGGGATAATCGTCGCTTTGAAGCTTTGCAGGAAGAAGTAAACCACAAGGATGACGAGGAGGATGGCGATGATGAGCGTTTCCACCACATTGTGGATAGCGGCGAAGAGGAAGTCATCCGAAGTTTCCAATATCTCGAACTCCAGACCGGCGGGCATCGTCGGCTGCAGCTCTTCGTAAAGCTTGTTGATCCGGGCGTTCACTTCCGTGGCGTTGGCGCCAGGGGCCTGGAACACCATGTAGATGGTGCCGGGCTTGCCGTCAATGTTGGAGGTGAAGTTATAGCTCACAGCGCCGATCTCCACATCCGCCACGTCGCTCAGATGCAGCAGGTGTCCGCCGTCGCTCGTGCGCAACACGATGTCGTTGAACTCCTCGACGGTTTTGAGCGTGCCCTTGTACTCCAACGAGTATTGGTAGGCGTTTTCGCTCTGTTCGCCCAACGAACCCGTGGCGGCGACGAAGCTCTGTCCGCCGATGGCCGCGAACACGTCGTTCGGTTCCAGCCCATATTGTGCCATCACATCGGGTTTCAGCCAGATTCGCAGGGCGTAGGTGTTACCGAGCGCCATCACGTCGCCCACGCCAGTGATACGCATCAGGCGGGGACGCACGTTGATGTCAATGTAGTTGGCGATGAAGTCGGCGTCGTACTTGCCGTCAACGCTTTTCAGCGCGCCGATGTGCAGGATGTTGCTCTGCTGCTTCATCACCTGCACGCCCACCTTCGTGACTTCCGCGGGCAGCAATGCCGTAGCCCTGCTGACACGGTTCTGCACGTTCACCGCAGCGAGGTCGGGGTCGGTACCCTGCTCGAAATAGACCTGGATGGAAACATCACCCGAGGAGGATGCCGAACTGGTGATGTAGGTCATACCGGGCACGCCGTTGATGTTCTCCTCCAACGGTTGCACCACCGACTTCATAATGGTGTTCGCGTCGGCACCGGTATAGGATGTCGAGACACGCACTGTCGGCGGAGCGATGTTCGGGTATTGCTCGATGGGCAGCGAGGTGATGCAAATAAAGCCCACCAGCATGATGACAATCGCAATAGCGCATGCCATCACATGTCTGTTGATGAAAATGTTTCCCTTCATGGCTTATTTTTCGGTTTTCGGTGCCGCGGGGAACAAAACTTGCTCTCCTTCTTGCACGTTATTCGCTCCAACGGTCACAATCTTGTCGCCGACTTCCAGGCCGCTCGTGATGATGAAGTCCTTACCGTTGCCGGCATCCGAATATGTCACGGCGACGGCGGTGGCGGTGCTGTCTGGCTTTACCTTATAGACCAGCGACTTGTCCTGCAGACGTACCACGGCGGTTTGCGGAATTACCATCACGTCTTTCATTTTGTTAGGAAAAACAATGGTACCCTGGACACCGCTATAGAGCTGGCCATCGGGGTTGGGGAAGGTGGCCTTGCAGGCGATGGTACCCGTAGAGGCGTTCACCACACCGGTGGCGCTGGAAACACGTCCCTTGTGCGGATATTCCGTGCCGTTCTTCATCACGAAGGTCACGTCCGGAAATTTCTTCAGCGCATCCTCTATCTTTCCTTCGTAGCCGCTGGCGACGGCCTGTTCCAGCACAGACTCAGGTATGGAGAAGAGGGCGTCCATCATCGTGTTGCCGCTGACAATGGTGAGTTGGGTGCCAGGTGTCACCTGAATGCCTTCCGTGACGGGGATCTCACCGATGATACCTTCCACAGGTGAGGTGATGGTACAGAAGCCCAGATTTACTTTGGCACGGCTCACGGCCGCACGTGCTTGGCTCACAGCCGCTTGCGCCTGATTGTAGGAATTTTCCGAATTGTCGAGCATGTAGCGGCTCACGATATTCTTTTCAAACAGGTTCTTGTTTGACTCGTACTCCAATTTCGCGCTTCTCGCCGATGCCTCGGCGGCCTGCAGGTTCGCCTGCGCGGCCTCTAATTCCAGCTGTGCGTTGCGGGAGTCGATGACGAACAGCGTCGTGCCTTTCTTCACCTGCTGACCTTCGCTCACGCAGATTTTCATCAGCTGACCGCTCACCTGCGGCGAGATGGTCACGTCAGATTGCCCCTTCAGCTTCGCGCTGAACTTCACGGGCACCGAGATGTCCTGTTTTTCCACAACTATCGTCTCGTACGAAGTTTTCGTTTCCTTGGGCACATCCACCCCGCAAGACACCAATCCGGCCATGATGCCGAAAAAGCACAACCATTTTATCTGTCTCATTTTCATATCTTCATTTATTAATTTATAATCGCCTTTAATACTGAGGTTTTCCCCTTTTAATAAAGGGGAAAAAACAAACTGCAAAAATATAATTTTTTATAAATACTTTTAAAGACATGTCATAGATAGACATAGTTCTTGAGCCGTTTAGCGGAATAATATCATTATTTCTGCGAAATTATAGTTCTAAAATTAACTAATCACGCTGAATTGTAAATATTAAATTATAAATCATTGAAATTCAAAGCAAAAAAATATTACATAAATCTTGACAAAAGCTCGATTTTATTGTATCTTTGCTTATATTTTAAGTCTAATCAACATCAAAGGATTATGAATGATTTTATTGGAGTAAAAATAATTCGCAAATTTGATAATTTTTCTGAAATTTTCTTATTTTTGCACCCTCAAACTTCTACTAAACACTAAACGATGAACATTGAATTTGCAAACAAAGGTTTGGAAGAACTTTATACTCTTGGTAGCACTCAGGAAAAAACATACCATAGGCTATCTAGAGATATTGTCAAACAATACGTCAAAGTGGTTAACTATTTGAAAGCAGCGAAACGAATTGAAAATCTTTATTCCATCAAGTCGCTGCATTATGAAAAGAAAAAAGGGACTCTTCATGGGGTTGAGGCAGTATGGATTAATAATCAATATCGATTGTTGTTTAACAGTTCTTCTGACGAGCAGAACATAGTAGTAAATGCATTATTATTAGAAATTTCAAAGCACTATGAGCGATAAAACTGATATTCCAGTATTTGCAACCCATCCGGGGGAACTTATTAAGGATGAACTTCACGAACGGGACATGTCGCAAAAGGAACTTGCACAACAAACAGGCATAAAGCCCTCAGTCCTGAATGAAATCATCAAAGGGAAAAGAGCCATATCATTGAAAGTGGCTGTCTCCTTAGAAAAAATCCTTGGTATTTCTGCCGACTATTGGATGAACCTTCAAATGCAGTACAATTTGGATACCGCTGCCATCGAAGGGCGCGACAACCTAAAAGAGACGGTTTCACTTACGATACCCATCAAAGATCGAAATTTACTTAGATCTCTCGCCCATAAATTTGGTTGGGCCTGTATGTTCTAAAAGAGTCATATCATTAAGAAGATAAACGAATCAGCAAAAAACACACAGCGGGGAGAACCTTCGTCCTCCCCGCTGTTCATTATTGTGCCCTAAGAATCTCCTATTCGCTCAGCACGCAGACCAAATTTCTGTCGCCGTAAGCGTCGTCGATCTTGCCGACGGTCGGCCAGTACTTCTCGGTGTGCGGCAGCGGGAAGGC
>JAEEGH010005966.1_pt1 | contig 30163 bp, 29 predicted proteins | sample 9134181 | NCBI WGS metagenome assembly JAEEGH01 (sample SAMN16246544, study PRJNA631951) | gut metagenome | biome: gut microbiome; feature: rumen; material: DP-attached | host: Bos | place: Iran: Karaj | collected 2018-10
AAGATGAAGCAACGAGTCAAGGATGAGATCGGGATCACCATGAGCGTAGGCATTGCCACATCGCCTTTCATAGCCAAGATGGCAAGTGACTACAACAAACCGGACGGACTGTGCCTTGTCTCCCCGGGCAAGGAGCAGACCTTCATTGACGTCATAGGGCTGAAGAAGCTCTGGGGGCTTGGGAAGAGCGGGCTTGCCGCCCTTGAGAGCCGCCACATCCATACACCTCAGCAGGTACGCGAATACGATCTTGAGTCACTTCAGAGGATGCTGGGCAACTCATTCGGCCAGTACCTCTATCTGGCATGCAGGGGTCAGGATCCGGGACTGATGTTCCAGAAGTCCAAGACACATTCGATTTCAACAGAGACCACGTTCTATGAGGACATCAAGGATGAGCAGACTCTCTGTCAGGTGCTTCTTGGGATGAGCTCTGAGCTCATGGCAAGGTCCTTTGACGAGGGCATGATGGCTCGCACCGTGGGGCTAAAGCTCAGATGGGGAGAGGACTTCAGGACAATCACAGTCCAGGACACTCCGGAGGATCCGATCCTTAACGCAGACCAGATCTACAACGCAGGGAGGAAGCTTCTTCTCTCCAAGTGGAAGAGCGGTCAGGGCATAAGGCTCATAGGCCTTGGACTGTATCAGCTTTACGCAGGTGATACCCCGATACAGGACAGCCTCTTCTCCGAGGCAGACCACAGAAAGAGAAACCTGGACAAGGTAGTCCATAATCTCGGTGCAAAGGGGCTGAAGCTCCGGAAGGCCAGTGAGTTATCTCTCGCAGAAACGGCAGATGCACGCTCTGTAAAACATCATCAGAGAAAGGGAGAGAATAACTCCGCCGCAGATGTCGGTAAACCAGTGCACCCCGCTGAGAAGCCTGAAAGCGATCATTGAGAGCATCGCCACAATGCAGATGATCCTGAAGACAGACGCCCAGGACCTGTTGCGCTCAGCGGCAAAGCCCAGAAGCACGAACTCGCTGTAGAGCACGCACAGGGCCAGCATGGTGTGACTTGACGGATAAGATGCCTCTGCCTCTGTAGGACGCTGGTTGATCACCACGAACTCAAAGAGCACATAGAAGGCCACCACAACAGCATAGTAGCACATGGTGATGATGTTCCTCCTGTGCATGTTCATGATCCCCCTGTGCCTGATGAAGTCGGCTATGGCTATGATAGCGTTGGCACCGGCCAGCATCAGACAGATGTATCCCAAGGTCTCGGATGCGGCATAGCAGCCCTTGTCTCCGGGAAAGAGCTCATGGAAAGCGGTGTTGAACCTGGAGAAACCGATCACAGATCCCCCGAACCCGACCGGGGCGGCATCATATTTCATGACCATGTACGTGAAGAGCAGGAAGATCACAAGGAAAGCTAGGCCAAGGACGGTGCACGTCCTCTGTTTTGTCTCGAGTCTCATTTGCTGCTGATTCCTTTTGTCTCAAGGATCAGGTCATGCTTCAGCTCCTTGAGCTTCTTTGAGAGGGAGACCTTGTAGATGTGCGGGTTGATGAGTCTCTTGTAGGAGCGGTGGAAGTGGCTCTGGCTCTCCTTGGCGAATGCCTGGATGTCCTTGAGCGAAGTCCTCTCCATGCAGATCTTGCCGTCCTTCATGACAAGGTTCAGAAGCTTCTCATACCTGGAGTATTTACCGGCTTTGAGCTGGAACAGGTCACCGTCCGTGAACGGATGGAAGAAGATCAGGTCCTTGCCCGGCTCAATGACCTCGTCATCAAGTGTGATGAGGTCTGCTATGGCAAGGTCATCCGGACCGTAGAACCTGTAGATCTGCTTGATTCCGGGATTGGTTGTCTTTGCATATGAGTTGCTGACCTTGATGGTCGGCTGGAATGATCCGTCCGGCCTTCTCTTGGCGGCAAGCTTGTAGACACCGCCCAGGGCGCTCTGGTTTCCGCCTGTGACGAGGTTGGTTCCGACTCCCCATGAGTTGATGGGCACACCGTCGTTGACCAGTGTGGTGATGATCTCCTCGGTCAGGTCGTTGGAGACACAGATCGTGGCATCCTCAAGGCCGGCCTCATCAAGGCGCTGGCGCACTGCCCTGGCAAGGTATGAGAGGTCACCCGAGTCGATCCTGACTCCCATCTTCAGGCCCTTGGCCTTCTGCTCCTTTCCGACGATTATGGCGTTCTCTATTCCGCTTCCCAGGGTATCATAGGTGTCAATCAGGAGGATGCAGTTGTTCGGGTAAGTCTTCGCGAACTCCCTGAATGCCTCAAGCTCGCTGTCATAGGCCATGATCCAGCTGTGGGCCATTGTGCCGCCTACAGGAATGCCGAACACCTTGCCTGCAAGTGTGTTGCTTGTGAGCTTGCAGCCTCCGATATAGGCGGCCCTTGATGCGCTGAGCCCGCCGTCCATTCCCTGGGCACGTCTCAGGCCGAACTCCATCACAGTCCCGTCCTTTGCGGCGGTGCAGACCCTCATGGCCTTTGTGGCGATCAGCGTCTGGAAGTTGATGGTGTTCAGAAGGAGGCTCTCGATCAGCTGGGCGTCGATGAGCTTGGTGTGGACCCTGACAAGAGGCTCGCCCGGGAAGACCGTCGTACCCTCCTTGGGGGCATAGATGTCGCCCTTGAAGCGGTAAGTCGAAAGATAATCCAGGAACCTCTGGTCGAAGATGTTGAGGCTCTTCAGGTATGCGATGTCATTGGCGCTGAAGTTCAGGCTCTCAAGCTCTGAGAGCATCTCTCCCAGACCTGCGAACACGGCATAGCCTCCGTCAAACGGGTTCTTCCTGTAGAACATGTCGAACACGACATCAGGGTTCTCGTTGTTCAGGTAATAACCCTGCATCATTGTCAGCTCATAGAAGTCAGTAGTCAGGGCTGAAACGTCAAATACCATTGCAATGCCTCCTTCCCGAAGTCAAGACTCAGCGTCTGATCTCCTTGAGTCCGCCCATCAGCGGGACAAGAACCTCAGGGATCCTGATGCTTCCGTCCTCCTGCTGGTAGTTCTCCAAGACGGCCACGACAGCCCTTGAGAGAGCCACTGCGGTTCCGTTGAGCATGTGGACGAACTTGGTCTTTCCGTCATCGTCCTTGTACCTGACGTTGAGGTTGCGGCTCTGGTAGTCGGTGCAGTTGCTGGTGGATGTGACCTCACCGTACTCGCCCTCCTCTCCGCGTCCGGGCATCCATGCCTCGATGTCGAACTTGCGGTATGCCGGAGCTCCGAGGTCTCCGGTGCATGTGTCCACGACCCTGTATGCCAGTCCGAGTCCGCTGAAGATCTCCTCCTCAATGGCGAGGATCTCCTCATGCAGGCGGTCGGAATCCTCAGGCAGGCAGATGACGAACATCTCGAGCTTTGAGAACTGGTGGACCCTGTAAAGACCCTTTGAGAACTGACCTGCTCCGCCAGCCTCACGCCTGAAGCAGTGTGACAGTCCTGTCATCCTGATCGGGAGGGCGCTCTTCTCAAGTGTCTCTCCGCTGTAGTATCCGCCCAATGTGATCTCGGCGGTTCCGACAAGTGCGGTTCCTGTGCCCTCCACGGTGTAGATGTTGCTCTCTGCTCCGCGCGGGTTGAAACCGATTCCCTCAAGGATCTCCTCCTTGGCCACATCAGGTGTGATGAACGGTGTGAAACCGTGCTTGATGACAATGTTCATGGCATAGTTCTCAAGGGCCATCTGAAGCAGGACCGCCTCGTTCTTCAGGTAGTAGAACTTGGGTCCGCTGACCTTTGTGCCTGTCTCGAAGTCAATCAGGTCGAGCTTCTCGCCGAGCTGGACATGGTCGAGCGGCTTGAAATTGAATACAGGTGGCTTTCCGACATACTTGATGGCTGTGTTGTCCTTGTCCTCTTTTCCCACAGGTGCGCTCGGGTGAGCGTAGTTCGGGATCTGCCTTATGATGGTGTTGAACGCCTTGTCCACAACCTCGAGCTCACTCTCGGTGCTGGCGATGCGCTCCTTGATGTCACGGCCTTCATTGATCAGCGCCTGACGAGCCTCGTTGTCCATCTTGCCCTTCATCCTCTGGGCGTTCAGGTTCCTTGCGGCCCTGAGGTCCTCTGCGAGCTTCATCAGCTCGGATCTCTTGTCCTGAAGCCTTATTGCCTCATCGACATCGACGTTCATGTTCCTGTCAACGATGTTCTTTGCGATCTCGTCACGTCTGGTTTTCAGCTCTCTGTAATCAATCATTTTCTTTTCCTCTGTACCGTCAGGCCTGGCCTGACTCTTCAAGAACTATAATACAAAAACACAGAGGCTTTCAACACGCACACGCATGCATGTGGTATACCACAGTCTGTAAACGTGCTATTCTAGGGCTGATGAAGATAAACATCGTCCTATTCCAGCCGGAGATCCCCCAGAACACAGGCAACATATCCAGGACATGCAGTGCCACCGGATGTGCCCTTCATCTGGTGCACCCTCTGGGATTCTCCCTGGACGAGAGGCACCTGAGGCGTGCAGGCCTGGACTACTGGGACGGTCTTGAGATTCATGAGTATCCTGATAATAATGCCTTCTTTTCAGAGCAAACCTCAGAAAATATGTGGTTTTTCTCACAGAAAGGCAATCGTAACTACTGGGACATTCCCTCTGAAGAGCTGTTTTCAGACAAAGAGATATGGCTTGTCTTCGGCCGTGAGAGCAGAGGCCTGGACGAGGAGATTCTTCTGAGGCACAGGGACAGATGCGTACGTATCCCCATGCTCGAGGGCAAGAGATCGCTTAATCTCTCCAATGCGGTAGCCGTGGCAGTCTATGAGGCCCTGAGACGTATGGGCTTTGACGGACTCAAGGTACATGGCGCACTGGGGAAAGGAGCCGCTGATGCCTAGAAGAATCATTCTCCTCCTTGTCCTTCTCCTTTTTGCCCTCTCTCCTGTGCTCTCAAGCGGTGTGGACACATACTGCTATGACTGCCTGAGCGGCATTGAGCAGCTTGCATATGACGCCATCCGCGACTGCCTGACACATCTGATTCCAAGCTGGAACTGCGGATCCATCCCGCAGGAGACTATCCAGAAGGCTTATGACTGCTTCCTGATGGATCATCCGGAGGTCTTCTGGACAGACGGATACACCTATGTGACAAGCTACGTGAACAACGCCATCTCCGGACGCAGGGTCGAGTTCACCTACAACATGAGCCGCACAGCCATAGCGGAGGCCAACAACAGCATCTATCAGGGGCTTCTGGCCATTGTTGTCCAGACGGGCACATCCGCCTCCTATGAGACCGTCAAGGCAGTCTACGACTATATGATTGAGAACTGCACCTATGATGAGCTCAACCTAGACCAGAGCATGTACTCCGTCATGGTTGGAAGAAGCGGAGTCTGCGCCTCATTTGCCAAGGCCTTTGAGTTCATAATGCAGTGCCTGGAGATCCCCTGCACCGTTGTCTTCGGGCGGCTTACGCAGAGCTCCGGGATGCTGAGCACCACCATAGGTCACGAGTGGAACCTGGTGCAGCTTGACGGGAAGTGGTACCACGTGGACGTAACCAGCGGCCTCTCGGTCTCCTCCGGCCAGGACGCTCCGGACTACCGCTTCCTCTGCACCACAACGGAGGAGATCTGCCGCACCCACATCATTGAGAACCCCGTTCCCATCCCGGAATGCTCATCAAACGACCTTGAGTTCTTCCGCCTTCACGGGATGTCGGTTGACACCTACAGCAGGGAGAATGTGGCAAAGGCCATGCTCCGGGCCGTGGACTACGGCATAGGGCCTGTATGCAGGTTCACGAGCTACAGGGCCTTCACGGAGGCAATTGACGACCTCTTCACCCGCAGCGGTATAATCCAGGCAATCAGGGATTTCGCGGGCATCTCGGTCTCAAAGGTCGATTATGAGGTGGACGAGCAGATGCTGACAATCAGACTTGATGTCTGAGACAGCTCACAAAGGTAATTGAAGAATTCCCTGTTTGCGTTTACTATTTCAACTGTGAACCAGAAGTATTCCATCATCAGCAGAAAACAGGACATAGGACAGCTCATCAACCAGCTACACAGGGAGGAGTTCCTCGCAGTCGGCATCATGGACACGGGAACGGTGGAGGACCTCTTCTCCACACTTGACTGGTTCGTCGGCAACTTCAACTACTGCCTCCATGTGGTCTCACAGTCGGAACGCTTCCCGGTTGAGGAGATGCAGACCCGCTATCCCGATGTGACATTCATAGTGTTCCCAAAGGCCCCTTCCCTTGCAGAACGCGTCAATGCTCTTGCCGATGTCTGCATGACCACATACTTTCTGACGATGAGAAGCGACACGAACCTGATGAACTTCGACTGGAAGCCGATCGAGGCCAAGATGAAGGCCGAAGACCATCCTGCGATGATCAGCCCGTGGATATTCAACAAGAGCAACGAGGAGATCCCCACCCTCAGGGCACCGCACATGCAGGGCAAGGAGGTCGAGCCCCTGTCATTCATGCCCACCGCCAAATGCCATGCCAACCTTTATCCGTTTTTGGGAATAGGCCTCTATGACAGGGCCCTTTTCCAGAGGTTGCGCGGCTACGATGAGGATATCTCCGGCGCATACTGGCAGACGCTTGACTTCGGTGTAAGGTGCTGGCTCTACGGATATCCTGTCTACACCATGAGTGACATAGCGGTCCTGTTCTACGCAAAGCAGTTTCTGATAGAGGACCGCTCAGAGCAGCAGGGCTTTGAGAGATTCTACTCCAAGGCGCTTTCAGTACATCAGATCAAGGGACGCAACTTCATCCGAAAGGGACCCAAGATGCAGGGAAAGGTCATAAACGAGGAAGTCAAACCGAGGATCGGTCTTTACAAGACGGACTTCCAGACCCTTTGCGAGAACTGGAAGACCCCAGAATAATACTGTCTTTATTTCTTGTAGCTCTTTGCCTGATAGTCAGTCACGTTGAGGACTGTCTCACCGTCTATCTGCAGCGCGCACGGCTTGCTGAACTCAACCGTGATGTCATAGCCCTCAAAGACAGAGACCTGCTTGGTGTGCTTCACATGCTCGCCCTTGAAGATGGAGGGGAAGATCATCAGCGTATGGAGTGCCCCGCTTCCATGGAAGACCACCAAGGAGAGCTTTCCGTCCTTGTTCAGCCTGTCCTGCTTGGGAGCGTTCATCATTCCGCCGCCGTAGTAACGGCCGTTCATGGTCGCGGCGATCCAGACCTTCTTGAAGCTGTAGCTCTTTCCGTCGACGGTGATCTTGGCATCGCGAGGCTTGAACTTGCCCAGAAGACCCTTGATCGCGATTCCGGCGTAGTTGACGTCAGTGACGCCGTTCGCATGCATCTGGTCTGCGACCTCGCAGCAGTAACCGTCAATTCCATAGCCAACGCCGTTGAGGAAGAGCCAGTTCTGTCCGCTCACCACAACGCTCGGAAGATGCTTCAGATACTTGGAGATGTCATAAGGCCCCTTCTCCGGATCAAGCTCCAGGTCCTTCAGAAAATCATTGCCTGTACCACCGGCAAAGAAGTAGATCTCATTCTTGATATCCAGCCTTCGGACATCGTTGACAAAGTAATTCAAAGTCCCGTCTCCGCCCACGAGGACTATCTTTGCCTCGGGGTCAACGGATGTGAAGAAACTGCGGTAGTCCATCTCATTCACAGCCTTGAACTCAAGCTTCTCACCCTTCAGGATCTCCTCAAGCTTCCTGGCTGTCTTCTCGCCCGTTCCACCTGCCGACTTTGCATTGTAAAGAATGTAATACATGCCTTCCTCTCTCTCTTACTGTCCGAGTTCTTCTCTTATCATGGCTTCGACAGTCTCGCTGATCTCCACCGGTTTATGAGTGCTGACAAAAGTCCTGTCCAGCACTCCCAGAATCTTTATCGTGACTCTCGCCCCACCTGGGAACGGGAACCGTTTAGCAATCTGCTCTGTGTCATATGTTACAGCAACGACCACAGGAACACCAGCAGTCTTTGGGATGCGGAACATGAAGCCATGAAACGGCCCCAGTTTTCCGTCCATGCTCCTTGTCCCCTCAGGGTAGAAGCCTATGGAGCTGGCCTGGTTCTGAAGGATCTCAACCGCATCATTGACAGTGTCCATGGCTGCCCTGGGATCAAATCGGTCTATCTCCAGGAAGCACATCTTCCTGAGGATCTTCCCGAAGAACGGGATCTTGAAGTTGCTCGGCTTTGATATGAATGCCACCCTGTAGCGGGCTAGCTTGTACATCACAACCATCGGATCGAACCTGGAGCGGTGGTTGGCCACGTAGACAAAGCGTGTGTCCTTGGGGATGAGGTCCTCTCCAATGACCTTGACGTGGGACCTGGAGAAAAAGCACAGCGCCCAGGTGGTGAAGGCTCCCAGGAACCGGGCAAGGGGCGTGCTTCTCTTATAGACCTTCCTGGTCACGGTAAGGCTGTAGAGAATACCGGTCAGGGCCCAAAGCAGGACCATACCCACAAAAAGACCGAGGACCGAGATAATGATGTACAACAATGCCTTCAAGATGACCATAAGCCGGTTTCTACAATTATATCACGAAATCAGTTTAGCAAACAAAGGAAATCACTTCTTGCTCTTTCGTTTCTCCTCGTCGCGGCGCTTTCTCTCCTCAGAAGCCCTGATGAAGTCAGCGAATGTGCCTCCGGTCGAGCTCTCTCTTGTTGCAAAGGCACTTCTGGTTGATTCATCCTTCCTGAAGTCCCTTCTGTCCCTGTTCCTCTCCTGCCGCTCAGGCCTCTCCGGCCTTCTCTCCGGCCTGAAGTCATTGCGCGGCCTGTAGTGGCTTGGCTTAACAACCTCTATGACCGTCTCCCACTTGACCTGCGGAGTCGCCTTTGCCACAGCGGCCTTCACGGAGCTCTTGTGGATCACGATGGTCTTCTTTCCGCTTGACGACGGGGCCGCAGATGCGATTACCCTCTTCACGGGGGATGCGCTTGCATGCGTCGGCACTACCTCGGAATGCTCAACCTCCACACGCTTCTTGACCTCCATCTCCTCATAGCCGCATGAGAATCTCTGGCAGACGTGATGCGGCCTGTCATACTCATCAAGCACAGTCATCATCGGCCAGCCGCATGACGGGCATGGCTTGAGCTTGTCGCCCATGAGGAACGGATCGAACTTATCACGGTTAGCGATGACCTGATTCACCAGATCAGTTGCGTTTTTCTTAATATCTGCAATAAATGGAGCCTCTGTTTCAGAACCCTTTGAGATTTCAGAGAGTCTCTGCTCCCACTTGCCTGTGAGCTCCGCGCTCCTGAGCTGAACCGGCACAAGCCTTACAAGCTCACGGCCCTTGGCTGTGGGGACAAGCTCCTTGCCGCGCCTCTCGATACAGTTGTTCTGGATCAGCTTCTCAATGATGTCGGCCCTGGTTGCAGGAGTTCCCAGACCGTTCTCAAGATGGCTCTTGAGCTCTGCGTCCTCTACAAATCGTCCCGCATGCTCCATGGCAAAGAGAAGGTCTGCCTCGGTGTATCTGTCAGGCGGAAGGGTCGCGCTTCTCTTAAGAACCACATCCTTGATCTCAAGCTCCTCACCCTCGGCCAGCCTCAGGATCAGCGGGTTGTCATCGCCCTCGTCCTCTGTGGAGGCGGCGCTGCGCCTTCCGATGTCACGTGCGACATCGCGCCAGCCCTGCTTCACCGGCAGTGTCAGCCTTGTGACGAACCTCTCACCCTCGGCGGTGACCTCGACGGTTGTTGTCTTGTACTCGTAATCGCCTGACAGGGTCTCAAGGAACCTTGTGATGATCAGCTCCCAGAGGGCTTTCTCATTTGCGCTGAGCTTTGTGACATCGACCTTCTGCTCCGTCGGAAGAAGTGCATGGTGGTCGCTGACAAGCTCGTCGTTGACAAGGCGGGACAGGTCTGTCCTGATTCCGTTTCTTGAGAGTGACAATGCCCTCTGTCCGAAAGCCGTTGCACTCAATGCCGCAAGGCGCTCCGGGATTGTCGGGACGATGTCTGCTGTGATGTAGCGGCTGTCTGTTCTGGGGTATGTGACGATCTTGTAGACCTCATAAAGGCGCTGCAGCGTGTCCAGTGTCTCCTTTGCGGAGAATCCCAGGACATTGTTCGCATCGCGCTGAAGCTCGGTAAGGTCGTAAGCCAAAGGCGGCTTCTCGGCCTTGGGGACTTCCCTTATGCTGGAGACAACGCCCTTGGCGCCCTTGAGCTTTTCGGCTATCTCGTTGGCCTTTGCCTCCTCATTGATCCTGATCGTGTTGTCAGCTGAGTACCATGAGGCCTTGAACGAGCCGAAATCCGCCTTGATGGTCCAGTAGAAGCGGCCGGCGAAATCCTCGATCTCATCCTCCCTGCTTGTGATCAGGGCCAGAGTCGGTGTCTGCACACGGCCTGCCGAGAGTCTTGTGTCAAAATGGCAGCTCATAGCCCTGGAGACGTTGTATCCCACATACCAGTCGGCATAGGAGCGGCTCTCTGCGGCGGCATAGAGGTTGTCATAGTCTGATGCGGGTCTGAGATTTGCGAATCCCTGACGGATGGCAAGGTCTGTCTGGCTGCTTATCCAAAGCCTTTTGGCCGGTTTGCTGCAGCCTGCCTGCTTGAGGATCCAGCGGGCCACGAGCTCTCCCTCACGTCCGGCATCAGTGGCTATTATGACGCCCTCGACATCATCCCTTCCCAGAAGGTATTTGACTGTCTCGAACTGGTCCTTGCTCTTGTCAATGACCATGGTCTCCAGCTTCTCCGGAAGGATCGGAAGGTTCCTGAGGGTCCAGTGCCTGTATTCGGCCCCGTAATAATCAGGAGGACAGAGGGTGACAAGGTGCCCGAGGGCCCAGGTTACGACATAATCTTCATTCTCAAGATACTTTCCCCTGTTGGTGCATCCAAGCACGCGGGCAAGCTCTTTTCCCACACTCGGCTTCTCAGCCAGAACCAGTTGCTTCATAGATTATGATGATAATAAAAACGTAAAATCGTAACAACACATTTCAATAAGTTATTGTCATTGTAGTTGACTCCAAACCTGTCAATGACTATCATTTGAGGTAACAAAGGAATCTTTCATAAGGAGATCAAAATGGCTTACAGAATTACCGATTCTTGTGCAGCATGCGGAACATGCGCAGGCGAGTGCCCGGTTGAGGCAATCAGCGAAGGTGACATCTATGTCATCGATCAGGACAAGTGCGCACAGTGCGGAACTTGTGCTTCAGTTTGCCCGGTTGGAGCTATCGTAGAGGAGTAATCTTACTTCACGGATAATTCAAAGCCATCGGTCACCCGATGGCTTTTTTTTTGCCGATTCAAATCCTTTTATTTCTGAAAATGTTGATAAATGGAGATTTTCGAATTCGAAAATGTTGATGTACGGAGATTTTTAGAATAAACTGCTGGTATGGTCACACTTGAACGTAAAGCATATACGCAGATTGCAGAATGGAAAAAGAGCAAGAACCAGAAATGCCTGCTTGTCAGAGGCGCAAGGCAGGTGGGCAAAAGCTTTGTTGTCTCCCTGTTTGCAAAAAACAATTACAAGGAAGTCCTCAGCATCAACTTCAAGGAGACTCCCGATGCCTCACAGATCTTCTCCGGGAATCTTGACGTCGGATCCATGCTTCTCGCAATGCATTTCAGATATCCTGAGCTGTCCATCACACCCGAGAACACGCTGATCTTTCTTGACGAGATCCAGGAATGTGAGGAAGCTATCACCTCACTCAAATTCTGGGCTGCGGATAACCGGTTTGATGTGATTGCATCAGGATCGATGCTTGGTATTGATTACAGGCGGGCATCGTCATTCCCGGTGGGATATGTGGACTATATCGACATGTACGGTCTTGATTTCGAGGAATTCCTTTGGAGCCAGAATGTGAACAGGGAAATGACATCCGCCTTAAAGACAATGTTCATGAACCATACTCCTGTCCCCGATGCAATTCATGCCAAAATGATGTCATTGTTCAGGACCTTCATTGCCATAGGCGGAATGCCTGAAGTGGTCAGACAGTTTACGGAAACGCAGGATTTCAGGGCAGCGGATAAGATACAGAGGGACATACTTCAAGGTTATCAGTATGACATAGCACATTATGCGACCGCTGATGAGAAAATCAAGGCAGAGAAATGTTACCTCTCCTTGTCCAGACAGCTTCTGGGCAAGGAGAACCATAAGTTCCAGTACAAGGAAGTCGAACATAACGGCAAAGCCCAGAAGTATTTCTCCAGTCTTGAATGGCTGATGCGGGCAGACATCATAAGACTTGCAAGAAATGTCTCGCTTCCGAAGTTCGACCTCGAAGACTACTCCATATCAGACAACTTCAGGGCATACTCATCTGATCTGTCCCTTCTTCTTGCCATGAGGGACTTCTCGCTCAAAAAGCAGATTGTGGAAAACACTTTGGAAGGGACAACCAAAGGGGGGCTTTATGAATGTGCCATAGCAGACATACTCATAAAGAAGAACCACCGCATCTGGTTCTATCGGAACGAAACCAAGAAACAGGAGATAGACTTCCTCATCCAGACAGACGGAAAACCGATACCCATTGAAGTAAAGAGCGGGAACACAAAAGCCACGTCCCTTAATTCCATAATGAAGAACAGCCCCGGCATTCCAATAGCCTATAAACTCATCGACGGAAATATCGGGGAGTTCAAAAACAAAATCCTGAGCATTCCGCTATATATGGCAATGTTTCTCTAAGGTATAACCACATGAGCACATATACCGCAGAAATGAGCTCATCACAGATTTATGCCCATGGCCTTCACCTTCTCCATGACCCTGAAGGAAAGCGGGGCGAAACCGGGATTACGCGAAAAGACATCACCAGAGCTTCCACAGTCAGAGACCCTTCCGTTCTCAAGAACAACTGCGCTTCTGCATCTTCTGCCCAAGACGTCACTGTCATGGGAGACGACGATTATCGTGCGTCCTTTCTCGTTCAGCCTCTCAAGAATGTCACACAGGCTTTCCTGCCCCTCCGGGTCAAGGCCTGCAAGAGGTTCGTCAAGGGCCAGCACATCTGTGTCCATCGCAAGGATCCCGGCAATGGCGGCACGCCGTTTCTCACCGCCGGAGAGACTGAACGGAGAGCGGTTGTAAAACTCTGCTCCAAGGCCCATCTGCCTTAAGGCCGCCTCTGCCCTTTCACTTGCCTCTTTCTTATCCAGGCCCATGTTCAGCGGCCCGAACATCACGTCCTCAAGCACGGTTGAGCCGAAGAGCTGGTTCTCCGGAAACTGGAAGACAAGACCCACTCTGGTGTTCTCTTTCAGCACAATCTGCCCGGATGAAGGCTTTATCAGACCTGCTGCCAGTTTCAGTAAAGTAGACTTACCGGAGCCTGATAGTCCGTATATCCCTAAAAAGTCATAGCTTTCAATAGAAAATGAGACATCATTAATGGCTTGTCTTTCAAATGGCGTTCCTTTTGCATATGAGTAAGATACACTTTGGAACCTGATTATCTCACTCATGCTCCGACCACCTTCATGATTATCATCAAAGCCAGGTAACAGAAAACAAAGCCATAGGAGAGCTTGTCGTTTGCCTTGTACTTCAAGGGATGAAGCGATCCTCTTATATCTGAGTATCCGTAAAGCCTGCTGTCCATTGCAACGGACAGATCATCCGCCCGCCTGAAAGCAGATGCGAACAGTGGAACCACAACAGGGATGAGGGCACGGCTCTTCTTCATCAGACCGCCCGAGAAGGATGCACCCCTGGACTTCCGTGCATCCATCAACGTACCCGCCTCAGAGGAGAGGATCGGGATGAACCTGAACGCTATTGAGACAGTCATTGCAATGTCATGCACGGGAACCCTGAGGACCCTCATCCATGAGAGGCCCTTCTCCACCCCGTCAGAGATGGCCCTGGGTTGTGTGGTCAGCGTCAGGATATTCGAGCCGAACACGACCTCAAGGGTCCTGACTGTTATCAGGATGGCCTTCCACACTCCGTCTGCGGCAAAGATGATGTTAAGCGCGGCAGTGACCGCAAGGATAAACGCAACAGGCAGAAGCCCCTTTATCATGAACCTCACCGGCACCCTGGACAGAACCACCAGGACGCAGAGAGCGAGGAATGTTGCGGCAAGTGAGACCGGAGTGGAAGCCAGAAAGACAGTGACGATATAGATGATAAGACCAGCAAGCTTGGTCCGCGGGTCCAGCGAGTGCAGGACTGACCTTGCAGGATAATAGCGGCCAAGAGTAACATCCCTCAGCATGCCGCACCTCCCATGAAGGAGAGAAGAGCCTCCTCTGTCAGCACATCCTGAGGGACAGGATATCCTTTCTCCCTGAGCCTTGAGGCTGCGGCGCAGGCGACAGGGGTCCTCAGGCCATGAAGATGCAGGCTCCTCTCATCAGTGAGAATCTCAGCGGCACTTCCCTTCATCACAACACTTCCGCCGTCCATGACATAGACATAGTCGGAGTATGCCGCCTCCTCCATGTCATGTGTGATGAGCAGGACCGCAATGCCGTCCTCATCGCACAGCCTGCGGATCAACTTAAGGAGATCCGCCCTGCTGGGACGGTCAAGCATGGACAATGACTCGTCAAGGATGATGCACTTGGGACCCAGCGCAAGAACCCCGGCTATAGCCAGCTTCTGCTTCTGGCCGCCTGAAAGAGATGACGGATTATCCAGACGATTATCATAAAGGCCTACTGCCTTGAGGCTGGCATCTACCCTGCGGCGTATCTCATCTGAAGACAATCCGAGGTTCTCAGGCCCGAATGCCACATCGTCCTCAACTGTATCTGCCACAATCTGGTTCTCAGGGTTCTGGAGTACAAGACCGATTCTTTTCCTGATCTCAAAGACGGAGGCTTTATCCCTGCTGTCATAGCCGTCGACAATGACACTTCCCCGGTCAGGGATGACCAATGCATTGAGAAGCCTTGCCGCTGTGGTCTTGCCGGAGCCGTTACGGCCTGCAAGAACTGTGAATCTGCCGCTCTCGAGCCTAAGGCTCAAGGCGTTCAGGACCCTATTGCTCCCGAATGAATGGCAGACCCCCTCTATGCAAGCGAACGACATGATTGTCTCAGATCTTTCTTTTCTGACTCACGAGGTATTTGCGAATCGCGAACAGGCCGCCTACAATCGCCACACCGATGAGAAGCTCCCACATGTTCCACTGCTTGATGACAAGCTCCCTGGTGAATGCGATCATCAGGATCTCAATTACGGACTCCATGTTCTGGGCGATGATCACGTGGATCAGCTCAACGGCCATTATCACCTCTGCGGCGAACTCTAGAAGAGTCAGAAGCGAGTTCTCCTTGCCGGAGAGAAGATTGCTGAACAGTCCGGGGATCCTCACTGTGGAGACAACAATTCCGGCCAGTACCAGAACCGTCAGGAGCAGCATGATGACCGATGTTGCCCAGTGGATGGCTCTCTCGATCTTTCCCATTGCCCCGCCGACCTCGAAGAAGACCGGTGAGAACCTCGGTTTTTCCTCAACTGTACTGTCCTTGACTTTCTCTTCGTTGTTTTCCATCTTCATTCTCCTCGGATACAGAACCGATCCTGCTGACAAGAACAGAGGCGGTAAGACCAATGACAAGTCCTGACGCCACCCCGGCTATTATCAGCACAGGAACATAGTATATCAGACCTTTTGCATTAAGTATAAGGCATGCCACGCCAATCTGTCCAAGATTATGTGAGACAGCTCCGCAGACACTTACGGCAGGCACCCCGAAAAGTCCTGTGCGCTTCAGGACAGCCATGACTGCAAGGGACAGAACAGCACCGGAAGCCGAATAGGCCATGGAGAGAACCGTGCCGAAAAGAAGTGAGGACAGGACAACCCTCAGAAGGGATATCGCAAAGGCCTCTCTGAAGCCAAGGGTATAAAGGGCAAAGACAACGGCAAGGTTGGCAAGCCCTATCCTCACCCCGGGTATGGACGTGAACGCAGGAAAGAGACTCTCCACATAGGAGAGGATCATGGCAAGAGCCATCAGCATCCCGATTCTGGCAACCTTCCGTGTCTCCATCTTCTCACTCAAAGGACAAAGTCAACTGTCCTGTCCCCTCCGTTCACCATGACCGTAATCATGTTAGGCAGGCAGATTATGCTCTGTCCGTCATACTCGATCCAGCCTTGTCTGACACAGTACCTGTCAGGGCAGTCCGCATCATGCATCCTGACTTTTCCGTCAAGTATCTCAATGACGTTTTTACCATCATTGATGTCATAAACTCCATCTAATGCTAATGAATATCTAGCTTTTTCCTCATTTTGGAACATTACAACCACATAAGAGCCTTCTTTGTTCCTTCCCCTGAGGACAAACAGAAGAACAACCCCGGCCATAAGGACGGCAATGATGAGGACAATGTCCCTGATCAGGGTCGGATGCTTTCTGCTCATGTTTTCAGTATAGCAAGACCAAAGCCTTTTGTGTATCTCAGAGAGCCGTCATCCAGAATCCATAAAGCCTGGACATCATCAAGGGAGGACACCAGTGAAAGGCCGTCCTCATAGCTCATGCAGAACAGCGCAGTTGAGAGCGTATCCGCAAGCGCGCTGTCCTTGCAGACCACGGACACGGATGAGAATCCGACAGCAGGATAAAGGGTATCCTTGTCGATTATGTGCGCATAGCGCACCCCGTTGACCGAGAAGAACCGCTCATAGCCTCCGCTTGTGACGCATGAGCAGTCAGATATCTTAAGGGTGACTGCAAGCTTCTCCGGGTTCTCAGGATCCCTGATTCCGGTTATCCAGGGGCTTCCGTCAGCCTTTGTGCCTATGCACCTGATGTTTCCCCCGAGGTTTATCACATAACCTGTGATGCCCTCGGAGATCAGCATCTGGGCAGCCTTCTCAGCAGCATAACCCTTCCCCAAGGCACCCGGATCCAGGCTTGCCAAGGGATCTGACAGGCGCAGCGTGCATGCCTGAGTATCTATCTCAAGCCTGTCAAAGCCGACATGCCTGTAGGCATCGGACAGCTGCTCATCTGAGGGAAGATAAGAGACATCAGCGTTTCTTGCATCATGCCATAGCCTCAGAACAGCACCGAGCGAGATGTCCATCTCCCCAGAAGTGAGCGTGCACATGTCCTTTGCGTAGAGGACGAAGTCAATCAGGTCCCTGTCAACAGGTACAGGCTCCCCTCCGGCGCGCATGTTCACGGTGCAGAGGTTGTTCATTCCGTCATACTCATGGTAGATGTCCAGCATCCTGTGCCAGTGCTCAAGAAGCGCGGAGACAGAGGCTGCGTTTTTCCGGAAGGCCTCCTCTGAATCTCCGGCATAGCTGCTTATCTCACTGACGGTGTCAAAGTACGAGTAAAAGACCTCGGAGCGCACAGCTGCCTGAGGAGTTTTTCTAGAGCATGAGACAAGCATGAGTAAAAGAAAAAGGAGGACCGCCGTGACAGCCCTCCTGCATTTCAGATGCATCAGAGAACTTCCAGCTTTCCGATGGACACCCTCTTTGTGGTCTCCTTGTCGAATATGCAGATCTGGTCCCCGATGATGTCACACTCGATCGGCTGGTCGACCCTGTAGTCGATTGCACCGAACACGACTGATGAGACAAGCTCATCTGCGAGTTTGACCTTGACCGTGGTCTCCATTCCAGAAGGTAGTGTGGAGTAAGCGGTGGCCTTGATCTTGCCGCCGTCCTTGATGGTGAAGAACTCAGGCCTGATTCCGAGAATGACCTCAGAGGCATTGATTGTCTGCTTGGGATCATTGGGCGTGAACCTTGCCTTGATTCCCAGGAACTCGACGGTTGAGGAATCCGTGACCTTGGCGTCTATGAAGTTCATCGTCGGGTTTCCGACAAAGTCAGCCACGAACCTGTTCGCAGGCTGTGAGTAGACCGTAAGCGGCGGGTCATACTGCTGCAGAACGCCCTTCTCCATCAGGCAGATCTTGGTGGCAAGCGTCATTGCCTCCAGCTGGTCATGAGTGACGTAGACGAACGTGGAGTTGGAGTCTGAGTGAAGTCTCTTGAGCTCGGTCCTCATCTCGCTCCTGAGCTTGGCGTCCAGGTTGGACAGCGGCTCATCCATGAACAGGACCTGCGGCTTCGGGGCAAGGGTCCTGGCAATGGCGACTCTCTGCTGCTGACCTCCGGAGAGCTCTGCCGGATAACGGCCGACGAACTCCTCGATCTTCAGCATCTTGAGCATCTCCTGCACACGGACCTTGATGTCCTCTTTCTTCCACTTCAGGTTCTCAAGTCCGAACGCGATGTTCTGGTAGACCGTCATGTGCGGCCAGAGCGCATAGTTCTGGAACAGGAAGCCGATGTCTCTTTTGGCAGGGGATACGTTCACTCCCGTGGCGGCATCGAAGACAACCTTATCTCCGATGGTGATCTTGCCTTCTGTCGGAGTCTCAAGACCGGCGATCATTCTGAGTGTCGTTGTCTTTCCGCATCCTGAGGGTCCCAGAAGGGTTATGAAGTCATGCTCGTTGATGACGAGATTCAGGTCATCGACGGCGACGAATTTCTCAAAACGTTTGGTTACGTGTTCAAGTCTGATTTCTGGCATATTAACCTCCTACGCCCTTGTCTATGCTTGCTCCCGTCAGCTTATTGACCAGCAGGTTGATCGCCAGAACCGTCACGACAATGAGAAGGTTCAAGGCGTTGGCGCTCTGGTCACACCAGATCTGCCAGTACTCAAGAAGAGTGGTCATAAGGTAGATTGATCCGGATGAGAGCAGCGTGAACAGTGAGAGCTCTCTCATGCAGGATGTGAACGGAAGAAGATATCCGGAGATGAACGTTGATTTCTGGATGGGGAAGATGATCCTCACCATGCGCTTCCACCATGGCACGTTCACTATCAGAGCCGCCTCCTCTATCTCCTTGGAGAGCTGGAGCATGGCGTTGATTCCGCTTCTTGATGCGAACGGCAGGTATTTGATAGAACCGACCAGGATCAGAAGCGTCATTGTCTTGCTCAGGCCCATGGCGGCACCGATCGCAAGGAATGCGGCACCCATGGCCATTGACGGCATGAGGTACGGAAGGAACGCCAGGTTGTCTGCCAGCTTGGCCAGCCTGGATCCTCTTCTCTTTGAGACAGCATAACCGATCAGGATTCCGAGTGTTCCGGCTATCAGCGCGCAGCTGAATGAAAGCACGATACTGTTGCGGAATGCCGTCCAGACCTGGGTCTCGTGGAACAGACCGTGAAGACCGTTCTGAAGCGGGAAGCCCGGATCAATCCAGAACGCCAGCGTGAGCGTGCTGTAGTCTCCCGGAACAAGTGTGCAGGACTCCAGCGCGAAGCTGATGAGCGGCATGAACGAGCAGAAGCTGCACAGGATGATCAGGATAACCGCGGCAATCCACTTCCATGCGCCGAGCTTGATGTATGAGATCTGTCCGCTCTTACCCGTGACGGTGGTGAAGCTCTTCCTGCTGCCTGTGACCTTCTGGTTTATCCAGAGGATGGCCAGACCGAATATGATCATGAATATGGCCATGATGTAGCCCTGGCCGTACCATCCGCGGGTGATGAACTGCTTGAGGGTCGTGGTCAGGACGCTGAATCCGCCTGTCCCTCCAAGGAACTGTGGAACAGCGTACGCGCTCATGCTGCTTGAGAAGACCAGCAGGAATGTGGACATCAGTGCCGGGAGCACGATCGGAAGAGTGATCTTCCTGATGATCTTGGCCCTTGTGGCCTTCAGTATTGTCGCCGCCTCCTCAAGGTTCGCGTCCATGTTCCTCAGTATTCCTCCGATCAGGATGTATGCGAACGGGGCATAGTGGAGGCCCAGGACTATGGCGCACGGAACAAGTCCGTAGACCATGCTCTCAGGCAGCTTTATTCCTGTCAGGTAATACAGCATGCCGCTCTGATAGCTTCCTATGTCCGGGTTCTGGAAGAAGTTGATCCAGAACGTGGCGATTGTCCAGGACGGCATTATGTACGGGAAGATGAAGACCGTCGAGAAGAATTTCTTGAATTTCAGGTCGGTCCTCGTTATCAGGAATGCCACGACTCCGCCATAGACTATGGCTATGATGCTGGCGAGAAGTGACATGACTACTGCATTCTTCAGAGGTACCCAGAAGTAGACGCTGCTCATGTCTGAGAAAAGCATCCTCCTCCAGTGGAATGAAGTGAAGTCTCCGACCTTCTTTCCGAACAGCTCCGGATACATGAGGTCGGCGATGTTCACCTTCATCGTGTTGGCCACGAGAAGGACCACAGGGTAGATAGTGAAGAAGCCTAATATCACAACAGTCAGAAGCAGGATGATGTTCTCCGGCTTGGTCAGGAAGTCCCTGATCACGTAGATCATCTTGCGCTTCGGTCTGGCTTGCAATGCTATTTCGGCCATTTGAACTCCTTTCTTTTTATGAATTCATTGCACTAATCAAACAAAGACGGGGCGGGACACCATGCCCGCCCCGAGAGTACGGTCAGATGATCTGACTCACTTCTTCTTTGCAATCTCGCCGTTGATGAAGTCTGATACTGCAGCGGTGTTCTGGATGAGGAATGCGGCATCCTCTGCCACAAGGCAGTTCTTCCAGAAGTCGATTGCCTGGTCACCTTCAGCTGCGCCGATTGCCGGGTTGGTAGAATATGCTCCGAGAATCTCTGTTCCTGCTCCGCCCCATGGTGCGAAACCCTCGCTTGACATGAGGAAGTTGATGAACAGCATTGCGGTGTAAGGTCTGTTTGCGGCCTTTGTCATCTGGACATACAGAGGATACATGAAGCCGGAGAACGGATTGATCTGGGCCTGTGTGAAGGCACCGACCTGGAGGTTGGCCTTCAGTGAGGCATCGAGGTCTCTGGTCTTTGAGAGGACGAACAGACCCATTGAACCTGCGCTGTCAGCTGATGCGACGGTGTTGCAGATCTTTGTGTCGGAGCTGACTGAGAAGTTCACGTTTGCCAGGAACTCTGCGACCCACTTGTAACCTGCGTTCTTGTATGAGCCGAGCTCGATGTCCTTTCCGTAGTAATCCTTGTAAGCCTGGGCGATCTTTGCTGCCCATGCATCACTTGTGCACATGATGAGGAAGTTGTTGTTGACCTGCTCTGTTGTGGGGTTCTTGAAGAAGATCCTGTCCTTGAGTGCGGGCTCTGTCAGCTGCCAGACATTGGTGATGACGGGAGCGTTGCTGCCGAGTGTGTTCCAGATGAACAGTTTGTTGATGTACTGATGCACGAGAGGAACCTGGTCGGCATCTGAGATCACGCCCTTGAGAGCACCGGGGATGTAGTTGAGGAAGTAGTCAGTCGCGGATCTGTACATGACAAGCTGTGCGCCGTCCTGGATCATGACGACTGAGGCGACCTTGCCGGAGCCGCCTGTGGCTTCCTGTGCGATGTTGGTGTAGATGTCAGCATCATTCATCTTGGTTCCGACAGCGTTGGACTCTGTCAGTCCGAGCTCTGCACCGTACTTGGCGACAAACAGCTTCATCGCATTGGCGACACGTGATGAGTTTCCATAAGCATAGAAGTCACCTGTCTCTGCCTTTGCCAGCTCAAGGAGCTCCGCGTCTGAGAGCTTCTGGCCGTTTGCGATCTTTGACTCGATTGTGTCAGCCTTGGCCTCTGTTCCGCCGTTGGCGAATACGAAGGTGCAGGCAAGTGCGAAAACAAGTGCGATAACAACAAGTTTTTTCATTTTTTACTCCTTTATGATTTTCAATCACTTATTGATTCAACGTTTTATTGTAAATGAGGTTTGACGTATTGGCAAATGAAAAAACAAAAACTTCTTACTGTTGACGAATGGCCAACGGCCAAATAAAATCTTAGTCAGGGGGTCATGGGAAATGACGGCTAGGGAGATGTGGCTTGTGTTCACTAAGAAGAACAGGCCGGAAAAGAACGAATACGAGGCATGGACCTTCGGAGAGGATCCGGAGGAGCTCTCAAGACTGGTCCTTGAGGGGAAGAAGACAGCGACAGCCTCCGTATACGAACTGTATGCCTATGACAATGAGAGAGTTCCCTCTGCAGGAGATTACAGTGTCATCATGGATGCCTCGGAGCAGAACGCGCTGTGCATCATAAGGGACACCGAGGTCTCAATTGTCCCCTTCAAGGATGTCGATGCCGAGCATGCAAGACGCGAGGGAGAGGGAGACATGAGCCTGGAGTACTGGAGACAGGCGCACAGGCAGTGCTTCAGCCAGTGGATGGATGAGGCGGGAAAGAAATTCACTGATGACACAAAGATAGTCCTCGAGAGATTCGAGGTCGTCTTCAAGCCTTGAAAACCAGCTCAACTGCAAGATTCACATAATCAGTCAGACTCATCTCACTCACGCCTGCTACCTCAAAGCATTTGTTCACAGGAACAAGTATCTTCCTTGCCCTGCTCTGACCCACTGCCTCTGCCATCCTGGGTGTTATCTCACCCAGCATTGCGTCCGCTGCTATTATGCCGATCGGTCCAACAATCACATCAGCATCTCTTGCTGCGATCACAACAGGATTCTCTCCTGTGGCACCCATGTCCGCACCGGCCTTGAGCATGGCGGATGTGGCAAGGGAGTTCGTACCGATCGCAGTGATCTGACACTGCTTTCCGGAAAGCCTGATCTGCTCAATGACCGCCTTCCCGATCTTTCCGCCCTGTCCGTCAATCACAACAATCCTCATGCTGAGCCTCCCATCTGAGTCTGATGGTCTCAATCTACTTCACAAGAGGACAATGTGCAATATTCAGGTTTCCTAATTTCAGGCTTTTTTCTGATAGAGGAATCTCTTTATCTTGTCTGTGGGAGTTCTCTCGAAAGGGATCTCCTGGATCTCTGCCTTCCTGATCCTGCTGAAGGAAGATAGCTTGCCGTTGACAGCCTTGAGAATGGAGTCCAATCTTGATTGGATGGCCTCAATTGCAATAATACCTTTCTTTTTCAATGCTTTCATATCCAAGCGGATCATTGCTGTGAGACCACCCTGATCTGCAACCACCAAGCTCTCAAGGACATCCTCCTCGGAGTTTATCAGAAACTCTATGTTCTCAGGATAGATGTTCTCACCCGAAGGCCCGAGTATCATGGTCTTGCATCTTCCCTTGATGGCAAGCCTTCCGTCCTTGAACTGCCCTATGTCTCCGGTGCGGAAATAGCCGTCCTCCGTGAAGACCTCCCTTGTAAGCTCCTCGTTCCTGTAGTAGCCCTTCATCACGCTCGGTCCCTTGATGAGAACCTCCCCTGACTCAGGATCAAGTCTGACATCAAGACCGTCAAGCACAGGCCCGAGGGTTCCCAGAACCTGGTCCTTTGGACCGCATCCGGCTATGAAGGGTGAAGTCTCCGTCAGGCCGTAGCCCAGTGCATAAGGGAAATGTATCCTGTGGAAGAATGACTCTGCCTCAGAGTCAAATGCTGCTCCGCCCACTCCGAAGAACCTCATGCGGCCTCCGAAGATCGTCCTGACCTTCTTTCCGATTATCGAGTATACGATAGGAGCTGTCAGCCTGTTTCGGGCAAGCTTTCCGAGCCTTGTCCCCTCCTTGAGCTTAGGAAGAAGGGCACGCCTGTATATCTTCTCTATCAGAAGAGGAACGGACAGCATCACCTCAGGCTGAATCTCACGCATCGCTGGCATGAGGGTGTCTGTGCTGGGTGCCTTGCCCAGATAGACGATCTGCACTCCGTTCATCAGAAGAAGGACAAAGCCTATCGTGAACTCGTAGACATGGCTCATGGGAAGGATTGAGAGAGCGTTCCAGCCCGGATGGATCTTTATGAAGGGTGTGGAGCAGACATAGGCGTTCCAGACTATGTTCCGGTTTGTAAGCATCACTGCCTTAGGCATGCCTGTGGTTCCGCTTGTGTAGATGATTGATGCGACATCATCCTCTTCAGGGCGGACCTTCTCAAGGCTTGCCTTGTCCGACTCGGAGAGGATTGTTCCCGCCGTATCAACACCTGAGGAGGCTTCGCACATGTCTTCCATCCTGATGATGCTTATGCCGCAGCCATCGACCTTGTCCATGTTCTTTGAGTTGACAACGGCAAGGGAAGCTCCGCTGTGGGCCAGGATGCTCTGGACCTCACTCTTACTGAAATTGGGCAGGATCGGGACTGCGATTGCTCCTGCACGGTTGATTCCAAGGTACGCCAGGCCCCAGTTCGGGCAGCTCTCACCCAGGATCGCCACCCTGTCCCCTTTGCCTATGCCTTGCCAGTGAAGATAGTGCGCCACGCTTAACGAGCGCTTGAGCAGATCCGGATATGATATTGCGCTTTGCTTATCCCTCCATGTCTGAAGCGCAGTGAGATTGGAGAATCTCTCTGCAGAGGTCTCCAGCATGGAGGTGAGCGTGTATTCCTTGGGTTCTTTCATGGGCATTTCCTTTTTTGACACTTTCTTAATTTTTGTCAATAAAAAGATAACCCAAATCAGCCTTAACGGCAATAGCAAGAAATCACCAGTATCAGGCTTCTTTTATACTAATTGGAATGACTATCAGCTGATTCCCTTCACCTCATAGCCTGCATCGGTGACTGCCTTTGTCAGATCAGCATCAGAGACAGCCCTGTCAAGGGTCAGCACAGCGCTTGCGCTCTCGTGGCTCACAACAGCCTCCCTTACGCCGTCTACTGCCTCAAGGGCCTTCTTGACCCTTGCCTCGCAATGCGGGCACATCATGCCCTCGATATCCATCTTCTTTGTCATTTCAGTCATTTTATCCTCCGTCTTATCTTCCCTCTGCCTGCCCTTGATCTTCCTGTCATGAGAGCTGTCATGAACCTTGCACAGGTTCAGCCTCAGGGCGTTGGAGACAACGCAGAAGCTTGACAGGCTCATTGCGGCGGCACCGAACATCGGGTTCAGCGTGATTCCCAGCCCCACAAGACATCCTGCGGCGATTGGGATTCCTATCACATTGTAGAAGAACGCCCAGAACAGGTTCTCATGTATGTTCCTCAGCGTGGCGCGGCTCAGCCTTATGGCAGCGCTCACATCGGAAAGACTGCTCTTCATCAGCACCACATCCGCGGCGTCTATGGCAACATCCGAGCCTGCTCCGATGGCAATGCCGATATCAGCTCTGGTCAGGGCCGGGGCATCGTTTATGCCGTCGCCTACCATGGCCACCTTTCCTCTGGATGAGAGGTTCCTTATCACAGCCTCCTTCCCGTCAGGAAGGACACCTGCAATGACCTCATCCACTCCGGCAAGCTTACCTATGGCCTTTGCGGTGCGCTCGTTGTCACCTGTGAGCATCACTGTATGGATCCCCATGTTCCTCAGCTGCCCTATTGCCTCACTGCTGTCAGCCTTCATGGTGTCTGCCACAGCTATGATTCCTGCAAGCTTCTCTCCCTTCATGAACAGAAGCGGGGTCTTTCCGTCTGAGGCAAGAGCCTCTGCCCTGCTGCGGATGCTCTGAGGCACTTCAGCCTTTCCGCCTATGAACGCAAGGCTTCCGCCTGTGAGAGCAGCTCCGTCCAGTTCGGCGCTGAGGCCGTTTCCTGGAAGAGCCTTGAAGGAGCTGACCTCTGAGATCTCAATGCCGCTCTCTGATGCCTTACTCATTATCGCCTTGGCAAGCGGATGCTCGCTCTTTGCCTCAAGGGAAGAGGCAAGCTGTAACAGAGCTCTCTCATCCGTCCCGTCTGCGGGAATGATGTCGGTTACAACCGGCTCGCCGTTTGTGATGGTGCCGGTCTTGTCCAGCGCCACAATGGCTATGCGGCCTGTCTCCTCCAGGGCTGCGGCATTCTTGAAGAGGATTCCGTTTCTGGCTCCCATCCCGTTACCGACCATGATTGCCACAGGGGTTGCAAGACCCAGGGCACACGGACAGCTGATCACCAGCACCGATATTCCCCTGGCAAGGGCATAACCGAAGGTTCTTCCGATGATCAGCCAGATCACAGTGGTAACAAATGCGATTGAGATCACAGCCGGGACAAAGATTCCTGAGACCTTGTCCGCGATCTTGGCGATCGGGGCCTTGGTTGCAGCAGCGTCACTTACCATCTTTATTATCTGTGAGAGCGTGGTGTCCTCACCGACCCTTGTGGCCCTGCATCTCAAGAATCCGCTCTGGTTTATCGTGGCCGCCGAGACCTGGTCGCCCTCAGCCTTGTCCACCGGAATGCTCTCTCCGGTAAGCGAGGCCTCATTGACGGCGCTCTGGCCTTCAATAACCGTTCCGTCAACAGGAATGCTGTCACCGGGCCTGACCACAAAGATATCCCCTTTCTGAACATCATCTATTGAAACAACAACTTCTGCACCGTTTCGGACTACTGTTGCTGTCTTTGGAGCCAGTCTCATAAGTGCCTTAAGCGCATCAGTGGTCTTTCCCTTTGAACGGGCCTCAAGCATCTTTCCGACTGTGATCAGGGTCAATATCATGGCAGCCGACTCGAAGTAGAACTCATGCATGTAGGAATGCACACGGGCCATGTCTCCGGAGGCCTGTGCCGCGGTCATTGCAAAGAGCACATAGACGCTCCATGCGAAACTTGCGGAAGAGCCAAGGGCAACAAGTGTGTCCATGTTCGGTGCCCTGTGCATCAGGCTCTTGAAACCGCTGATGAAGAATCTCTGGTTTATCACCATGACAATGGCGGCAAGGATCATCTGCAGTATCCCCATCGCCACATGGTTATCGGCAAAGAATGACGGGACAGGCCAGTTCCACATGGTGTGGCCCATGGAGAAATACATGAGTACAAGAAGGAATGCTATCGAGGAGAGAAGCCTCTTTCTAAGCCTGGGAGTCTCATGGTCCTCAAGGGCGGCCTCCTCTGAGGCATGACTTGCAGAGGCGACCTTTCCTTTCTCCGATGCCCCGTATCCCGCATCCTGCACGGCCTTGATTATAGCGCTGCTGTCAGCAGTTCCCTCCACTCCCATGGAGTTAGTAAGGAGGCTTACCGAACATGAGGTTACACCGGGAACGCCTGAGACGGCCTTCTCGACCCTGGCCGAGCAGGCGGCGCAGCTCATTCCGGTGACGTTGTACTGCTTCATATGATCACTTCAGGACGTAGATGTACAGAAGGACCAGGATGGCGATCTGTGCAATCATCATCAAGGGGAAGAAAAGAGCGAAATACCAGTGCTTTGTCTTGTGACGGAGAAGGTACATTCCCAGCACCCCGCCAAGGCCCCCGAAGAGACCGGTGAACAAAAAGAGCCTCTTCTCCGGAATCCTTGTCTCCGGATGACTGTGGGTCTTGTCCTTCTGCGCCCTCTTCTTGTCAAGGGCCATCATTGAGAATGAGATTATGTTCATCAGAACCAGAAATGCTCCGATGGCGATGTAGATGATTGTCTTGCTGTCCATTGAGGAATCTCCTTATTACATGAGAAATATATCTTTTTTGAATGATACAGGCAACCTTATCTGAGTCTGATGGTTCCGCCGCGCCTGTTATGGACGAACGTGCCGTTTGAGATGCCCGCCTTCAGCACAAGCTCCAGGGTGAGCCTGATCTGGCGCCCTTTGACAAGAAAGCCAAGAGCGTGGTTTGTCTGCGTGAGAAGGTCCTCCTTCTTCACCGCCTGCCCGTCAGACAGCACATCCCTCATGGCGTTGAAGATCTCGATCTGCGGGAAATCCCCTATTGCCCTGAAGGTTCCCTCAGGGACAAGCTCCTTCTGTCCCGATGGCCTGTAATCGGTATAATCCTCACATTTCAGTGACTCTATTTCTGTTTCAAGCCCTCTGAATCTCTCAGGCCAGAACACAAGATGCTCCTGTCCGTCACAGTCAAGCTGCCTTGTGAAAACAGCTCCGGTCGAGATCAGGATGCTTCTGAGAAAAGGCGCTATCAGGCTGCCGCGCTGGAAGATGGAATATGACTTGAGGACCTTCAGCTCCAGGAAATCATCCACCACAGGGCCCTCTGCCTCAATGACCTGATTGAACCTTGAGGCAATGTCTTGTGTGTCATAAGCGGTGAAATCCTTGTAGGGGATCTCCCTGGTCTCAAGTTCAGTGCTGACATATTCCATGACGCTGTCCTCCGCTTTTATCTAATGATAGCACAGTTTCCAATATGCAAAGAAACTATTTTGAATTAGAATTGCACTGTACAGGAGATGCAAATGGAACTGATACTTGATACAGCCAACCTCAAGAAGATAAAGGAGGCGGTGGAATACTATCCCGTCTCCGGCCTTACCACAAACCCGTCCATCTTCAAGGCGGAGGGAAAGATTGACTTCTACGCCCATGCCAGGGAGATAAGAGACATCCTCGGCGACAAAAGGACGCTTCATGTGCAGGTCATCAGCCCGGACTGTGAGGGCATTCTCAGGGAAGCCGATGTGCTCCGCAAGAAAGCCGGAGAGAACATCTATATCAAGACACCGGTCTCAAGGGAAGGCCTGAAGGCCATAGGGATCATGGCACGTGAGGGCTTCAATGTCACAGCCACTGCCATCTACACCACCATGCAGGCAGAGCTTGCAGCAATGGCCGGAGCCAAGTACCTTGCCCTCTACTACAACAGGATGCTGAATCTGGACATAGACGCCGACAAGGTCTTCAGACAGGTCGCGGATGCAATAAGGGCAGACAACCTGGACTGCAAGATCGTAGGAGCCTCATTCAAGAACGTCATGCAGCTGACAAACGCAATTGCAGACGGTGCGCAGGCCATCACAGTGCCGCCAGAGCTCCTGGACACCGCCCTGGCACACCCGTCCATCGGAGAGGCAGTGGACAAATTCAGGAAGGACTGGATCTCTGTCTACGGTGACAAGACCCTTGCGGATCTCTGAGATGGGGAAGAAGAGAGCCGTCATATTCGACCTTGACGGGACAATCCTCGAAACAACCGCGGACATAGGCCTTGCCCTGGGAAAGACCTTCGGCACTGTCTTCACCGATGAGCAGACTGCCTCCTTTGTCGGACGCGGCCTCCACAATGCTGTTATCGCAGCCGCCTCTTTCCTCGGGATAGACGATTTTGATGCGGATATCCTGACAGAAAGGCTGATTGACTTCTACCGGCAGGTGCCTGTGCTTCACACACATCCGTTTCCCGGAGTCGTGGAGCTTCTGAGGTTCCTCAACTCACACTCGATTCCCGTGTGTGTCTACTCAAACAAGGAGCAGGACCTTGCCGAGAAAGTGCTCGGAATCTGCTTTCCTGATATTAGATTCTCGATGATTGTGGGAATGCATGGCGGATACGAGGCAAAACCATCCTCACAGGCTGTTGATGCCTTCTGCAAAAAGACAGGCATTGAAAAAGCTGACATGCTCTACGTAGGAGATTCGGAGGTCGATTTCAAGACCGCGGAGAACTCCGGCGTGGACTACCTCATCCTCACCTGGGGCATGAGGTCAAAAGAAAACCTCCTGGGAAGCGGTGTTCCTCAGGAGGCCCTGATTCCTGACCTCAGCGGTCTGGAAGACTATTTCATCTGATTATCTCGTTCTCCTTGCAGAGAAGCTCATCAAGCTGTGCGGCAATGGCCTTCCTGTTCAGGTTCTTGCCGATGATGCAGAGCCTGATCATCCTGTCACCGACCTGATCATCCCAGTCCTCGCGGATTGATGGATTCTCGGCCAGGATCTGTTTGCGCTGTGATGCAGGTGCGGATGCGATCCACTTGCCGTAAGGTCCGCAGAGAAGCTGACGGCCTGATGTCTCAAAGACGTAGGCTGTGTCATACTCATCACCGAACCACATAAGACCCTTGCACCTGATGATGTCCTTGGGCCAGTCCTTCACATAGGCTCTGAGCTTATTTCTGTTCATCGGAACCCTTCTGTAGTAGATGAATGTCCCTATTCCGTACTCGTCCTCGCTCTCGCCCTCGTGCCTGTGCTCATGATGATGGTGCTCATGTCCGTGATGCTCATGATGCTCATGCTCGTCGTCATCGTCATCGTCGTGGTCATGGTGGTGATGATGATGCTCGTGCTCCTCATGCTCCTCATGGTCATGATGATCGTGATCATCATCGTCATCCTCGTCGTCTCCGAGCTCGCCCTCCTCAAGCGCCTTGCACCAGCCGGCTGCCCCGTAGACCTCGTCGAAGTCAAATGATCCTGTTGCCAGGATGTCCTTCACAGGGACATCTCCGTGGCTTGTCTCGAATACCTTGACGCCCGGATGCAGGGCCTGGACGACCTTTCTGACCTTGGCCAGCTCAGACTCAGAGACAAGATCGACCTTGTTGATGACAAGAGTCGAGCAGAACTCGATCTGCTGGATCAGGAGGCTCTCGATGTCCTCCTCCTCAATCTGGTCCTTCTTC
>JAEEGH010005968.1_pt1 | contig 30160 bp, 24 predicted proteins | sample 9134181 | NCBI WGS metagenome assembly JAEEGH01 (sample SAMN16246544, study PRJNA631951) | gut metagenome | biome: gut microbiome; feature: rumen; material: DP-attached | host: Bos | place: Iran: Karaj | collected 2018-10
TTTTAATATGATTAAAAGTAACATTTCCTGGGATGAATATTTTATGGGTATCGCCGTGCTCTCCGCGATGCGTAGTAAAGATCCCAACACCAAAGTGGGAGCGTGTATTGTTGACGAAAACAAAAAGGTTGTTTCTATTGGCTATAACGGCATGCCAATGGGCTGTGATGAAAGCAAACTATCCTGGAATAAAGGAACAGGATTAGACAGTAAATACCTCTATGTTTGTCACGCGGAATTCAACGCTATTTTGAATACGAGAAATGGCACATCCGCTTTAAAAGGTTGTACAGTTTATGTCACGTTATTCCCCTGTAATGAATGTACTAAAGCTATCATTCAAACAGGCATTAAAGAAGTAGTCTATATTTCTAACAAATATGAAAATACTACCGAGACACAAGCTTCCTTAAGAATGCTTATACTCGCTGGAATTAAAATCAGACACTATGAGGGAAGAATTCCTACAATTGAATATGACAGTTAAAGAATACGTAAAACAAAGAAAAGAAGAAATTAAAGAGTTGGTTTCCAAAATGGAAAGGAAACCTTCTATTGCTATTGTCCAAGTCAACGAAGATGCCGGTAGCAATGCCTATGTCAAAGGCAAATTAAAAGATGCTGCTGAATTAGGCGTGGAAGCAGAACTCATCAAACTTCCTTTAGATATTTCCCAGGAAGAATTATTAAAGGTCATTGATCAATTAAATAACGATGATATCCACGATGGATTTATCGTCCAAATGCCACTTCCCAAACAAATTAATGAAGAAACCATTAAACTCGCAGTTTCACCAAAGAAAGATGTCGATGGTTTCCACCCATTAAGTTCTTTATTACCATGTACACCTAAAGGTATTCTCAATTATCTCAAATCCGAAGGTATCCAAATCCTCGGTAAGAATGCAGTTATCTTAGGTAGAAGTAATATCGTTGGTAAACCGATGGCGAGAATCTTATTAAAAGAAAGCGCGAATGTCACAGTCTTACATAGTAAAACTACATTTGAAGATATGTCTCGCTATATTGAAAACGCAGACATCATCGTCGTGGCGATTGGAAAACAACATTTCTTAGATAATAGATTCAAATATAAGAAAGATGCAGTCGTTATCGATGTCGGTATCTCTAGAGATGAAACCGGGCTACATGGCGACGCACTTCCAGAGCTTCCAGTAAGAATTCAAACACCAGTTCCAGGTGGTGTGGGATTATTAACAAGATTAGCCTTATACGAGAACTTATTAGAAATTGCTAATAATAAATAACCGAGGAATTAACCCCCGGTTTTTATTTTATAAATCTATGTGATAAATATGGGCGTCCGCTTCGACTCCCATTTTCTTTAAAGCAAACTTGTAATGCTTTAATTGACCTTCGTAATGTTTCTCAAGAACTGAGACGTCTCTTTCTTCATTAGTCTTATAGTCAATGATGTGATAGCCACTATCATCGAGATACATACAGTCGATAATACCGCTTACCACATTCCCTTCTTTACTTTGATAAGAGAATGGAACTTCACACCACACCTTTTTCGCACTTAATAAGGTTTTTAAGACATCTTTATTTAAAGATGAATTAACTTGTTCGAATCCACCATTAAGTATCTTAGATGCGACGTTATGAAGCATTTCTTCGTATTCTTTGCTATATCCATAGTCGGATAAGATGGTTTTGATTAAATCTTCGATGTTATAGGTGTTCTTTGAAGAGATAATGCACTCCATAAGTCTATGGACAATAGTACCTTTAACCGTGGAATCTGACTTATCTTCTTGTGGTTCATATGCTGAGTCATCAATCTCATCTTTGTTTGTGTTTCTAGAGTTACTTCTAGATTGGCTTGGTGAGATATATTCAAACGATTGATCGTGAGATTTTTCATTGATATGATATTCGCCCAAAGATACTGAATCATAGTCAGGCAAGATTTCATCCACACTTGGAATAGGAAGTGTTCTTTCGCTATTGATGCGCTCAGCAAGCTCTTTCCAATAGCCGAGTTTCTCGCCATTATTCTCACAAACAATCAGCGCGCTTTCCGCACGAGTTGCACCAACATAAGCTAAACGATCATGTTCGGCTTTTGAACTTGCTTCCCACTTAGGCATTTCATCATCAAATGAACTAGTTTGTGCATATGTAATATGAACGTCTCCACCCGCTTCGATCTTAGAGAATTTGATTGATGGGGTATCAGATGTGTAATCAATGTATTGAGACAAGGAATGTTCTTTGTCATTTGGTCTCGCCAAAATAACGATAGGTGCTTGTAAGCCTTTAACCTTATGTAAGTTAGCAATCTTTACACGATTAACTTTATCAGAGAATCTAAGTGTTCTTTGTTCATCACCACTATCAAGGAATAAAGCGACATAGTTTTTGAATTGTTCTAAAGAAGATATTGAACCATTTTCTTCTCCTTCTTTAACTTTCTCAATTAGATAGAAAATGTATTCCATATCCTTAGAGGTAACATTACTAAAGATATTTAATTCTTTGTCATTTAAAATGAACTGCATTGTGGAACTAAATGACATGGCTAAAGTCTTTTCATAAATCCTATGCAATTTATTAATAAGGTTCTTGTGTTCATCCTTTGTGAATTTGATTTCAGAAATATTACTATTTGAAATATCTAAATCAAATCCATCATTAATCATTTGGATGACATCGGAATCATTAAGTTTAAATAAATCGGAATAGATAACTTTGTTAAGTGCTGCTTTGTTGGTTGGTTCTTTGAGTAAATAGAGCAAGTCTAAGACAGCATTAAATGATTCAGCAGAATCAAACACCATCTTTCCTTCAACCACCATTGGGATGCAGTACTTATCGAAGGCATCAATAAGTTTTGCCATATTTGAGGAGAATGGAACAATTAAGAAATCACTAAATTGAACATCATCTTTATAAGCTTCCATCTTCTTTGTTGATGGATTAAATCTAGCACGATAAATCTTTTTATTATTCATGATGTCGATAATGAGTTTAGCGACTTCTGAACAATCTGTTGGTGTTCTACCACTTGCGTTAACGACATAACGATATGCGCCTTCTAAGATATCACTTTCACCATAAGGGATTGATTTAGTGAAATCGTCGTCATCAATTGGAATATCTAAATGTTCTAATGCAAATTCTTTATATGGCTCGGTATCATAATTGAGCATTGAATTAAATGAATTATTAAACCATTCTCTTAAAGAAGCGTGGCTTCTAAAGTTTCTTGTTAGGACAAGTAATTCGTTTTTATTTTCAAATATCTTTTTATTTTGTAAGTAGGCTTTAACATCAGCGCCTCTAAATCCATAGATAGATTGTTTTGGATCACCAACGATAAATAATGATTTTTCTTTTGGTTCCATCTTCTTCCAATCAGCATCTTTTTTGGTGCTGGTTAAATAGAAGAACATTTCTGTTTGAAGTGGATTTGTATCTTGGCTTTCATCAAGCATGAAATACGCGTGTCTTTCAAAGACATGGTCAATAAGGACACGATCACCTAAAGCACTTTCTTTAAAGGCGTCTCTTAAATAGAGCAAGAAATCAAAGAATTGGAACTTTCCTTGTTTTCTAAGTGATTCGGTAACTTCATCCAACACGCTTAAAACGAAGTGGAAATAGATTGAATATGTATATTCGTTAATCTTCTTTTGGTAATTAGCGATTTCTTCATTAAATTCTTCACTGAACTTGAATGAAGATCTTGAGGATGCTTTTTCCGCTAAATAGTCTGCGATAGACGTGAATTCAGCATTGTCACTAAATCCATCCATTTTTTTAATATCTTTAAGAGCGAACTTGAGGTTCTTGATATTATCTCCCCAATTCTTAACATCATAGCTAAGACTCTTAAACTTAGAGGATAAGTCATCTTTTGCATCGCTTCTCTTCTTATCAGCATCGCTTTTGAAAGCGTAAAGGTCAGTGTTATCAGGATGAGTTAAGTTATCCATGATTTCTAATAGATTCTTCTTATCGTTGTAGTCGAAGTAATCATCAAACTTCATTTCCGATAGTGATGAATCATAAATAACTTTAAGGTTTCTAAAATCACTAACCGCGGCAATACCTTTAACAAAGGCATCAAATGGATTATCAACAAAGTTATTAAACTTAGAAGCTAAATCGTGAAGTGGATGTTCATAGTCCTTAAGGATTTCGTAGTATGCTTCTTGAACCACTCTTGTGTATTCTTCTTTAGAAATGACTGACGAAGATGATGGAATCTTAAGTTCCGCCGGCATCTCATGAGCAATCATATTGCAGAAGGAATCAATTGTTCCTAAGAAACATAAGTCGATATTTGCTAATGCTTCTTGGCATAGTTTCTTTGTGTCATCAGTTCTTTCACCTAAGAAATCATCACTTCTATCTGGAGTATCGCCACTTCTAATAGATAAAAGTTTTTGGAAACGTTCAAAGAATTCGTTAGCCGCTGCCTTAGTGAATGTGATTGTACAAATCTTATCAACAGAAACACCATGTTCGATTAATGCGACCATACGATAAACAAGAGATGTGGTCTTTCCACTTCCCGCGGATGCCTCCACAAAATAGTTGTGGTCGATATCCTGAACTATCTTCTCTCTTGAGATTATGTCTTGATCCTTTTTCTTAACCATAACTAACTCTTATTCTTGCTGCACACATCCTTAAAGTAGCAGTCTTTACAAACGCTCTTTTCTTGGTCTTTAAACTTGCCTGTTTCTAAGGCATATTTCAAGTTGTTAAGTGTGCTCTCCAAATTCTCATAATGCATGTCCATTGTGTAACCAAAATCAGTGCTATAAACAGACATCTTATTTCTGAGATAGCGATACTCAAAACTCGTCACTTTAATGTGGCGGTTCTTTTCTAAAATGTAGGCATATAAAGTACATTGAATCATCGATGGAATATCATCGACTTTATGTTTAACTTTGCGACCTGTTTTATAATCAACAACACGATAAGTGCCATCTGTATTTTTGATAACTTTATCTGGGAAACCATGGATAGTTAAACCAGTATCTGGATGTGTATAGTAAATGTCTCTTTCCCTAAATGCAGTGAGTTCATTTCCTTCCATTTCATAGGCGTTTTGCATCATTTTTAAGAAATTATTGCGGCAATCCTCCACTAAAGCTTCATTATCGGATGGATTGAGAATTAAATACTCATTAAATCTATCAAGTGCTTCTTTAGCGAATTGTTCTTCACTAGTTTTTGCTTTATCTAGATGTTCCAATAGGTCATGCGCCATCGTGCCATATTCATTTGCAGGAATGATTTCAAAGACATCGATATCTTCTGGTTGTTCAACACCTAAAACATATTGCAAATAGAAAAGGTATTGGCACTTCGCAAATGTCGTAATTGCGGATGCTGAAAATGGTCTTCCATCAAGTGCTTTAACTGGGAGTTCTTCTACTTCTTTTCCTTCATCCTTAATGCAGTTATTTGGCTTGTTATTTACAAGTGCTTCACCGATAGAGGAAATAGGCATTAATTTATTGGAGAAGAATTCAATATAACGATACTTGTCACTCTTAAATTCTTTGTCAAAGTCAGCGAGCGTTTTATTCTTACCGTTTTCTTTCTTGTATGTTTCAAATACTACGCTTGAAGAGTTCTGTGTCTTTAATGATTCAGAGTTATAAGATGCCCATGATAAATGAATCTCAACATCATGTTTCTTGGCTTCCTCAAGTAAGTATTCGTAGTTATCTTTGTTATTTCTGATTTCTCTATTTGATGCTTCCTTAACACCAAACGGTTCATAGTCTCTATCTAATAGCAATGGGTTTTCTTTACTTGAACCTGGATAGTTATTAGAACTAAGGCCTGTGATGAATAAGTATTTACGTAAACAAGAGGCCGCTCTTGAGATAGATGTGAAGTATAAGGAACCTGGTTGCGGTTTCTCTCTAGCAATCTTTTGCCCGAAGAGTTGATCTCTAACATCTTCATGTTTAATTGCATAATCTTTTTCAAATGAAAGCATTCTGAGAATCTTACCTAAAGCATTCTCATCCACTTTCGCATCTCTAATTACTGCATAGCGTTCAATGAAGTTAGCTAATCCATAGTTAATGATTTCAATGAACTTTCTAACGTAACCCATTGATTTATATCTGCTCTTGGATTCATCTTCGTGATACTTCTCAGCGAAATATCTTCTAATGAGTTCTTCGTAAGCATCATATTTCTTCAGATTCTCTTCAGGATTATCAAAACGAACTTTGAGACGTCCCACTATTTCGGTTACTGACTCTAAAGAAATTTGATATCTCTTTCCAAGGTCTTCATTAATTGCGGTTAAATCACCATCGAGGTTTAAATCTTTTTTGAACTTCTCAACATCGAAAGATTCGGATCTAACAACCTTGAGTAAATATTCATAACGATAATGGTTCATCATCCAGTCATCCAATAAGGCAAAAAGTTTGCCTGAGCCAGTTGATGTAATAAGTTTTCCAACACCAATTGTAATAGGTGCTTTAAGTAGGTCTCTATAGTTAGAAAGAATGTTTGAGTAGTTAGCTTCTTCAGCGGAAGCGATTAAGCATTGATTAAATGGAATATTGTTCTTATAGATATAGTAGAGAATATCTTCAATTTCATTTGTTTGGCCAAACGCTTTTGTATAACTTTTGATTTTCAAATCTTTCTTTTCTTCGTTAATTGGTTTTTCTTTAACGACCTTACCTGCAGCCTTATTTAGCAAAGCTAACTCTAATGGTCTGAGGTGAGATTTTTCATAAATAACAAAATCAATGCCTTCGATTGGTTTGATTTTTTCTAAGGCTAAACGTATAATTCCAACTTCATCAATTAAATGGTTTTCTTCTAAGTACTTAACTAGTAGTTCATAGGCTTGTTTGACCGCACTATTCTTGGCAACAAACTTATCTGTTGGGAGTTTAGCAAAAATAGTTTCCGCTTCATTATCAACAATCTGATATCTTAAGTCTTCAAGCGTTGTAACTAGTTGAAGAACATCATTATAGGTGAATAAAACAAAGTAAGGGATTTCTCTCACTTTTGTATATAATGCAGCAGCGATTAAATCGTTCTTAACAAACGTTTCTTTATAACTAATTCCAGACAATTGTAAAAGATATTCTGCGAGTTCTAGCGCAGACATGTAACGTAAATCAAAAGTGGTTTCATTAAAACTCGCTAGAGATTTAATCTTCTCACTTTCGTCTATTGAATTGGTTAAGACGATGGTCGATTTCAACATAGATAAATTATAACAATTTTATCGTTAAAATTTATATTTTTCTTTTTGTTTTTTGATTACTCCAGTACGAATTATTAGCTGTGCAACTATGCCAACTAAAACGCCTGTAATAATCGCAGAGACCGCAATGATTGGTAAATAGAATACTATGTATGGTGTACCTAAGAATGCCATTGCAATAAGTATTTGTCCGGTAACGTGGAATATTGATCCCACAACACTAACACCAACAATAGAGAACTTCTTCACAACCAAATATAAGAGAATCATTATTCCTAAAGATAAAACAGCGCCAGTTAAGGACATCAAAAATCCCATAGATACAATCGTTCCTCTTAAGAGACCAACCATTAAAACACGCAAAAGATCCACAATGATGGCTTCCACTATTCCGATTTCATAAAGAATAATCAAAATGACAATATTTGCTAAGCCAAGTTTGACACCTGGAATACCAATACTTGGAATGAATGATTCAAGGATAGCAATGATGATTGCCCCTGCGGTTAATATTCCCATTAAAGCGATTTTATGTGTGTTCCACTTCATAGTTAAATCTCCACATCAAAATTCGCTTTGCCTTCAATCACAATATAAACTGCATTATATGCACAGATGATTGGGCGGTTAGTTTCATATACATAACCCATGTTCACACAGTCTTGATGAGGGCAGTTACTTTCCACAATAGCAATACCACCATTTTTGGTGTGAATATGAACTTGACCTTTCAAGCCTTGAACATAGTAATCTTTTTCTTCTTTTTTACTTAAGTCGATAACTTCCACGACTTCGTTTTGAACATATACTTTAGCTACTAAATTCTTTTTAGTTTTTAATGTCAAAACAAGGACAAGAGAAATGACTGCTAAAACTAGCAATGAACCAATAAGTATTAAATCATTTCTCAAGACCTTTTTATCCATTAATGATATTTGACCTCAATGTCTTTATGGGAATAAACAATCTTGTTCTTTTTAATAACAATTGTCTTTATGTTGTGTTCTTGTTCGATTGATTTAATTTCATCAAGTGTGTTATTCATAAGTGATGTCGACATTGCATCACCATAAGCACCATTATCAGAAATAACAATGACACCATCATTTTCATTAATTGCGGATCCAGTTACTGGATTGATAATGTGTGAATATGTAACACCATTAATCTCAACACCTTGTTGATAAATTGATGATGTAGAAATAAAGCAATTCTTTGCTTGGATATAAGCGTTTTTAACTTCCTTTAATCCAACAGTGAATAAGCCACTTTTTGTGTTCTTTTCTCCTAGGAGAATAGATGAGAAACCACCATTGATAATGTATTTATTAACACCATGACCTCTAAGGTATTCATAGACCTTTTGTAAAACGTATCCTTTTGCGATGCCACCTAAGTCAATCGTGGCTTCACCAATTCTTTGAATGTTATAGTCTTCGAAGAACTCAAAAGATGAATTGTTTCTCTTCTCTAATTCCTCATTTATAACCGTTTCAGAAAGAATTTCTTTCTTTGCTAATGACTCTTTCCATTTTTCAGATAATGAGCCGCACATTGGGTCAAAATAAGTTGCGCCTTGGTCTTTAACATCAAAGGCATACTTTAATAAGTCATAGATATCTGGTTCGATTTCGATTTCGTCGTTTGTTCTATTGATTTGATAGATACCTAAAGGAGTGCCTTTCGCGTAATAATTTGTGGCAACGTCATACTCATAACAAATGTTATTAATCCAATCGAGATATTCCTTTTTTCCATCATATAATTTGACATCAATAATTGAATCAAAACAAAAAACCATCTTTTCGAGAGGCTTAACTTCCGAACAAGATGTTAATGCGATAGCTAATAATGGAAGTATGAACGCTATCTTTTTCATATTTATAAATGAACCTTTACTTTAGTACCATCCTCATTTGGATGTTGATCTAAATATTCAATGATAGGTTTGAAGTTTGCATCTTCCTTGCCCGGTTTACATTTTCTTAAGTTTTCTTCTTTACCAGTGACGATTGCTTCCGCTAAACCTTTACATCCAGCATAACCACAACTACCGCAGTTATAGTTTGGTAGTCGCTTAGCGACTTCGTCAATTCTCTCATCTTCTTTAACGTGTAAAACCTTAGCAGCAATTGCTAAGCCTAAACCCAATAATAATCCGATACCTAATAAGATAAGAACAGCCCACAATATTTCCATATATAACTACTCCTCATCTCTCTTAATAAAATGAGAACATTCTTTGTGTGAACAATGAGAACAATTCTCTTCGTTAATTTCAATATTTTCACAGCCCTTTGGGACTGGTGTTTTTCTATATAAAACAAAGGACACAATGAAAGTGACCAATAAGGCAACTAGAATAACGATAGCAATGATTAAATAAGCTTCCTTTGTCATAGTTGAATACCTGAGAATAATCCTTGTAATCCCATAAAGGCAATCGCCATAATCGCTGCGACAATTAACGCAATTGGTAATCCCTTAAATGCTTTTGGAACATTAGAAGATTCTAATCTCACTCTGATACAACTAAAGACCACAATGATTAATAAGAAACCAACCGAAGTACCAATGCCGTTAGCAAGAGAAGATAAGAAATTTAATCCTTGATCGGTATTACCTTGAGCGACACCTAAAACCGCACAGTTTGTGGTGATTAATGGTAAGTAGATACCTAAGGATTTATATAATGATGGAGAATACTTCTTGATGAAGAGTCCAACTAGTTGGACTAATGAGGCAATAACTAAGATATAGGCAACAGTATCCATGAATGGAATGCCCGCTGGAACTAATACGAAGTTATATAATGGCCAACAAATGACTGTTGCTAAAACGATAACGAAGACAACAGCAACGCCCATACCTAAAGAGGATTTCACTTTACGAGAAACACCTAAGAATGGACAAATACCATAGAATCTAGATAACACAACGTTATCGATTAACATGCTAGAAAGAATGGCTAATAAGAATGAAATGAGAATATTCATTATTTATTACCTCCTTCCGCATTTGCTTTAGCAGCTGCTGAAGCGGCAGCGGCTTCTTGTTGTTTTTTAATGCGTTCTTGTCTAGCGAGGTTTTCTTTTAATTCCGCTTTGCGGTTCTTAATGAATGCTAAGACTGCTAAGATGACACCAAAGACGATGAATGCACCAACTGGTGTTTGGAATAATGAGATTTCATATCCTTTAGGAATGATTCTCAAAGAGACTTCTGGGATAAAGGTGAAGACCTTACCAAATGTGAAACAACCTGTACCTAAGATTTCTCTAAAGAACGCCATAGAAATGAGGGCCAAGGTATAACCAAGACCCATGCCTAAAGCATCAATTAAAGAATCGAAGACTTTATTCTTACTCGCATATGCTTCTGCACGTCCTAAAACAATACAGTTAACAACGATTAATGAAATAAAGACACCTAAGGTTTGATATAACTCTGGTAAGAATGCATTAGTGACCATCTTCACGATAGTAACGAATGTCGCGATGATCACGATATACGCTGGGGTTCTAATTTCTTCAGGAATTAATTTTCTTAATAAGGAAACAAGTAAGTTGGAACAAACCAAAACAACGGTAAAGAGAATACCCATACCGATAGCGGCTTCAATAGATTTTGTGGTCGCTAAAGCTGGACATGTACCGAGAATAGATACAAATAATGGATTCTCGATAATAATGCCTTTAAGAAAATTCTTCTTGGTGTAACCCTTTTCTCTTGCCATTACTCTGCCTTTCTTCCTTCCATAATTTTGTTAGTTTCTTCAATCATTTCTTTGATTAATGTTGCACCATAAGTAGCGCCACATTTCACATCGTCATAATTGATATCATCGTTGTTTAATGGAGTGACATAATTCTCCACTAAAGTTGATGCGTAAGTTTGTTCGTTGGTAATCAAATAAATGCCAGCAAATTTGTAACTAGTTTCTGAACCGCCTGGAATAATACCTTTACCATAACCAACAAGCATTGAAATCTTTCCATACATGTTGCTACCGGTAGTTCTAAATGCCACACCTTTGTTAAGTGTGTATTCATAATTGGTATATTTGAGTTCCTTATCAGAAACTGCTTTTTCTTCTAAAATCTCTGCATCATCCGCAAAAATCTCAACAATTCCCGCTTTAATTCGCTTTTGCTCGTTGAGTGCGATTTGTTTTGCAGTGAATAAATTTGTGAGACCAATAAGGCCTGCACTAGCTGCTGCGATAACACCTAAAGTGACTGCGGTGATGATGTATTTTTTAGCGTTATTAGCCATGATACACACCTCCAAATCTAATCACTAAGAATGTTAATGCTCCAGAAAGAACAACAATCAAACACATTGCTAAAATGTTCTTCCAAGTATAACGTGGGTTACTCCATTCATAGTGGTCTAATGCGACTGCAACCATATTGGCAATGAGGATGGAGAAACCGACACCTTCTGGTAATGCGGCGAAGAATCTAATGAAGACTGTAATGACTGCCGCAACCATACCGTAAATGATACGGGAAGGTGAATTTATTGGACTGGTGACGGGATCGGTTAACATGAATGTCGCACCGAATAAAACACCACCAGATAATAAGTTGTATAAAGCGAAGATGAATGGGTTCACGCTCTTGTTCAAAGTCCAGACAACTAAACCGCCTAATAAGACTAAAGCTAAGAATGTTCCTAAGTAAGAAACAACAATGCGGAAGTCAATGCTTCTTCTAACTAATAAATAAATCAAACCGATAAGGATAGTTACTTTGTAAACTTCACCTAATGTACCAGGTATACGACCGATGAATAAATCAAATAATTGATATTGACCGAAGTTAGCAAAGGCACCACCATTGATTAATCCTAACGGAGTTGCACCGGCAGCGGCATCAGGAATGGTATAGAACCAAGTTGTAGCTTGGACATATTGTGCACCAAAGCAAAGCTTAGCAAATAACATACCAACAACTGCTGGGTTGAAGATATTACTTCCTAAACCACCAAAGACCAATTTGCCTAAAACGATACCAACAAATGCGCCCACGATAATGGCATAGATAGGTGCGCCTGCAGGCATAATTAATGTAAAGATGATGGCACTAATAGCAGGTGTCAAAACATTGTTTTGAGTGAACTTGCCTTTATATGCATATGTAAATCTTTCTTTGAAAGAATGCTTTTGACCATCTTTTGGCATCATGTTTCTAAGTCCGACATAAACAAATTCGGCACCACACATGATGAATACGGAAATCAAATATGTATAGAGTGTTTGAATTGGAAAAACAACAAACGAAAAGATAAGCGTTGGTGCAAGCGCAATTAAAACATCCACCATCATGCGAGTGACAGAGGCATTTCTTCTAAGATGTGGCGAGGTCTCTTTACTGATAATCATAATTTCGCAATAATCTTTGCCTTTCTAATATAGTCTGTCACAGGAATCTTTGATGTACATGTATATGAACAAAGTCCACATTCAATACATCTTAATGGATTTAACATTTTGATTCTTGGTTTATCTAATGTTTTCACTGCATTCATAATTTGCACTGGTTCAAGGTGAACTGGGCAAGATAAAACACAGCTACCACATCTGACACATGGTTCTTCTTTATATTCAGTTTTATTAAGGACAATAACGGAAGTAACTGTCTTGGTGACGATAATATCGTCGCTTGGAACAGAAACACCCATCATAGGTCCACCTAAAATAAAGATCTTTTCTTTTTCTGGGTCCTTGTAACCGCCACATAAAGGAATTAAATCCTTAATGGATGTACCAACACGGACACGGAAGTTCTTTGGATAATTGATTCCATCACCGGTTACGGTAATGAAACGTTTGTTAACTGCCATATTGTATTTAATGGCTTTATAGATACCCACCATTGTGGAAACGTTGAAGTTAAGGATTCCACGATTGGATGGCAATTCACTTGGTTTTAATTTAATGCCGGTAGCGTTTTTAATCATTTCTACTTCCCAACCTTGTGGATAGTAGTTGCCAACACAACATAATTCGATACCGGAACCTTCATATTCCTTTAATACTTGCTTATAAACCCTTTTAATATCTGTATATTTGGATTTAATACAAATCTTTGCGTGCTTGCAGCCGAAAGCTTGCATAGCAAATTTCAATCCTTCGCATACACGATAAGGATATTCGAGCATTAAGCGGTGGTCCGCGGTAATATATGGTTCACATTCAATACCATTAACTAAAATCATGTTAATTGGTTTGTCTGTTTGAAACTTAACATATGTTGGGAAGGAAGAACCTCCTAAGCCAACACAAGCACAATTCTTTAGAATCTCCACCATATCATCTTTTGTTAAGGCGGCGATTTCTTCAGGTGTTCTAATCTTTAATGATGGATCGATTTCATCTTTGCCATCGTTTTCGATTTTGATGAAGTCTGTAAGTTTACCACTTCTATGATAATGTTTCTCAAGACCCACATATGTGCCAGAGCATGTCGCATGAATTGGTTGATCAAAGAAAGCAGCATGTCTAATGCCAATAACTTGGGAATAGAAAACGTGATCGCCTTCTTTAATGAAAAGTTCAGCATTTGGACATCTCGCATTACCCATAGCGATATAAACATACTTAGGTTGAGTATATCTAACAGCAGGGAGTAATCCTGTGAGGTTCTTGGTATCTTTGATATGGTTAACTTTTACAATCATAATCTAATTTTAGACCAGGAATAAGAATATAACAAAGCAAAATACTTTTGAAGTATTTGTTTACTATATAGTGTTACTATTTGCTATTGTTGTTTATTTTTGACTTTGTAAGTCTTTAATTATTTGCTTGTTTCTTGGACTCATTTTCTCTGGCATTTTGTCCAAAGAGCAGAAGAACAATCTCTTAACTTCTGATAATTGTGGTTTCATTTCGCCTGAATAATCACGGCAAATATAAACACAATCAACACCATAAATTTCGTCTCCATTGAAGTAGACATAATGAGTAATTTCACCAGAATATACCTTAAAGAGTTCTAACCTATTTGCGGAAAGTCCTGTTTCTTCTTTGAGTTCACGAACAGCAGCATCTTCTGCCGATTCTTTTAAATCGATTCCTCCACCAGGAAAATCAAAGAAACCATCATCCGCTCTCTCTTCTAAAAGGATTTCATTTTGATTATTTATGACAATTACCACTGAATGGGGTAGCACTAGTGGCATGTGTCCAGTTTTCTCTCGTAAGTCTTTAAGGTAATCGGACATATTAGACCTCACTAAGGACCACTACACCCTTACCTTTAAGTGTGCATTTTGCGCCATATGGGAGGAAGAAAGTGTCAAATTGCTGGGCTTTTTCTCCATCAACCGTGCCATTTCCTTCAATTATTGTGAAACTGATGAATGATTCACCATCAGCTTTAATTTCGAGTTCACCATCAAAGGATTCACGTCTAACTTTGAAGTATTGGTTATCTGCTAAGACTGATCCTTCATTGTTTTTAAAGTTATATTTTGAATAATCAATTACCTTGAGAGCTTTTTCAATATGGAGTTCTCTTGGATTGCCATCTTTATCTAATCTATTGTAGTCGTATAGACGATAAGTAAGGTCACTATTTTGTTGAATTTCAATTAACCTCACTCCAGCACCAATTGCGTGAATAGTTCCTGGGTTAATAATATAGGTATCGCCAGGTTTAACATGAACAAAATTAAGTGCTTCTAAAATGGTTCCATCTTTAAGTCTTCTTTCAATCTCTTCTTTGGAACTATTCTCTTTTAAACCAACATATAAACCAGCACCTTCATCTGCATCGATGATGTGCCACATCTCGCTCTTTCCAAAAGACTTTTCATTTTTTAATGCATAATCATCACTTGGATGGACTTGAACTGATAAATCTCTCTTTGCATCAATCAACTTAATAAGTAATGGAAAGTATGGGAATCTAGCTTGAACTGGACCAACATCTTCTTTTGTAATTACTTCGTTTAATGGTTTTCCTGAGAATTTCCCACTAGCAATAATTGAACTATTGTTATCACGTAAAGATAATTCCCAAAGTTCAGAAATAACATCTTGATCGCCTTTTCCAAATTTTTGGAAATATTGACCACCCCATATATATGATTTAACGACTGGTTTTAATTTAACAACTTTTTCCATACCATATTATTTTAGCAACTTTCAGGAAAAGTATTTCCTAATTATGTGAAATTTTTGAATAAATTTGTGTTTTATTGCTCTCCTCAATTAATAATATATATAAATATATAATATTAGGTTAGAAATAAAGCAATTAGTTTATTAAATTCTTTGAAAGTTTACGTTTCTAAAATAAGGTTTTTATATGCTTATCTACGTATATTTTATTAATATATACTTAAATAAGGGGGCATTTTTATGACAAAAAAAGAGAAGGTCCTTTTGAGCTTAAGCATCACAGGGTTAACCCTTACTTTTGTCGTGGCTGGTTTTAGCAGTTCTAGTATTGCATCCTCAAGGTTAAATAAATCAAGTGGCTTAGACCACTACACTTTGACACTCGATAGTAGCAACGCACCATCAGGTTTAACCAGCAGTTATCAGGAAAATGTAGCAGCAACTTATACAACAGCAGACGGTAATTCTTTATCGATGAATTTCGTTAAGGCTAAAGCAGCAAGTGGCAAGCATGTTGATTTAGCATCAAGGGGTATGATGTATAATTTCGCTTCAGAAAACGGTGGCATCTCTGGTATCACCGCAATTACTGTTACTTATAGTGGTTCGACAATGGGGTTAAGAACTTCCTTGGCAAATGCTTTGTCAAATGGTACAGCAGTTGAGCAATCTTATAGTATTTCAAGTGGAAGTAGATTAGAACTTCCATCTCCAAGATATTTCTCATTATTAGCTGCAGACGGTGGTAATGTTATTACTTCCATTTCCATCGAATACACATGCGGCTTAAATGAAGACGTCGGTAGATTAAATGGAGAGTATTCAGGAACAAGTAGTGACAACTATAAATATTCACTCGCACTGAATAACGGTAATGTTACATTACAAACACTTGATAATCATTCCGCGATCACCGCGACAGGTACAGCCACATTAAACGGCAACGCTTTGGCGTGTACATTTACTTCACCAAGTTCATTAAACGGTTTAGTTTATAACTTTACCGCTGATGCACAATCTCACTCACTAACTTATGTTAGTAAGTCAGGTACAGGAAGCGGCAATGTCCCACAAGTTAATTTTTATCGCGTATACAACGTTGAAGACTTTGAATCTTATTCTAGTGCCGGTACAGGTTGGGACTTGAATAGTAACTACACACAGTATCAAGCCACAGGCTTAAAAGGCGATTACGTGTGTGAGTATTACAAATCAGGCTCAACAGCACCTATCAGTGGTACTGACTGGTCCTTAATGGGTTCATCCGATTACTTAATCTATAATGCAACCGCAGGACATAATGGTTCTAAAGTGGCTGCCTTAAAAGGCAACAACAATAAAATGCACTTCTTCCAAGCTTCTGGATACTACGGTGTCCCAAGAGTCATCGGAAAAGGTAATAAATTATCTTTCTGGAGCAAAGGCGCATTCAAAAACAGCAGTTTAACAACCGCAAGTACATATGTTGCTAACGTTGTTGTTTATGCTTTCTACACACAACAAGTTAATGGCTCCACAATTAACCAAAGAACAGAAAAAGCATTCTTAATCGCTAACTCTAACGATTGGGAAGAATACACAATGGATCTTGATGCAAGTAAAACCTATTACTCCATTGGTTTCTACATTGTTAACAAAGATTCAGAAACAAGATACTTACCAATGGATGATTTCAAGATTTATTCATCTTGCCCATATGGTGCAGATTTAACTGAAACACCTTCTGGTAACTTCAAAGGTACCGCAACAAAAAATAGCGGTTCTTACTCAGTTCTCGCATTCTTAGGTTCTCATAACCAAGTCAACTTTAGAGTGGCTGGTACTGTTTACCCAGCAACATATACTTCTTCCGGAAATAGCATCTCTATCGCTACAAGCGATAGCTGGATTGGTACATTAACCGGTACATATAATAAAGGCAACAACACAATTACTGGTTGTTCTTTCTCCGGAACAATTAGAAATGAAATTAGAAACAATGGTTCCCTTACACTTAGTGAATTACCAAATACATGGCACTGTGATGAAGACAGTTTAGATTGTAGAACAGTCTTCAAGAGAAGATATATGAGTAGCTCATGGCAAGTTGACACCGGTAACGATGATAGACTCGTTAGCATCAACTATGCATCCATCTCAAATAACCGCGCTGTTAGAAGACGTGGTTATACAGGTGGCGCTGTCGCCCTTAACTTAGGCAGCGACTTATCCTCTCCAGTCACAGTTCAAAACATTTGCTTCTGGGTTTATAACCCAAGCTCAAGTGATATCACCCTTAGAAACTGGGTCTACAAAGCAACCAATTTCGGTAGCAATGTAGAGGTTTCTGGTAACGTTCCAGCAGCCGCAGGTCAATGGACATTTATATCACTTGGTTTCACACAATGTTCTGTCTACAACTGGCAATTAGCTGACTTCACAAAATCAGGCGTTGCTTTAGCGTACGACAACATTTCACTTTACTAGAAGTTAACCCCTTATAGAGGGGTTTTCTTTGTTTAGGAGGGTCTGGTATGAAGGAAAAGAAAATACCACAAGCGATAGCGTTCGGAGCTATTCTTACAGCAGCATTAGCGGTGTCTACTGTTCTTACAATTTCCGCAAGAAAGTTATACACAGTTAATGGCGATAACTCTCCTTATCAACTCACATTAAATAATAATAATCGCATATATAATCAAAGTTCATTCTCTGGATCATCTGAGGTTTCAGGAAATGTTTATACTGGCTTAAATAATCCAATTGAGGTAAGTGGTTTTAATATTGTTAAAAATAACAATGGCTGGCAAACATTATTGCCAAATGGTTATATCTATAATGATTTAACAAATTCAAATAATAACAATAAGTTAAGCGGTATGGTTTCTATCTCCTATACAGGAAATAGTTCTTTATCATTACATTATGGTTATTCATTGAATAATTCCGAGATTATTTATACAACTGAAAAGACATTATCTGCAGGTGCTACTTATACATTTGACGAAGCGCCATCCTATTTCTATTTGAAAAATAATAATTCAGTTAATGTGAATATCAATTCTTTGAATATTAAGTATTCATGTACAGAACAAACATATCCACGTAACAATCTTAAGATTTTAATGATTGGTAATTCTTTCTCTGATGACACTATTTTCTATGAAAAAGAAATTGCTAATGCCTATGGCATCAATCTAGAAATCTATGATGCTTATATCGCTGGTTGTACACTTAATACCCACTATTCAAATTTAACAAATAATGTTGCTGATTATTCCATGCGTTCAATGAACAATGGATCATGGGTTTATGACAACAATAAGACTTTAGCGGAAATCATCGATTCCAATACTTGGGATATCGTTACTTTCCAACAAGCATCCGCAGAAATCGGAAGAGAAACAAGTTATAGTAATCTTTCTAATTTAGTCTCACTTGTGAGACAAAGAGTGGGTTCTACTCCTAAGTTCTATTGGTATCAAACCTGGGCTTATGACAATGACTATATGGATTACTATGATTACTTCTCATATTTCGACAATGATCAATTAAATATGTTTAACTCCATCATTAGTTGCTATAGCAGTAAGGTTGCACCACTCAATTTATTCACAAAAATGATTCCTGCAGGTACTGCTGTGCAAAATATGAGAACTTCATATATGAAAGATACATTCACTAGAGATGGAAAACATATGTCTAGTGTTCACGGCAGATACTTATTAGGCCTTAACTTCTTAAGTAATGTTTATGATATCGATTTAGATTTAAGTCCATGTTCATATTTAGCGACAGGCGTTAATAATTCATTTAAAAATATCGCATATGAATCAATTAGAAATGCTAGACGCACTCCTTTAGCCATCACTAATAGTGTCTATACACAAGACGAAATGGCTAATTATGATTTATCATCCTATACCGAAATCGATGTCGGATTTGTTGGTAATACATTCTGGAATTCCACAGATGCTTCTAACTACTTTGTTAGACAAGGTAATGTCTCAGGAACATCTAACTTATATACCACTACTAAGATGTTCACATCTTCATCTTTACCAGTTGGTTCATTAGTCTTCTGTCCTGAAGCATTTGGCTATAGACCAGAAGCATGGAGAGGTGAATATTCACAATCCACAAGACCAAATGAAAGTTATGCAAACGTATTACAAATCACAAGTGATTTCTGGAATGGATATGCTTATAGAGCGTTCAATATATTTAAAGCAGGTAAGAGCACACTTCAAGGACAATTCAATCAAGTCTTTGAAGGCTTCCGTATTTTTGTTCCTACTAGTTCATTAAATGAAGATATTACACGCAAAGGCGTTAATACATACGCATCCGAAGATAGAGCGTTATTCACCGCTCAATACGTTAACTTTGATGCCTACGATAGAGTATTAATCGATCCAATTATTGGATTTATGAAATGTGATAGTTACTACAACTTCCAAAATAGCTATGTCGATGACACCGCTAAGAAGTTTGTTTGTACTAGAGGTTTCTATAAAGAAAACGGCGAATTGCCAAAAGATACAATAATCGTTTGTGATTCTGGTTATCAATGGAGAAGTGACTGCTGGTTAGATCACGGAACCACTACTAGACCAGGTAACATTTCCGCTAACTTTACGAGATTAGATGAAACATTTATGGACAACTATCGTTGCCGTACATTTAATATCTCTAAAACAAACAGTGGATATGTTGGTCAAAACGCAATTGAATTCGCAAACCACGTAAGAATCTATGTTCCAAATTCAAGTAACGTAGATTTAGAAAAACCAGATAGAAGCAAGTTTGTTACATTCTCTGGAACAGGAACAGTCAATCTTTCTGGTATGGCCGCTAGCGTATTAGGAAGTAGCGTTGGCGTTTGGGTCACCGTGACAGGTGATAGCACTGAAAGTGTCTATGTCCAAGTTAATGGTTCAACCGCAAGCGCAACAAGTTATTCATATAACAAGAGCACAGGTGCTTTATCTATTCAAACAACAGGTTCAGCATCTGGTTATACATACGGAACAATCTCTGGAACACTTAACGTTTCAACAGGTGTGTATTCTAACGTTTCTATCAGTGGTTCATTAAAACAATTCGTTTCTAATAACGGAAGCATTTCAATCACCGAAAAATGGTTTGATAGATGTAATTATACATCTGAGGCATCCGCAAACGCCGTCTGGCAAAGATGGTATGGTTCAAATTGGACCGCAAATTCAGGTAATAATAACTGGACTATGCCAAATCAAACATACTTATTAGAAAATGATTATTCCTTAGGTTTAAGAATTGCTAGTAGTTCTAATAGTAGAACAAGATTCACATTAAAGAACGATTTAGGTAATGGTTCTGGTATGGCCATCAAGGGATTTGTGGTTTGGTTCTATAATCCAAATGGCGCAATTTATTCCAACTTTAGAATCTTCGCATACACAACCGCATCCACAATGAACAACGGACATGCGGTTCCTTCAAGTACATACGAACAAGTTGTCAGTAAAGACTCAAGTACATTTGCGGAACCAGGCTGGGTTAAAATCCAATGCGGTTGGCAAGGCACTTTATATAATCTCTCATTATTCTTCCAATCCTCTTCAAGTGAAAACACATATATTTATATGGGTCACATTTCACTTTACTAAAAAATACATTTTTACTAATTTTAATAAACATATTTAATTGTTTACGATTTTCTTCCTTAGTTTACTATTTTAAACATAGTTTATAGTGGCAAATATTTGATAATGAATTTGGAGGAAAATATTTATGACACGCAAATTAAAACTTTCTTTTGCATTTGTTGTTCCAATTGCTTTAACAGCAATTACTCTGTCAGTCGTAATGGCCACTTCCAAAAACATCCATTCAGCCAAAGCGGATCCAACCAGTTACGAATTGACACTCAACAGTAGCAATGCTGCCTCCGGACTTACATCTTCTTTCCAAAGAAGAGTTGAAAGCACAGTCACAACCCCACGTGGAAGCGCACTTACATTCGTGTATACAACCGCTAAGGCCCTTGACGGTGGCTTAGTCCAGTTAGGTAACTACGGTACTGTTCACTGCATCACAGGTGATGATCAACACATTTCTGGTTTAACATCAGTCAAAGTTACATACTCTGGCGGATCCTTAACATTAAAATCCAGTTCTGTTGACACCAATGATGGTTCTTCATATGTCACCGACGTCAATGCCGTCACAAGTGGCACAGCAGTTAACTTAGCTAATGGCGCTAACTCGTTTGTCTTAGAAGCCGCTGAAGCTTATGTTAGCATCGAAGAAATCAAACTCACATACTCATGTGCAGCAGTCGCCACATCTTATAACTTTAATAAAGTTTATGATGTTGAAGACTTCGAATCCTACACTGCTACAGGTATTGGCTACGATGGTTCACATGGTATGGCAGTTGCCACAAATTTAAGAAGCCAATTCTATTCCGTTTATTACGGTGCCGGTTCCAATCCATTAAGTGGTGCCGGTTGGCAAGTTATGGGTTCTTCAGACTACCTCACCTATCATGCACAAGCAGGTAGAAACGTTAGTAAATGTGGTTTATTCAAGAGTAACTCAGGTAACTACTTCGAATACATCCAAGCCAAACATTACTTCGGTATTCCAACCGCAATCGGTAAAGGTGCCAAATTATCCGCATGGATTCATGGTGCTTATGCTGATACAAACGGCACAGCGGGTGCACAAGCTGAAGTCACATTAATCGCCTACTATAACAAATTATTAGATAAATCAGGCATCAATGATGGCGCAACCGCTACATACACAATTAATGGTACAGATGACTGGATGGAATACACAGTCGATCTCGACCCAACAAAGACAGTTTATGGTTTCGGTATTCACATTAAGAAAGCCGGTGCCACATTATACTTACCAGTTGACGACGTTAAGATTTATACAACCAGCCCATATGGCACAGTCGCAGTCGAAAGCGTTAGCTTAAGCGCAAATAACGCTAATATGACAGTTGGCGAAACAAAAGCCTTAACCGCTACAGTTTCCCCAGCCAATGCTACAGATAAATCTGTCGTTTGGTCATCTAACAATAGTTCTGTTGCTTCTGTCGATCAAAACGGTGTTGTTACCGCTAATGCAGTTGGTAATGCCACAATCACAGTTACAACAAACGATGGTGCTAAGACAGCAACATGTGCTGTTGTAGTTAGTCAAACATACCCAGGTGGTACATTCTACACAACAGTTACAATTCAATCTTACGAAGTTAAGATCGAAGTCATCTGCACCACAAGAGCAGAATGTAAGGTCTACTTCTATGGCATGCCAACCGATGGCGCAAGATTCACATCTTACAACCCAGCAAACGGTGCATTCGTTATTGAAATCGATGGCGAAGCAAGCCTCGGCATGTTAGGTACATATACATACGGCAATATGACCGGTAACTATGTTAATGATGAATTAGTTAACGTTGGTTTAACAGGCTCCATCAGTGGTTTATTAGGCAGTATTAACAATACAATCACACTTCCACATCCAACATCTAGATTCTGGAATGCTAACGGCACAACCGCTGAATTACAAAATGTCTTTAGAAGACGTTGGAGAAATGGTTCTGCTTGGGCATTTGATGATTCAAACACCAATAGAATCGAAGCCGAAACAACATATAAGACAAGTGGTTCTAGCTCAGTTAAGATTAGACCATATGCCTCAGGTGTCGGCCTTGTCTTAAAAGACAACATCTCTGGTGGTGTCTCATTAGATGAAGCAAATACATTCTGCGCATGGATTTATAACCCAAGTACAAGTGCAGTTAACTTCAGATTCTTCTTATACAAGAACACCGACTTCTCAAGCAACTTTGAACCAATGGGTACAAAGACAATTGAAGCTCAATCTTGGTACTACTTAAGAATCGGTTACGGTTCACACGGAAGTGCAGGAACAGTCTACAACTTCATGATCACAAACCTCGGTGCAAATTCCGGCGTTACATTCATGGTTGATGACATTTGGTTCCATCACTAATACTTAACCAATAAAGAACCAGGCACTTCGGTGTCTGGTTTTCTTTTTGCCTAAAATAAAAGACCGATTATTCATCGGCCTTATTTAGTTAATATGTTTGATTATTCTAATGGTAATAATTCAAATCCATCGCTTGGGACCACCACTTTGAATTTAGGCATCTTGTAGACGGAGAAGTTATTTGCGACCGCTAATGTGACGTATTCATCAAAGCCCTTAATTTGGACATAGATGTAGTTGAGGTCCTTTTGTGGTTCTTCATCATAACAACTAACTGTTAAGGATTGATCTTTTGGAGCTTCTGTAATGATTGAATTTGGATCAACAAGTTTAACTTCATCTTTAACAACTGCTTTCTTTTTCTTAAAGAGAGGTTGTTTGACTTTTGGACCTTCAGTAATATACTTCGCAGTCTTTTTGTCGAAGACGACTTCTAACTTATCTTGTTTTAATAAGAATCTATAATCGCCATCTTCATATGTGAGTTCATCATAGACTAACTTCTCACCATTATTGATAGCAACTTGTCTTTTACCATCCTTTAATGTGCTAACTGAACAAGAGGTCATATTTGGATAAACGATTTCTCTAGCAAACAAGTTATTTTCCTTATCATCATAGATAAATGTGTTATCGAGTGGTAAATAGACTGTCAAACTATCGTTTTTCTTAATTTTTCTCTCTTTAGAGGCACGGAAGATCAAATAAGGAGTAATTCCTTCTACCATTGCGTAAACGATGTCGTAGTTGGTTCTTTCTTCAATAAAGTCAACTTTGACATTAAGTGGTACAGAACCTTCCACTTCTTCTAATGAAACATGTTCTGGTTTGATAGTTAATAGTCTTGTACCTTCAAATGCGGCATCCATTAAGTGAGATAAGTACTCTTCATCCACTGTAACGGTTTGTTTGCCAACTTTAATTTCACCATTTCTTTTAACTTCAGCTGGAAGTTTGCTGAATGATGGCATACCGATTAAGGAATGTTCTGTATCTTCATCGAATAAGTAGACTCTTTCATTTAAGAAATTCAAATGAATATCGTCTTGTGATTTCACGGAATTTAATAATGGAGCCTTAATAACGATATTCTTGTCATGGCCTTCAATCTTAGCGTAGATGATTGTTTCATCACCGAGTTGTTCCACGACTTCAACGTGTGCTGGAACGCCTTTATCTGCAATAACGATATGGTCTGGTCTAACACCAAATAAGTATTCTTTTTCTAAATCAATTCCGGAATTAACAATTTGTTTGACTGTTTCTTCTCTTAACCAGACGACGTTAGATTCAACGCCTTCTAAGACAACACCGATTTTCTTACCATCCACTTTTAATTTGGATTTAATGATATTCATTTGTGGACTACCTAAGAATGTCGCAACGAATAAGTTCGCTGGATCTTCAAATAAGGTAACAGGTGCATCGGCTTGTTGAATGTAACCTTTATTCATAACCACAATGGTATCACCCATTGTCATAGCTTCTGTTTGGTCATGGGTAACATAGATAAATGTGGTTTGTAGTTTTTCGTGTAATTTTGTAATTTCGGTTCTCATTTGAACACGAAGTTTTGCGTCTAAGTTAGATAATGGTTCGTCAAGAAGGAAGACGTTTGGTTCACGAACGATAGCTCTACCTAAAGCAACACGTTGTCTTTGACCACCAGATAATTCTTTTGGTTTTCTATCTAATAAGTCAGAGATTTCTAATACTTCCGCGGCAGCAAGAACTTTTTCTTTAATGATGTCAGGTTTAACATGTCTAAGTTTTAAACCAAAACCCATGTTTTGGAAGACAGTCATATGTGGATACAACGCGTAGGATTGGAACACCATTGCGATATCTCTGTTTTTACTTTCGACGTCATTGACCATCACATCATCAATGAATAATTGACCTGATGTAATTGATTCTAAGCCAGCGACCATTCTTAAAGTTGTGGACTTACCACAGCCAGATGGACCGACTAAGACGACGAATGCCTTGTCTCTAATTTCGAGGTTGAAGTCGTTAACCGCACGAACTCCACCTTGATACACCTTATAGATGTGTTTGAATTTTAAACCCGCCATAATTATTCCTCCTTAGTTTCTTGATATAAACCCTTGCGATAATAATCGGGAAATTTTTCTTGATTGATGTATTTATCAAATGCCGCTAATGTGACCATCATCCAAACGAGATGACCGAATGCGGCAGTAAGTATCATAAGTCCTACTCCTACATACATAGTGATTGGCATGATACATACTAATGCAATGAATCCTCCAGGATAGAGGATGAGTGCGCCCAAGTTAATTGGAAATCTAATCAAACCCATAATGATGGAGTTTTTGAATATATTCCTTAATGTATTGGTGTAAACCACCACTTGGGCCAATGAATAGTAACTAGCAATTAACACGACGATTAATTGAATAATCACTATCGCAATTCCGAATCCTTTTATCCAATCATAGATATCCGATGGGAATACCAAGAAGTAAAAGATTCCGAGAAGTGCTATTCCAGCGCTGAGACCAGCGATGAAGCCAATGAGTAATCCTCTTTTCCATTCTTCTTTAAGTCCGATGAAGAATGAAGAGGAAGCAAATTCTCCTTCTGCATACGCTATTTTCTTAAGTGCATGGAAGGATCCTGTTAATCCCACAAAGGAAGACATCATACTAATAACTAATGCTCCAGCAGCAATGAAGAATATCCCCATTACTCTTTGTGTGGTTAACTCTTCTTGTCCAATCATCATCCAGAAGAAGAATATGGAAGCAAGAAGTGGTAAGTTGAAGACCGTTTGTAATAATGAAATCTTTACCAATTCAACGAAGCGATTTTTGAAGATATCGAAGAATTGAGTTAATCTGCTTTTTGGTCTTTCACTTTGTTTGTAATCAGATGGCCTGATTATTTCTTTTTTCATTGCACGCCCTCGAGTAAGTAATGAGTAACTGTTAAGGCGTTATCGTATTTAGCGTTGTCTTCATTAATCGCCGCTCCGAGATTTTTACTACGTGCTAATAACACAATTACATAATTAAGATTTGATTCAAAACTAATATATTCGTCTAGGTAATGTGCTACGTTTGCTTGTTTTAGCATAATGGCATGATCATCAACAACAAGTGAACTATCAATTTGACATTTTTCTTGAACATAGGATGTTATCTCAGCAAAGACATCTTTATAAGCTTTGTTATAAGTTTCAAACATGCCTTGAGTTAAGATCATCATGTCGCAGCGTTCAAAAGCCATGCGTAACTTTTGAGATCCACCCATTCCACCTGATGGGTAATCAACATTAATTGCTCTTAATTGGTGTGGATCATATTGTGTGAGAATGTTTTTAGCAAACTTTTCGCTTTTAACATCAACGCTAATATACAATTCAATTTTTTCATGAGCGGTTGGTTGATGAACAACTGGGAATGCCCATAGCCAAAGAAGAGTGAGAAAGACTGCGGCAATTGGATAAAGATACCAAGTATATGTGAATGTATTTTTTGCTAAGGATTTATTAAGCGTTTGCATCTTCTAAATCCTCGCTTTTCACTATCACATTGCGGTAAGTAGCGATCTTATACTTGCCACCTTCTTTGAATTTAATATCGTTATCTAATACGAAGAGATTTTCTTTATATTCGTTTTCACCTTCCTTATACAAGAAGACTAAAACGCGATAACTGACATGATTAATATTTTTGTTTTCTAATTCACTGACATATGTTCTACTTCTTCTACGGTCTAGTCCTACAATACTCATGTTTTTGTAGTATCTATAGTAATGACTAATAACTGGGAAAATATTGATGTAATAGAATAATGCAGCCACAACTAGAATTATGCTAAACACGATATTGATAATCATGAATGGCATATATTTATCAAATGGTGTTAAGACTAGTGATAGCACTAATCCTGTAATACAAACTGCTAACACTAACAAAGACAAAAGGAGATGAAGATGGTATCTCTTCTTTGCTTTCTTTTTGAATTCGTTAATGTTAATAAGTTCCATTATTTACCTAACCAATCGATAATTGCGTCTTTAACAGCTTTACCCCAGATAACATAACCGACTTTGGACATGTGTAATCCATCAGTGAGGAAGTATCCGGCATTTGGTAAACCGTTGTCTTTTAATAAACCTTTACCTGCATCAATGCATGTAAGGTAATTATGCTCGCTTTGATATTGAAGCGCCATAGCATTTGCGGTATCAAAGTGATCTTGGAAGTGACCATACATTGGTAACTTATTGATTAAGACATAGAAGATTTTTGTCTTTGGAAGACGTTCATGTGTCTTATCAAATAAAGCTTTTAAAGCATTACCAGTTTCGGTACCTGTTTTATTTGAGTTGATGATATTGTTAACGCCAACATAATAGACGACTGCTTTTGGAGAATATGGTAAGACCAATCTTTGGAGCAATTTGTTTGTCCATTGTTCAACTGTTGTACCACCAATACCGTGATTGAATGTCACGATTGGTGCCATATCTTTACCACTTGTGGCCCAGTTTTCCATAGAGGAAGAACCTGCTAAAGCGATATGGTAGTTTTCAATATCTAAATCTTTTTCATAGTTAACGGCTTTTTGTTCATAGTATGTGCTATCACTTGCCACTGATAAAGCAGCGGTAACATCGACTACTGTGATGTCCCATGTTTCACCAGAAGAAACTTCTAAGTGGATGACTTTACTAGATTCGTTATAAGTCGCAACAGTTAATGTGACATCAGCTCTTCTTGCGTAGTTGACTGCAAATCTCACATCATCTGGGGAAGCTTTTAATCTTCCAATCGCCGCGGTTGTTAAGTTAACTTTGTTATCCACGACTGGCATATTTAAGATGCCATCAACACGGAAGGTTTCATTGAATAGGAATGTTTCAGGATAGGTGTATTCAGGTTCCACGTATTCTTCTCCTTGGCTCACGCCCCATTTAGCGTATAGATAAACGGAATATTTAGAAGTATCATGTTCGAAATCCCATAAGGTTTCGCATGTTTTTTCTTTAAACCAACCTTGGAATTCATATTTTTCACGAACTGGATCGGTTGCTGGTTTTGCAAATGTTTTTCCAGAGGTAATTTCAATCTTTTCATAGATTAAGCTATCGCCTCTTTCAATGAATCCGCTTGGAGCTTCAACATCCATACGTGGATAGTTCCACATAAAGAAGGCATAAGTTCCGTTATCAAATTCAGGACCTTTGAGTTCGCCACACGCTGTTAACATGAGGACTGGTAAGAGCAATAAATATCTTTTCTTCATTACTTTTTACCTCCTAAAAGTTCATTCATTAAATCAGCTTTCTTGACTGTCGCCAAGCAGATGCATTGATCACCTGCACCATAGTAGATGTAATATTCATCTCCCACTTCGACAATGCCTGTTGGGAAGACGCATCCGGCATAGAAACCTTTACTTTCAAAATCAAATTCTGGTTCCATGAGGAAGTCTTTTGTTTTTGCTAAGATTTTGCGAGGATCGTTTAAGTCTAATAACATTGCGCCCACTCTATAGTTCTTATCAACAGAGGAAACACCATGATAGATGAATAGCCAACCTTTATCAGTTTTCACTGGAGGACAGCTACCACCAACTTTTTCACTTTCCCAAACTTCTTTACCTTCATAGAGGAGTTCTTCTTCTCTTGGCCATTCTAATAGGTCTTCAGAGAAGCTAATCCACATTGCAGGTTTTTCATTTTTATAGCCTTTTCCGCATTTATCCATTGCGCGGGAAATCTTGACGTATTTGCCGTTCACTCTTTCTGGGAAGATGATGACATCTCTATCATCGTGACGTGAATCGGTAATTCTACCTAACTTCTTCCAATTCACTAAGTCTTTAGAAACTGCTAAGTGTGTTTCGGTATCGTTATAGATAAGCACTCTTGGGCCAGCCTTTGGTTGGAATCCAAAGTATTTCTTATCTTCTCTCCAGTATTGTCCTGGAGCAAAGACACGTGAGGCATATGTGAGGAAGTAATAATCATCAATTTTGACGAGTCTTGGATCTTCACAACCACCACCATCTGCGCCATTCACATCTGGTGCGATAAGTGGCTTATCACTTTGTCTTTCAAAATGAATACCATCTTTAGATTTTGCTAAACCTAAATAGATGTAATGTTGTGCATCATTACCTGCAGCTCTATAAAGCATATAGAATGTTTTATCTTCTTCATTGAAGATGACTGCAGGATTTAAAACGCATAATTCTTCCCATTGATTAGAAGGATTCTTTGTTAAGATTGGATTGTTTTCATACTTTTTGAATTTCATAATCATTCCTCCTAGTCGATGGTTCTTGATGTTCTTGTAACGTAACTCAAAGAGTTATCGAATTCGAAGTTATCAATATAGAAATTATATAAGGTTGCGGATGCATCACCTGTATAGACCGCACCAAATGTCACCTTTTGAATTAATGGCATATCTGATGCGACGAGTGATCTTGTGCCGACACCTTCAACAACTTCAAAGTTCTTGAGGTTAGTGCCTTCAATCTTGTCGATGGAAAAACCAAATACGTATTCGGTCCACACTGTTGGGCAAGTATTAACTGTGGCACGGTATTGTTGTGTACTAGAGCCGACCTTTAAGTAGATGTTGAAGAATATTGTTGCTTGAACATCTGCTTTGACATGGAATCTCACGGCTTTTGCTCTCACGTCTTTGTTAACGGCTGGTGCCATTGCATAAGATGGGGAATCGTTATGAGATTTGAATTGGAATTTAGCAGAGTGACTTCCACCCTCGCTGCTAACATCATTAGATAATTCCATG
>JAEEGH010005969.1_pt1 | contig 30160 bp, 23 predicted proteins | sample 9134181 | NCBI WGS metagenome assembly JAEEGH01 (sample SAMN16246544, study PRJNA631951) | gut metagenome | biome: gut microbiome; feature: rumen; material: DP-attached | host: Bos | place: Iran: Karaj | collected 2018-10
GGTTTTGTCCTTTTCTACGGGATTAAGAAGGCACATGGCCTGCGTGTCGATGCCCGTATCGAGGAAGAGGGCTTGGATATCTACGAGCACGGAGAATCGTGTTATAACTAATATTATGATGTTGCTAATGTTTAAAACAGTATGATTATGAAAAAGGTGAAAAGATTGTTCCTCATGAGTCTGTTGCTCCTCGGGGCGACAGCCGTAGAGGCTCAGGAGAATGAAAAGATTGAGACGACGATAGCAGCGGATTTCGTAAACCAGTATATCTGGCGTGGTCTGGATTTGGGAAGTGTGGCCGTACAGCCAACCTTGGGTGTCGGTTACAAAGGACTGGGGTTGACAGCCTGGGGCAGTTATGGACTGACCAACTCAGACGATGTGAAGGAATTTGACCTGACATTGGGCTATACTTCAGGTGGTTTCCACATCGGTATCACCGACTATTGGTTCAGTTTAGGTCTCGACCCTGATGGCCGGTATTTCAAGTATGACGCCCATGGCACCAACCATATCTTTGAAGCTACTTTGGGATATGATTTCGGTCCTGTTGCCTTCGCTTGGTACACGAACTTCGCTGGTAACGATGGCTTAAACAAGGACGGCAAGCGCGCCTATAGCAGCTACGTTGAAGCCAATGTTCCCTTTAGCCTCGCTGGTGTCAACTGGACTGCTACGGCAGGTGTTGTTCCCTATGCTACTTCATTGTATGGCACCAGTGGATTCGCTGTTACCAACCTGTCACTACGAGCGACGAAGGAAATCAAGGTGACGGACTCGTTCTCTATCCCTCTCTTCGGACAGGTGGTTGCTAACCCTTGTTCACAGAAAGCATACCTGGTTCTGGGTTTTACGCTGCAACCTTAATCTCTCCAGGTTTACCCTCTCTTCCGTCATCAGACGGAGGAGGGGGATTTGTCGCAAACATCAAACAACAAATGATATGGAAGCAAAATTTATTTTCGTTACAGGCGGTGTGGTCTCTTCTCTTGGAAAAGGCATCATCTCTGCCAGTATTGGCAAATTGCTCCAAGCACGGGGCTATAAAGTCACGATTCAGAAGTTCGACCCATATATCAACATCGATCCGGGGACGCTGAACCCCTATGAACATGGTGAGTGCTATGTGACCGTTGACGGTATGGAAACCGACCTTGACCTGGGACATTACGAACGCTTTACTGGTATTCACACCACCCGAGATAACAGCGTCACCACGGGACGCATCTACAAGACCGTCATCGACCGAGAACGTCATGGTGACTATCTCGGCAAGACGATACAAGTAGTTCCCCATATCACAGATGAAATCAAACGGAGGATGCTGAGACAGGGAGATGCGTTCGATTTTGTGATTACTGAGGTCGGTGGTACGATTGGTGACATCGAGAGTGCACCTTTTATGGAGGCAATCCGTCAATTGCGTTGGGAGTTAGGACGCCATGCTGTCTGTGTTCATCTTACCTATGTTCCCTATCTGAAAGCTGCCGACGAACTGAAAACCAAGCCTACACAGCATTCGGTAAAGGAACTGCAGAGCATGGGTATCCAACCCGACATACTCGTATTACGAACCGAACGACATCTTGACGATGCCCTGCGTATGAAGGTTGCCTCGTTCTGTAATGTGGATCTTGAGTGTGTGGTGCAGAGTGAGGATATGCCCAGTATCTATGAGGTGCCAGTCAGCATGCAGCGTCAGGGACTTGATGCAGCGATACTGCGCAAGACCGGTGTTCCAGTAGGTGAAACACCTGCTATGAAATCTTGGCATGACTTCCTTGACAAACAACGTCATGCCGTGCGCGAAGTGCATATTGGACTGGTCGGGAAGTATGACCTGCAGGATGCCTACAAGAGCATCCGGGAAAGTCTGAACCTCGCAGGTATCTACAACGATGTAAGGGTAAAACTCCACTTCATCAACAGCGAGTATTTGACACACGAAAATGTCGCAGAGGAACTTCATGGTATGGCGGGCATCGTGGTTTGTCCAGGTTTTGGTCAGCGAGGCATCGACGGCAAGATTGTCGCTGCGGAATACTGTCGGGTTCATGATATTCCAACCTTTGGAATCTGTCTGGGTATGCAGATGATGGTTATTGAGTTTGCTCGTCACGTGTTGGGATTTGAGGATGCTAACAGTAGCGAGATGGACACTACGACGGCCCATCCCGTTATTGACCTTATGGAGGAGCAGAAGACCATTACGCAGTTGGGAGGAACCATGCGACTTGGTGCTTATGACTGTGAGCTTCGTGAAGGCAGCAAGGCTGCAGCGGTCTATCATTCCCAAAGGGATACAGCAGGGCAAACGGTTATTAGCGAGCGACATCGTCATCGGTATGAGTTCAACAGCCAATACCAGCAGGCGTTCGAGGCGGCAGGCATGCGTTGCGTAGGCATCAACCCCGCTTCCGGACTTGTGGAAATAGTGGAGATACCCGACAAGAAGTGGTATATTGGTACCCAGTTCCATCCAGAATACTCCTCAACGGTGTTGCATCCCCATCCTTTATTTATGTCGTTTATTAAAGTTTGCAGCAATGGAACAGCTGAAGCATGAGTGTGGTGTGGCGATGATCCGCCTGTTGAAACCACTGGAATATTACGAGCGGAAGTATGGCACCCGACATTATGGACTGAACAAGCTTTACCTGATGATGGAAAAGCAGCACAACCGTGGACAGGAGGGTGCCGGTATAGCCTGCGTCAATCTGGATGCTCCCGCTGGTAAGGAATATATGTTCCGTGAGCGGGCAGAAGGCAAGGATGCCATTACTGAGATATTCAAGAGCATCCCCGTCGTAACTTCCAAGGATAGTGGAGTCCCTGATGGAGGATCGTCTTCTTGTTCTTGTAAAGGAGGCTGGGAGGGTGCTTCTCTTTTTATGGGTCACTTGCGCTATTCCACAACGGGCAAACATGGACTGCAGTATGTCCATCCTTTCTTGAGAAGGAACAACTGGCGGGCCAAGAACCTCTGTCTCTGTGGTAACTTTAATATGACGAATATTGACGAGGTATTCGAGTTTTTGACCTCACAGGGGCAGTCGCCCCGCATCTATGGTGATTCCTATATCACGCTCGAGTTGATGGGCCACCGTCTGGACCGCGAGGTAGAACGGCTCTATGCTGAGGCAAAGCTACGGGGACAGGAAGGCATCGACATTACCCGATATATAGACGACCATGTCGATATCGCTAATGTACTCGAGACTACCATGAAATACTATGATGGCGGTTATGTGATGTGTGGTCTGACGGGTTCGGGTGAACTCTTTGCCGTGCGTGACCCCTGGGGGATACGTCCGGCTTTCTACTATAAAGATGACGAAGTGGTGGTGCTGGCTTCCGAACGTCCCGTCATTCAGACCTGTTTTGACCTTATTGCCGATGATATTCATGAGTTGCAGCCAGGAGAGTCGCTTATCGTCCATCGCAATGGTACACACACCATGCAACAGATACTGCCGCCACAAACCTATAGTGCCTGCAGTTTTGAGCGTATCTATTTCAGTAGGGGCTCCGACCGAGATATCTATTTGGAGCGTAAACGGCTTGGAGAACAATTGACGCCAGCCATTATGAAAGCCATTGATAACAATGTGGCGCACACGGTATTCTCTTACATACCAAATACTGCCGAGGTGGCTTTCTATGGTATGACAGATGGTTTTCGCCGGCTAAATCATGAAGTGCGTATTGAGAAAGTGGTGTGGAAGGACATCAAACTGCGCACGTTCATTGCTGAGGGAGCTGAGCGTAACGATCTAGCGGCTCATGTCTATGACATCACCTATGGTAGTTTGCGGCCCTTTGTGGACAATCTTGTGATGATCGACGACTCCATTGTGCGAGGAACAACCTTAAAGGAGAGTATCTTTAAGATCCTTGACCGTCTGCACCCTAAGAAAATCGTTATGGTCAGTTCTTCGCCGCAGATACGTTATCCCGACTATTATGGTATCGACATGTCGCGACTGGAGGAACTCTGTGCCTTCCGTGCTGCTATTGCCCTCATACAAGAACGGGGTATGCAACGCTTGATAGCAGATACATACCATGCCTGTAAGGCACAAGTTGCCCAAGGCAAATCATCTCTGTTGCACAATTACGTCCGGGAGATCTATGCGCCCTTTACCGTCGAGGATATCAACCGGAAAATCGTGGAGATGCTTCGCCCTGAAGGGATGCAAGCTCCCGTTGAACTCGTGTTCCAGAGTATCGAAGGACTGCATGAGGCATGTCCCGATCATCCAGGAGACTGGTATTTCACAGGGCGTTACCCCACACTTGGTGGTGTTCGGATGGTCAATCAGGCCTTTGTGAATTATGTTGAGAATGTACTGAAAATGCAATTATAAAAAGAAACATATTATGTGTGGAATTGTAGCAATCCTTGATGTGAAGGCGCAGACGAAGGCACTGCGAGAGAAAGCCTTGAGAATGAGTCAGAAGATCCGTCACCGCGGACCAGACTGGAGTGGAGTCTATTGTGGCGGCAGCGCTATCCTTGCTCATGAACGACTCAGCATTGTCGATCCGGAGAGTGGCGGACAACCTTTGTTTTCGCCTGACCGTAAGCAGATCCTGGCTGTGAATGGTGAGATCTATAACCATCAGGACATCCGTCGTCGCTATGCAGGACATTATGATTTTCAAACTGGTAGCGACTGTGAGGTGATTCTTGCCCTATACCGTGAGAAGGGCATCGATTTCCTTGAGGACCTGAGTGGTATCTTTGCATTCGTGCTTTACGATGAGGAGCGCGATGAGTTTCTGATTGCCAGAGACCCAATCGGTGTCATCCCTCTCTATATTGGTTATGATGATAATGGTATGGTTTATGTTGCTTCCGAGTTAAAGGCACTTGAGGGCCAGTGTGAACGTTATGAGCCATTCCTTCCGGGACATTATTACTGGAGCAAGCAACCAGGTATGCAGCGCTATTATCGTCGTGACTGGATGCAGTATGATGCCGTGAAAGACAATGATGCCTCGGTTGAGGCCATTCGTGATGCCCTCGAGAGTGCCGTCAAGCGTCAGCTGATGTCGGATGTCCCTTATGGCGTATTGCTCTCAGGTGGTCTTGACTCGAGTGTCATCTCTGCTATCGCCGAGAAGTATAGTGAGATGCGTATTGAAGACGATAGCCAGACTAAAGCTTACTGGCCACGCCTGCATTCTTTTGCTGTGGGACTGAAAGGGGCACCTGATTTAGCGAAGGCACGCCTGGTAGCCGACCATATCGGTACGGTTCATCACGAAATTAACTATACCATTCAGGAAGGTCTTGACGCCATCAGGGATGTTATCTATTATATTGAGACTTACGACGTCACTACCGTCCGTGCCTCTACACCGATGTACTTGCTGGCTCGCGTAATCAAGTCGATGGGCATCAAGATGGTGCTTTCCGGTGAAGGTGCCGATGAGATTTTCGGTGGCTATCTTTATTTCCATAAGGCGCCGACGGCAAAGGACTTTCACGAGGAAACCGTACGGAAGCTTTCCAAGCTCCATCTCTACGACTGTCTTCGTGCTAACAAGAGTCTGTCGGCATGGGGCGTGGAGGGGCGTGTGCCATTCCTCGACAAGGAATTCCTCGATGTCGCCATGCGCACCAATCCTAAGGCAAAGATGTGCCCAGGTCAGACCATTGAAAAGAAAATCGTACGTGAGGCCTTTGCTGAACTGCTGCCCGAAGAAGTGGCTTGGCGCCAAAAGGAGCAGTTTAGCGACGGGGTGGGCTATTCCTGGATTGACACACTCAAGGCGATAACGGCGGCTGCGGTCACTGACGAGGATATGGCCCACGCTGCAGAGCGTTTCCCTATTAACCCACCGAAGAACAAGGAAGAGTACTACTATCGGTCAATCTTTGCCGAACACTTCCCAAGCGAGAGTGCCGCCCGCAGCGTACCAAGTGAGGCTAGCGTTGCCTGCAGCACAGCCATCGCATTGGAGTGGGATGCTGCCTTCCAAGGGATGAACGACCCCAGCGGTCGTGCTGTGAAAGGGGTGCATGAACAAGCTTACTGATACAAAAAGAAAAAGGATTGGCATTAAAACCAATCCTTTTTTTTCGAACCTTACGGCTGGATTGCTTGCGCGATCCTCGAGCCTCTTGTCGGATTCGAACCAACGACCCCGAGATTACAAATCACGTGCTCTGGCCAACTGAGCTAAAGAGGCGGGTGGGCAGCTACTTACATCGCGCCGCTACAACCAACTACCTTTGCTACGTTCCCGTCCTGGAGGATTCGAAGGGAGCTGGCCGTGCAAGACTGCCCGTCTTGCTTTTAAGCGGGTGCAAAGGTACTACTAAAAATGAAGAATGAAGAACGAAGCGCGAAGAAAATACTTCTACATCAACCATTTTTAACATATTTTCATCGCTGGGCTCACTTATTCGTACCTTTCAAGAAGGCACTGACGCTCGGCAAAACAAATAAGAACAAGTTCTATTTGGTTTTGTGCTCACTAATTCGTACCTTTGCACCCATGAATTACAAAGCAGCATTATTCGACTTAGACGGCGTGGTGTTCGACACAGAACCGCAGTATTCGATTTTCTGGGGAAACCAGTGCCGCCACTACCACCCTGAGATTCCGGGACTTGAGAACATGATTAAAGGTCAGACGCTGACGCAAATATACGACAAATGGTTCTCGGGACCGCTTCTCGACGAGCAGGATGCAATAACAGAACGACTGAACGACTACGAGGCCAACATGGACTACGTGTACGTGGAAGACTTCGAACGGTTCATACAGGAAATAAGAAGCCATGGCGTACGGACGGCCGTTGTCACTTCGAGCAACCAGTCCAAGATGAATGCCGTTTACAGGAAGCACCCGGAATTCAAGTCACTCTTCGACGAAATTCTTACATCCGAGGATTTCACGGCCTCGAAACCCGCCCCCGACTGCTACTTGCAGGCAGCTGCCAGGTTTGGCCTGAAGCCCGACGAATGCGTAGTGTTCGAAGACAGCTTCAACGGGCTTAAATCGGGGCGCAGCGCACAGATGACCGTCGTTGGGCTGGCCACCACCAATCCTGCCGAGGATATTTCGCCCCTGTCAGACGTGGTCATTCCCGACTATAAAGACTTCGATTATGAAAAAATGTGCGGAATTGTTGCCTCGTCTCGTTAAAAAGCATTAACTTTGCACCCGAAAATTCGACATTTATCATTCAACCAATAATTAATTATTATGGCAGGTTATTTAGTTAGCGATACCCGCAAGGTTACGACGCATCGCTTCATTGAAATGAAACAGCGTGGAGAAAAGATTTCCATGCTCACATCTTATGATTTCACGACAGCAGGCATCGTGGACGCTGCAGGCATCGACGGCATACTGATCGGCGACTCAGCCTCGAACGTGATGGCTGGCAACCACACTACGCTCCCCATGACCGTCGACCAGATGATATATCATGCCCGCTCGGTGGTGCGTGCCGTTAAGCGTGCACTTGTGGTTTGCGACATGCCGTTCGGCTCCTATCAGGTTGACCGCAAAGAGGGTGTGAAGAATGCCGTGCGCATCATGAAGGAAAGCGGTTGCGACGCGCTGAAGCTTGAGGGTGGCCTCGAAATTATCGATACGGTGAAGGGCATTCTCGATGCCGGCATTCCCGTGATGGGTCACTTAGGACTCACTCCGCAGAGCATCAACAAGTTCGGCACCTATGCCGTTCGCGCCAAGGAGGAAGCCGAGGCTGAGAAACTGCTCAGCGACTCCATCCTGCTCTCCGAGACCGGATGCTTTGCCGTGGTGTTGGAGAAAGTTCCTGCCAAACTGGCCGCAGAAGTGACAAAGGCTATCAAGGCTCCCACCATCGGAATCGGTGCCGGCGGCTTTACCGACGGACAGATTCTCGTCATCGACGACATGCTTGGCAAGACTCAGGGATTCTCGCCCCGTTTCCTGCGCCGCTATGCCAACCTGAACGAGGTGATGACCAATGCCATCGGGCAGTATGTGACCGACGTGAAATCGAACGATTTCCCCAACGAACAGGAAAGCTACTGATTTCTGCCTAACCACCTTATATAATATAAGTGTACACCCAGAATACGCCCATACACGTAAAGCTATGGCATCGTGAGTTCTGGCATCTGGCAATAGCCAACTTGCTGCTCACGATGTCTGTCTATATGCTTATCCCAACGCTGCCCGTATGGTTGCTGAAAAATTATTCGGCGCTTGAGACCGGCATAGTGATGGGCGTGTTCGGAGCCGGACTGTTGTTGCTTGGCGGGTTCTGCTCGTTCCTTGTGCAGCATTATCGCCGCAACCAAGTGTGTATTTGGGCCATCGGGGCAATGATTCTCTGTCTGGCCCTGCTCTATTATTTCACGGTCTTCGGAAGCATCTCCTATGAACTGCTGCTAATTGTCCGGATTGCCCACGGTATGTTCTTCGGACTCTCCCAGATGATTCTGCTCAGCACGCTGATTATCGACACCAGCGAGTCGTTCCAGCGCACCGAGGCCAACCACAGCGCCAACTGGTTCGGGCGTTTCGCCCTGTCGTTGGGTCCCGTATGTGCATTGGTGCTGAAATCATTTGGCGAACCTTCGATGCAAGGTTTCGACATGGTTCTTCTTGGCTCGATGGGCTGTTGTGTGCTGGCGACCGTTCTGATCATGCTGGTTAACTTCCCGTTCAAGGCACCCGAGGACAACATCCGTTTTTTTACCTCCGACCGTTTCTATCTGGCTCACGGAACTTGGCTGTTCTTTAATCTCTTTCTGATTACCGCAGCCGTGGGAATGCTCCTATGCCTTCCCCTCCACCCCATGTTCTATTGCATGATGATGGCGGGATTCCTGCTAGCGCTCCTGTCGCAGAAGTTTGTCTTTGCGAATGCCGAGCTCAAGAGCGAGGTTGTCAGCGGACTGTTCCTCATCGGCAGCGCACAACTGATGCTGCTCAGTCATCAGGAAGTGGCCCACAACTACATTGCCCCGATTTTCATCGGCACGGGCATTGGCATCGTGGGCGCCCGCTTCTTGCTGTTTTTCATAAAACTGAGTCGCCATTGCCAGCGCGGCACATCGCAAAGCACGTATTTCCTGGCATGGGAACTGGGCATCTCGGCTGGTCTTTTCGCCGGCTACGCCTATTTCAATGGGAACAACCACGCACTCGTCACGGTATCCTTTGCCGTTGTGGCCCTGGCGTTAATCATGTATCAGCTGTTCACACATAATTGGTATCTGAAAAACAAGAACCGATGAGAAAGATAGTATCCACCATCATGATGCTGATGCTCACCATGGGCATCACGGCACAGACCTATTACACCCGCCCATGCTTCGACAAGAAGTTGCAGAAACAGGCTTCACGCTGGATGAGAAGCGGACAATGGCGCAACGGATTCACGGCAGCCAAACCGCATAAAAGTGTGAATGCCGTCGACTTCTACGAGCAATATCAGAAGAATCCCGAACAATGGAAAGCGCTCTTCCACTGGCTTTCGGTGACCGACCTGCTGGCCATTCCCAAGGGAAAGCATCCTATCGAAGGGACTACGCTGGTGGCAAGCGTGGAAGACTCGGAGAACGGTCCGTTGGAAAAGCGCAACTCCGAGAGTCACTATCATCACATTGACTTCCAATACGTAGTGAAGGGCACCGAACGGTTCGGCATCATCGACCACATGTCGAGCGAACCCAAAGACAAGTACAAGCCCGACGTGATTCACTACAACTACGACAAAAACAAGGCTTTGTTCTACGACAGCCGTCCCGACGAGTTCTTTATCTTCTTCCCGTCCGACTGGCATATCGCCAAAGTAAAGACAGAACTGCCCGACCAGCAAATACGCGTGATTGTGATTAAGGTTGACTACATTGATTAATTTATAAGAATAAGAAAGCGGCATCATTCGAATTGAAGATGCCGCTTTCTTATTGTCTCTTCCGCAATTAATAGCTGCGAGCGATAATGACGCGATACTTGGCAGGTTTGCCTGTCACCATGTCAACGCCGGGAGTCTGCTCTACGCCGAAGGGCACGCAACGGATGGTGGCCTGAGTCTCTTCCTTGATGCGAGCCTCGGTCTCGGCTGTGCCGTCCCAATGGCAGAGGAAGAAGCCGCCGTCCTTCACTTTCTCTTTGAACTCCTCGTAATCCTCGCACTCGTAGATACGGGCATCTCGGGCCGAACGGGCCTTCTCGAAGATATTGTTCTGAATGTCAACCAGCAACTGCTCCACATATTCCACGATTCCCTCGATAGGACGTGACTCCTTCTCCAGGGTGTCGCGGCGCATCACCTCAATGGTACCGTTCTCCAAATCGCGGGCTCCGAGCACAAGGCGTACGGGAACGCCCTTCAGCTCATAGTCGGCGAACTTGAATCCCGGGCGCTTGTTGTCGGCATCGTCGTATTTAACGGAGATACCCTTAGCACGCAGGGCATCGATGATGGGCTGCACCTTCTCGCTGACGGCTGCCAGCTGGTCGGCCTTGTTAGCAATCGGAATGATGACCACCTGGATAGGAGCCAAACGCGGAGGCAATACCAGACCGTTGTCATCGCTATGCGTCATGATGAGCGCACCGATGAGACGAGTGGAAACGCCCCATGAGGTTGCCCACACATATTCTGCCTTGTTGTCCTTGTTCAGGAAAGTAACATCGAATGCCTTGGCAAAATTCTGTCCGAGGAAATGCGACGTACCACTCTGCAGCGCCTTACCGTCCTGCATCATAGCCTCGATGGTGTAGGTGTCGAGTGCGCCGGCAAAACGCTCGGTCTCACTCTTCACGCCCTGAACCACGGGAACGGCCATCCATTCCTCTGCGAACTTTGCATATACCTTCAGCATCTTCTGTGCTTCCTCTTCGGCCTCTTCGCGGGTGGCGTGGGCCGTGTGGCCTTCCTGCCAGAGGAATTCGCTGGTACGGAGGAAAGGACGCGTGCGCATCTCCCAGCGCATCACGTTACACCACTGGTTACACATCAGGGGCAGGTCGCGCCACGACTGAATCCAGTTCTTGTAGGTGTTCCAAATGATGGTCTCTGAGGTAGGACGGATAATGAGTTCTTCCTCGAGTTTGGCAGCGGGGTCAACCTCTACACCGCTCTTGTCTTCCTTGGCACGCAGGCGATAATGAGTCACCACAGCGCATTCCTTGGCGAAGCCTTCTACGTGCTCAGCTTCGCGTGAAAGGAAACTCTTGGGGATGAGCAGGGGGAAATAGGCATTCTGCGCACCCGTCTCCTTGAACATTGTATCAAGCTGGTGCTGCATTTTCTCCCAGATGGCATAGCCGTAAGGCTTGATGACCATGCAACCGCGAACGGCCGACTGCTCGGCCAGGTCGGCTTTCACGACAAGGTCATTATACCACTGGCTGTAGTTGTCAGCCCGCTTTGTGAGATCTTTAAGTTCTTTTGCCATTTTGTCTTGTACTTTATGATTATTCAGATTTTGGGCGCAAAATTACAAAAAAATCTGCAATCCTATGACATGATTGGCGTTTTGTTTTGACATTAACCGTGAATTTTTATCAAAAAATTTGGAGAATAAGGTTATTTGCACTACCTTTGTCAAAAATTTATTTACTCACCAATTATTATAGAATATGAAGAATCTTAAATCATTAGCAATCAGTTTAAGTCTTGCCATGCTGGTAAGTTGTAGTACAAACACAGGTACAGGTTCACTTCTCGGTGCTGGCGGTGGTGCAGTTCTCGGCGGCGTATTAGGCGCTGTCATCGGTAAGGATGCTAAGGGAGCAGCCATCGGTGCTGCCATCGGCGGAGCCGTTGGTGCCGGTACGGGTGCCCTCATCGGTAAGCATATGGATAATGTGAAGGCTAAGGCAGCTGCCGAGCTGGAGAATGCCAAGGTGGAGGAAATTACCGACGCCAATGGTCTGAAGGCCGTTAAGGTGACATTCGACAGCGGTCTGCTCTTTGCTACCAGTTCTGCAACACTTGCCAACAAATCAAAGGCCGACCTGAACGACTTTGCCACACTTCTGAAGAATGATGCCGACCTGGCCGTAGATGTACAAGGCTACACCGACAACCAGGGATGGAAGAACTCTACCGCTGAGCAGAGTGCACAGAAGAACATCAACCTCAGCCAGCAGCGTGCTGAAAGTGTGAAGAACTACCTCACCAGCCAGGGTGTCAGCTACAGCCAGTTCAAGAACGTAACCGGTTTCGGCGAGCAGAATCCTGTTGCCGACAACTCAACGAAGGCAGGCCAGCAGGCCAACCGCCGTGTGGAGGTTTATCTCTATGCCAGCGAGAAGATGATTGAGAAGGCCAACAACGGCCAGCTCAATTAATATGAGCTAATGAGATATTGAGAAGTTAAGACTTACTGACTCATAAACTCATAAACTCACAGACAATTGAAGATCATTAAGAAAATCATTAAATGGATGGTGGTAGTCTTTTTTGGCTCCACCATCCTTGCTGTTGTTGCCCTTCGCTTCATCCCCGTTTTTTTCACGCCACTCATGTTCATACGCCTTGCCGAGCAACATCAGGAAGGCAAGGAACTGAAACTGAAACATTCGTGGGTGAGCCTTGAAAAGATTTCGCCCTCCATGCCGGTTGCCGTGATGGCCAGCGAAGACGCACGCTTCCTGAAGCATCACGGATTCGATGTGGAAGCCATCGAAAAGGCAGCCATGAACAATCTCGACGGCAAGCGCATCAAGGGCGGCAGCACCATCAGCCAGCAGACGGCCAAGAATGTATTTCTGTGGCCCGGACGTTCGTGGCTACGCAAGGGACTCGAAACGTATTTCACCGTGCTCATTGAGTTCGTGTGGAGCAAGCAGCGCATCATGGAAGTCTACCTGAACAGCATCGAAATGGGCGATGGCATCTATGGCGTGGAAGCCGTGGCCAAAGAGCATTTCGGCACCCATGCATCCGAACTGACACGTGCCAACTGTGCGCTGATAGCCGCCACCCTGCCCAATCCCCGCAAGTTCTCGTCGAAGAATCCTTCGGAATACATGGTGAAGCGCAAAGTTAGAATAATGAAAGAAATGAGATTCATCCCCTTGTTTCCGCAGGAAGGACAAGACGTCGACCCGAGTACCGTCGACGGAGGAATCTACAAGAAGAAAAAGTAGAGCCCCCACCCCGCAGGGAGAATTAAAAACAGAATTAAAAATCTAGGATGAACCTACTGGAAGAACTGAACGAATCGCAGCGACTTGCTGTGGAATATTGCGAAGGACCGTCATTGGTGATTGCCGGTGCCGGTTCTGGTAAGACGCGTGTGCTTACCTACAAGATAGCTTATTTACTGGAACAGGGAATGAAACCGTGGAACATCCTGGCGCTGACTTTCACCAACAAGGCGGCTCGCGAGATGAAAGAGCGCATCGGCCGGCTGGTCGGCGAGGACAATGCGCACCATCTTTACATGGGAACCTTCCACAGCATCTTTTCACGAATCCTGCGCGTCGAAGCAGAAAAGCTGGGATATACCAGCAACTTCACTATCTACGATGAGGCAGATGCCCGCTCGCTCGTGAAAAGCATTATCAAGGAACTGAAACTTGACGACAAGGTATACAAACCAGCCACGGTTCACAACCGCATCTCGATGGCCAAGAACCATCTGATTCTTGCCGACGACTATGGCAAACACCGTGAACTCATAGAGCGCGATATCAGTCAGAAGATGCCGGCCATCTCGCAAATCTTCGGCATCTATCAGTCGCGTTGCAAGCAGGCCAATGCGATGGATTTCGATGACCTGCTCACGCTGACCTACCAGCTTTTCCGTGAGCACGAGGATATCCGCAAGAAATATGCCGAGCGTTTCAAGTTCGTCCTGGTGGATGAGTATCAGGACACCAACTCCGTTCAGCAACTGATTGTCTTCCAGCTGACTAAAGAGCACCAGCACGTCTGCGTGGTGGGCGACGATGCCCAGAGCATCTATGCCTTCCGGGGAGCCAACATCGACAACATACTCGACTTCCAGAAGATGTTCATGGGGACAAAGCTTTTCAAACTGGAGCAAAACTACCGGAGCACCCAGCTCATCGTACAGGCCGCCAATAGTCTGATAAAAAAGAACGAACGCCAGATACCCAAGGACGTCTATAGCCGCAACGACAAGGGCGAGCGCATCATACTGAAGGATGCCTACAGCGACCGCGAGGAAGCATCCATCGTGTGCAACGAAATCAAGCGACTCATCCAGAAGGAAGGATGCAGATATAATGACTTCGCAATCCTCTACCGGACGAATGCGCAGAGCCGCGCCTTCGAGGACGAAATGCTGAAGATGAACATCCCCTACCGCGTCTATGGTGGTCTGAGCTTCTATCAGCGCAAGGAGATAAAAGACGTGATTGCCTACTTCCGCCTGGTGGTGAATCCCGACGACGAAGAGGCGTTCAAGCGCATCATCAACTATCCGGCAAGGGGAATCGGCGACACAACGGCCGGCAAGATTGCCGCAACGGCCACCGCCCATGGCGTCAGTTTGTGGGCGGTCATGTGCAATCCCCAGTTGTTCAGCCTGAACGTCAACAAAGGAACGCTCTCCAAACTGACTGCCTTCCGCGAACTCATCGAAGGGTTTATCACCCGTTTTGACGAGACGGATGCCTATCAGCTTGGTACCGACATCATCAAGGAGAGCGGCATCTATAAGGACCTCTATAGCGACACGGAACCTGAATCGGTTTCCAGACAAGAGAACCTAGAGGAGTTCCTGGCGGGATTGCAGGACTTTGTGGAAATCCGCCGCGAGGAAGGACGCGAAAACGAGACTTCGCTCCGCGACTATTTGCAGGAGGTTTCGCTGATGACCGACCTCGATAGCGACGGCAACGACAAAGAGACGCGCAAGGTGTCGCTCATGACAGTCCACTCAGCCAAGGGACTTGAATTCCCGACGGTCTTCGTAGTGGGACTCGAGGAGAACATCTTCCCCTCGCCGCTCAGCACCAATTCGCTTCGTGAACTCGAAGAAGAGCGCCGGCTGCTTTACGTGGCTATCACGCGCGCCGAGAAACATTGCTATCTGACCTATGCCAAGAGTCGCTGGCGCTATGGACGGATGGAATTCGGCTCGCCCAGCCGTTTCCTGCGCGACATCGACGATTCGCTGATAACAATCGGTTCTCCATCAACCGAAAAGGCTGGAAAAAATAAAGGATATGGCGGGAGCCAGCGCTGGCAGAATTCCAACCCTGTGGCAACGCAGTTCAAGGCCGACCCCAAGACAAGAATCGTCGGTCATAAGGAAGAACCGCCCCGCGACCCATTCTCACCAGAATTCAGAAGCCTTATCGAGAAAGGCACCCTCAAAAGGGTTCGCCCAACTGCGCCAAGACCATCATCTGGCAGCACGCCATCGGCTATTCCCCATGTGACCGAAGGCGACAAGATAGAGCACGAGCGTTTCGGCATCGGCACCGTCATCAAACTGGAAGGCACCGGCGAGAACCAGAAGGCCACCGTGGAGTTCAGCAACTCAGGCACCAAACAGCTACTGCTGAAATTCGCCCGCTTCAAAGTAATTAAGTGAAGAATTGCGCTGTCTCGTCATAACGCCATAACGTCATAACGCCAAAAAGAAAAAACCTTAAACCCCACTCCATATGAAAAAACTATTCATTTTGTCATTCCTGCTTCTGCCGCTCATGGCAGGCGCTCAGGACTTCCAGACGGAAATCGCATTGGTTGAAGTTCCCAGTTTCAATGGAAAGACACTTGCCAAGGCGCCCGTCGGCAAAAGTCGTACCCTGCAACTGGTGCGCACCAAGTTCTCGAAACCCCTCGACGACTACACTACGCTGGCCTTTCCTTCGCTCAAACTCGGTAATATCATCGGCCATCCCACACTCGGCTGGGACGATGCCGACTTCAAGATTCCCGAGGGCGTGCCAGCAGTCTATGATGGAAAATGGGCGTTGAACGATGTGTTCACCGACGGCGACTACCCCGTGGCTATCTATGGCCGCACACCTAAGGACGAAAAATTCCCCTGGGGCAAAACCGAACGGGAACTCTCATGTCGTGGTCGCGACCCGCATCTCATCATGCTTCTCGACCCTTCGAAGGAAGTGAAGAAAGTATATAACACCCGCAACCTTACCATCACGCCCAAGGACAGCCTCTTCCAGAGTGTGGACTGGGCCGTGGTGAAAGACGGCGTACTCTATTTCTCAGAGAGCACCATTACCGCACCCGACAAGGACTCGCAGGGCAACTATCTCGTGGCCGTGGATACCAAGACCGACAAAACGCTCTGGATAAGCAAGCCGCGCACCGTGAATTCCAGCAATTTCCTGATTGTAGACAATTCCATCATCTGCGGTCTGGGAGGCTCCGGCATTACCGACTATATCTATGTGCTGAACCGCTACACGGGCGTCAAGACTCGTGAGTATTGGATTCCCACCGCTGCCGAATGGTTCGCTATCGGTGAAAATAATACCCTCTACGTCACTCTTTACGACAAGCACGTAGCCTTCAAAATGGCCAAATAGAATACAAGCAATCCTTCCGCCCATCAGAAGCAATCCTTCCGCCCAACGGAAGGATTCTTTCCGCCCATTAATTAGCCATGAATCATAGTCTATTTGCTGTTCAATTATAGTCTGTTTGCACTGCAAACGAAGTCTTTTTTCTTTCTATCTGGGCGAACCTTAACGGCTGCCGAAGTGTCCAAGTGTCGAAGTGTCTTGTGGACAAGAGTAGTCATGCAATGAGACATTTAGCAGGCACAAGGTAATTAGTGTATTGTATTATAATTATAATTATATTATAATAATATTATTATATAAATTTATATATATTATAATATATATAAATTCTTACGGATACTTATTACCTTCCCTTACATTCACTTCACCCCACTACTCCTGTCCACAAGACACTTCGACACTTGACCACTTTTTAACACTTTCCTTTGGCTGTAGAGGGGAATGTACGCCACCAGGAACTGAGGGTGGTTGATTTTCAGCCATAAAACCGCAATGCGTATGACAAAAGGCACCTAAAGCGGTTGGGAGAAACTAATGCCCGGGGTTCTTCATTGGGAGAACTCCGGGCATTGATTATTGTGAAACGGTACTGCTTGTCAAAGCGTTACGCCATTCTTGAAAATAGAAATCTCGCGATAGCCGTTAATCTCGTTGCGGGCTTTCTCGCCACTGGCCACCGAGATAATCTTGTCGATGAAATCGTTGAGCACATCCTTCATGGGCCGACCTTCAACCAGCTGGCCGGCATTGAAGTCAATCCAATTCGGCTTGTTTCGGAAGAGCGTACTATTGGTGCTGATCTTCATGGTTGGAATGAAGGTGCCAAAGGGAGTGCCGCGTCCGGTGGTGAACAGCACTATCTGACAACCGGCCGATGCCAAAGCGGTAGACGCAACAAGGTCGTTGCCGGGGGCAGAAAGCAGATTCAGACCTTTCACCTGCAGACGGTCGCCATAGCCGAGCACACCGCTCACGGGAGCACGTCCGCACTTCTGGGTGCAACCCAGGGCCTTGTCCTCGAGTGTGGAAATACCTCCAGCCTTGTTGCCGGGACTTGGGTTTTCGCCAACGGGTTCGCCGTGAGAGAGGAAATACTCCTTGAAATCATTCACCAGCTTAACGGTCTGGTCGAACAGTTCAGGCGTCTCACAACGGTTCATAAGGATGGTTTCGGCGCCGAACATCTCGGGAACTTCGGTGAGAATACTCGTACCGCCCTGAGCCACGAGGAAATCAGAGAACTCGCCGACCAGCGGATTTGCGGTGATGCCACTGAAACCGTCGCTACCGCCGCACTTCAATCCTACGCGGAGCTCGTTGAGCGGACAAGTCTCGCGCTTGTCCTTACGGGCAATCTCATAAAGCTGTCGAAGTATCTCCATACCGGCTTCCACCTCGTCGCCCTCCACTTTCTGGGTGACAAGCAGTTTTATGCGGTCTTTATCATAGTCGCCAAGCATGGCCATGAAATCGTCGGGCTGGTTGTTTTCACATCCCAACGACAACACGAGCACGGCTCCTGCATTCGGATGGAGCACGATGTCGCGAAGCACCTTCCGGGTGTTCTCGTGGTCACCCGAGAGCTGAGAGCATCCATAGTTGTGATGCCAGGCATGAACGGCATCGATGCCTTCGAGATTCGTCTCTTTCTCAAGCTGCGAAGCCAGGCGCTCGGCAATGCCGTTCACACAGCCCACGGTGGGCACAATCCACACTTCGTTGCGGATTCCCACTTCCCCGTTCTTACGGCGATAGCCCTGGAAAGTGCGGTTATCGGCGGGGATATTCAGCTTTTCATCTACCGGATGGTATTCATAGGTGAGCGTACCCGACAAATTAGTCTTCAGGTTATTCTCGTTCACCCATTGTCCGGCCTTCAGGTCCTCGCGTGCATGTCCGATGGGATAGCCATACTTGATGATATTAGTGCCCTGAGATGCATCGGCGATGAGCACCTTATGGCCAGCCGGCGTGTCTTGTAACAGGGTGATAGTCTTGCCGTCCACCTCGATAGTTTCACCTTTAGTGAAAGGGCGGAGGCACACCACGACCGAGTCAGCCGGGTTGATTTTAATGAATGATGACTGTTGCATAGCAGATTGTTTTTGTTGTTTTTTATTGATAGTTATAGTTGAGTGCGACGATAGAATTCCACGTTCTCGCGCGATAGCAATTCAATAGGCATATAGTTCACGGGCGAAACTTCCTGCTTCAGAATGATGGCCTTGAAGAGCGTGTCGATGCAATTGTATCCCTGCATGAAGGCATGCTGGGCAATAAGGAACGAGATGCTGCCCTGCCTCAGGCATTCGGCGTTCTTGCCAACCATATCGTATCCCATAATCTGGATGTTCTTACGGTTGGTGCGCAGAAGGAACTCACCCACAAGATGAGCCTTCGAGCACATCGTAATGCAATGGTGAACGTCAGGATGAGCATCGAAGAACTCCTGTAGGATGTCGTCATATACGCTCCGTTCCTCGTCGAGCGGAAGGTTCAGCTCATGAATCTTCACGCCGGGATAGTAATCGTGCATATACTGGCGGAATCCCACCTCACGGTTTTCTTGCTGCTTGGAAGCCACCTTGCCGTTTTTCATCTGCTTCATCAGCATGATTTCCTTTTCCTTATTGGCGATGAGCATCAGCATCTTAGCGGCGAAATAGCCACTCTGAAGAGAGTCCTGACCGAAGAAACTAAGAGGGTTAAGAGTGGGCATGTAGGAATCGAGCAGAATAAACGGAATCTCGCGCTCGTGCAGTTTGTCGGTGAAAGCCTGCGTGATTTCCAGGTCGCTCGGCACGATAACCACGCCATTAGGTTCCTGGTCAAGTATCTCGTTGAATGATTTGTTGAATGATTCGGCATCAAAACGCTTGTAGTACTTCACTTCAACGGTGATATTGAAGTCTCTTCTGGCTTCAGCACAATGCTGGACGCCCTCTTCAATCTCTTCCCAATAGGCCTCGCTCTCGTGCTTGGGCAACAGCAGCATGAAGCTATACGATTTGTTGTAGGCCAGCGCGGCGGCATACATATTGGGTTTGTAGTTGATTTTCTTGAGTACTTTCTCAACTTTTTCGCGAGCGGATTTAGAAACATTGGGGCGGTTGTGGAGTATACGGTCGATTGTTCCCACTGAAACACCAGCCAGCTCTGCAATGTCCTTAATTCTGATTTTTTCTGCCATCTGTAGATTAATTGTTGTTGTAAAAACAGGGAAGTGTTTGCGAACACAACCGCTGAGTCGGGTGCAAATGTAGCAAATTTTATTGAATTGTGCGAAAGCACAGTGATTTTTTTTGTTAAAATCCATTTTTTTTCAGTTTTTATTTGTACATTTGCAACTGAAGTTGTACTTTTGTGCACGCAAACAAAAAATTAACAACTTAATCTATAAACATTCAAAAAACAAAAAAATGGCAAAAATCGTAACATTGGGCGAGATTATGCTTCGCCTTTCTCCCAACGGTAACGACCGTTTCATCCAGAGTGAATCTTTCAGAATTATCCCCGGTGGCGGTGAAGCCAACGTTGCTGTCTCAGTGGCTAACTATGGTCACGAGGCATATTTCGTGAGCAAGTTGCCAAAGCATGAAATCGGCCAGATTGCCGTGAATGCCCTTCGCCGATATGGCGTGAACACCCAGTTTGTTGCCCGCGGTGGCGACCGTGTGGGTCTCTACTATGCTGAAACCGGTGCAAGCATGCGTCCCTCAAAGGTTATCTACGACCGTGCACACTCTTCCATCGCCGAGGCTTCTCCCGAAGATTTCGACTTCGATGCTATCATGGAGGGTGCCCAGTGGTTCCACTGGAGCGGCATCACTCCTGCTATCAGCGATAAAGCCGCTGAACTTACCAAGCTGGCTTGTGAGGCAGCCAAGCGCCACGGTGTGACCGTCAGCGTGGACCTCAACTTCCGCAAGAAGCTTTGGACTTCAGAGAAGGCCATCTCTATCATGCGCCCGCTGATGCAATATGTTGACGTATGCATTGGCAACGAGGAAGATGCCGAGCTCTGCCTCGGTTTCAAGCCCGATGCTGACGTGGAAGGCGGACAGACCGACGCTTCCGGCTACGAGGGAATCTTCAAGCAGATGCGCGAGGAATTCGGCTTCAAGTATGTGGTGAGCACATTGCGCGAGTCGTTCTCGGCTACGTTCAACGGATGGAAGGCTCTCATCTACGACGGTAAGGAGTTCTATCAGAGCAAGCGCTACGAGATTAATCCCATCATCGACCGTGTGGGCGGTGGCGACTCTTTCTCTGGCGGTCTGATTCATGGTCTGCTGACTAAGCCGACTCAGGGCGAGGCTCTTGAGTTTGCCGTTGCAGCCAGCGCTCTGAAGCACACCATCAACGGCGACTTCAACCTGGTAGGCGTAGACGAAGTGGAGAGTCTTGCCGGTGGTAATGCTAACGGACGTGTTCAGAGATAAACCCATTTGACTATTTCACCATTTCACAATTTAACCATTGGATATACCATGACAGAGTCGGAACTGAAAGACAGATTCAAGAATTTCTCTGTAAGAATAATAAAAATGGTGGATTCCATGCCTAATTCAATATCTGGACGGGCTATAGCATCTCAAATCGTCCGTTCGGGCACTTCACCAGCAGCCAACTATCGCGCTGCTTGTATTGGAAAGTCCGAAAAGGATTTCTTGAATAAATTGAAGATGGTGGAAGAAGAGTTAGATGAAACATGTCATTGGATAGAGGTTATTTCGGATTCTGGGATGCTTCCTCAAAAACGTGTAGAACCACTACACAACGAGTGTCAAGAGCTGCTTAAGATAATAGTTAGTTCGATAGTTTCCACCCGTAAACATCTATCCGCAAAATAAATAGTAAAATTGTAAAATCGTAAAATTGTAAATTGAAATAATGGCAAAGTTTGATAAAATAGCAGTAATGAAAAAGATAGGCGACACCGGCATGGTGCCCGTCTTCTACAATAAAGATCTGGAGATTTGCAAGAACGTGGTGAAAGCCTGCTACGAAGGCGGCGTTCGCGCCTTCGAGTTCACCAATCGCGGTGACTTCGCTCAGGAAGTGTTCGGCGAACTGGTGAAATGGGCCGACAAGGAATGCCCCGAGCTGGCTCTGGGTATCGGTTCTGTAGTTGATGCTCCCACGGCTGCCCTCTACATCCAGTTGGGTGCCAACTTCGTGGTTGGACCTCTGTTCAACCCCGACATTGCTCCCGTTTGCAACCGCCGTCTGGTGCCCTACTGCCCCGGATGCATGACCGTCAGCGAGATTGGCAAGGCCCAGGAATTGGGTTGCGACCTGACAAAGGTGTTCCCTGGCGATGTGGTAGGTCCCAACATGGTGAAAGGCCTGAAGGCTCCGATGCCGTGGTCGAAGATCATGGTAACCGGTGGCGTGGCTCCCGAAGCCGAAAACCTCAAGGCTTGGTTCAAGGCCGGCGTCTATTGCGTGGGCATGGGTTCCAAGCTGTTCCCGAAAGACAAAGTGGCTGCCGGCGACTGGCAATATGTGACAGATAAGTGCAAGGAAGCACTGGGTTACGTGGCTGCCGCCCGAGCATAACATCATGAAGCATAAAGGCATAAGGACACGGCACTATGCGTCGTCGAAAGGGCGAAGCAGGGCTTGTGTCCTTATGCTTTTGTTTTTTACCATCTTTCTTTCAGCTTGTCACACTCCCAACCGGGAAAAAGTAGACAAACTGAATTCACTTTCCTATTACTACCACTACAAAAATCTTGATTCTACGGCCTTCTATGCCAACCAGGCACTGAAGGCGGCTAACGACTACCCTGCTGGAAAGGCAGAGGCCCTTAACAATCTGGCATTTGTAAACATCATGAAGATGAACTATCAGGATGCTTACATACAAACCGACAGCGTGCGCCAGATTACCGACAACCAGATTGAACAGCTCGTGGCCGAAGTGCAGATGATGCGCCTATGCCAGCGAGAGTCGCGCAACAAGGAATTCTACGACCATCACGAGCGGGCGCTGAAGGCATTGCGCCGAATAGACGAAGAGCGCGACATGATACCCGAACGCACGCTGAACCGTCTGAACTATGCCGAAAGCGAGTTCCATATCGTCACGTCAACCTATTTCTATTATGTGGGACTGGAGAAAGAAAGCGTGGAGGCTCTCTACAAAACCGACGTGGATGCCATCGAGCAAGACACCGCGCAATACCTGAACTACCTCTACCAGATTGGTGCGGGGGGAATCCTATCTGGAGGAACGCCCGAAGACATCGCCCGTAAGGAATGGGACTACCTGATGCGTTGCTACCAGCGGAGTGTCAGCACGGGCAACGTGTTTTGGGAGGCTAACGCCCTGCAAGGGCTTAGCGAGCACCTGTTTGTCAAAGAGATACGCGACAGCCTGCTCAACGACAACTATGCCAGCACGGCACTCATCAATCCCGACGGCGTGCCTGATTCACTCCTTGCGGGCAATTTGGCCGAACGTTCCCTACAGCTCTTCCAACAATATGGCGATGTCTATCAGATAGCGGGCAGCTACCGCACACTGGCTTCGTGCTATTGGGATATCGGCGACTACACTTCGGCATTGAGCTGTCTTGAAAAATCACTCGAAGAGAATCCTATCATACACCAGGCTCCCGACCTCGTGGCCAGCATATACGAACGCCTTTCGCTCACCTACTCCGCTCTCGACGAGAAATCCGAAAGCGACTACTACCGCAATTTGTACATCGACCTTCAGGAACAAACCCGTCAGGACCGCCAGCTCGAAGCACGTGCCGAGCAGCTCAACCGCGTATCTGCCCAGCTCAACTGGATGATGTTTGCCGTCGTCTGCATGATTCTCCTGGTGGTCGTTTCACTTTTCCTCTTCAGTTATCTGCGCCGGAAGAACGAAGAGAAATCCCGCCGCCAAAGGAATAGTCAGATAAACCTTGATAACGAACGGATTATCAGCGATATCAAGGAGAAGATTGAAGAAACCGACGAAGAACTGCTGATTGCCCGTTCGCATCTGCAAGACAACAAAAAGCGTAATGTGGAGAACCGTGCCAAGATATTCCTCGTCAACAGCATCACGCCCTTCATCGACCGCATGATTCACGAAATCGACCGTCTGGAACACGCCGACGAAACCGAAGATGTGAAAGCCGAGCGATGGGTTTATGTGGGCGAAATCACCAATAAAATAAACGAATACAACCAGGTGCTGACCGAATGGATTCAGCTACGCCAGGGACAGATACAGCTACAGATTGGAAGTTTTGCCGTTCAGGAACTCTTCGACATGGTGAAACGTTCGCGGATGAGTTTCCAGCTGAAGGGAATCGACCTGAAAGTGGAAGACAGCGACGCCGTGGTGAAGGCCGACAAAATCCTCACGCTATTCATGATTAACACCATTGCCGACAATGCCCGCAAGTTCACGCCTCAGGGCGGCACCGTTACCATAGAAGCCAGACAAGAGCCCGACTACGTGGAAATCTCAGTAACCGACACCGGAAAGGGCATGGACGCCGACGAACTGTCGCGCATCTTCACCCACCAGATTCAGGGCGGTCATGGATTTGGTCTGCTCAACTGCCGCGGCATTATCGAGCGCTACAAAAAGATTAGCAAGATTTTCTCGGTATGCTCCATTCAGGCAGAGAGCCACCCCGGCAAGGGCAGCCGATTCTTCTTCCGCCTGCCCAACGGCATTCGCAAAGGATCATCCCCTACCCTGCTCAAGGCGCTCCTCATGATGCTCATTCCTGCAAGCATCCTTTCAGCCCATGCAACGGCCACCAAGAGCGTTCCACAAGACGTTGCCTTTACCAAGGCCATGAACTTTGCCGACAGCACCTACTATAGCAACCTTGACGGTTCCTACGAGCGCACACTTATGTTAGCCGATAGCGCCCGCCACTACATGAACCTCTGCCAGAAGAAAGACACCAGCATCATATTGGGCGTGGCCAATGAAACGGCCGTTGCCGCCCTGGCCCTGCACCGCTGGGCAATCTATCACGAGAACAACCGCATCTATACCCAGCTCTACAAAGAGCATTCGGCCGACCATAGCCTGCCCGCCTACGTCAGGATGATGCAACGCTCGAGCCAGAACAAGAACATTGCCATCTTCCTGCTGATATTACTATTGGTGGCCATCGTGGTGGCCTATTACCTTATTTATTATCGCCCGAGACTCAGGCGAAGCTACATTGCCGAACAAAGAGCATTGTCGAGAAGTCAGCAGAACGTGGAAAATCACCGCCGCCAACTGGAACAACGGCAAGACGAGCTGCATCGGACGGAATACGAATTGCAGCAGTTCTACATCAGCAACAACGTGATAGACAACTGCCTGTCAACGCTGAAGCACGAGACCATGTACTACCCCTCGCGCATCGCCCAACTGTTGCCTCAGGGTGAATCCGTGGAAGCTGATGTCGCCCCGATAGCCGAGCTGGCCACCTACTATAAAGAACTCTACGTGCTGCTCTCCCAGCAAGCGGCCAACCAGGTGCTCTCATCCTGCTACGACGATACCGTGGAGCAGTATATGTTCAGCCTTCTGCAGAAGGCATCGGGCGAGAAGACACTCAACGTGGAGAAAGAAGCTGACGGCAACTACACCGTCTATCGGGTCAGCATGCCCGGCATGGCCTTCCGCAACTTCTTCAACCCCACTATGGAGAACATCCCCTTCCTCATCTGCCGGCAAATTGTGCGCGAGAATAGCGAGCTGACCAACCGCCACCGTTGCGGCATTGTGGCCGTGGCCCAGGGCGAAGGCACCCAGTTCAACATCACGTTGTGTACGTTGCATCGTGAGAAGAACGAATCATTGACAAGACAAACAAAACAATAAAAACAAGAATATGGAGAATTTCAAAGTCATCATCGTGGAAGACGTGCCCCTGGAACTGAAGGGCACCGAAGGCATTTTTCGTAACGAGATACCCGAAGCCGAAATCATAGGCACCGCCGAGAGCGAGACAGCCTACTGGCGACTCATCAAGCAACAGCAGCCCGACCTGGTCTTACTCGACCTGGGACTCAACGGCTCAACCACCATCGGCGTTGAGATATGCCGCCAGACCAAAGAGGCCTATCCCAAAATCAAGGTGCTCATCTTCACCGGCGAGATACTCAACGAGAAGCTTTGGGTGGACGTGCTCGATGCCGGATGCGACGGCATCTGCCTGAAGAGCGGCGAACTGCTCACACGCGGCGACGTGCAAAGCGTGATGCAGGGCAAGCGCATGGTGTTCAACCAACCCATCCTTGAGAAAATCATCGACCGCTTCAAACATAGCGTAGGAGCCCAGCTGATGCGCCAGGAGGCATTGGTGGACTATGAAATCGACGAGTACGACGAGCGATTCCTGCGCCATCTGGCACTGGGTTATACGAAAGACCAGATTACGCAATTGCGCGGAATGCCCTTTGGCGTTAAGAGTCTGGAAAAGCGGCAGAACGAACTGGTGCAGAAACTCTTCCCCGACGGCAACGGTGGAATGGGCGTCAATGCCACCCGTCTGGTGGTGCGTGCATGCGAACTCCGCATCATCGACATCGACAACCTGCATGCCGACATTGAATAGCAAAAAACGAAATAAAACAGAAACATAGGGGTGAAGACGTTCAGACTTTGCATATTATTGGCTGCCGCCCAAGTGGTGCTGGTGCTGGTGTCGTGGCTTATTCCGACCGCCATGCCCAATGTTGCCATGCGCTCGCTCTTGTCGTCGGAAGGCGTCAGGTGGTTCTTCGGCCATTTCACGGAGAACCTGGCCCATCCCCTGCTGGTGTGGTTTATCGTAGTGTATGTCGCCTTCGTGGCCTATCAGCAGGGCGGACTCCAGCATGCCTTGTCGGCCTTGCTTCGCGGTGAGCGCCTGTTGCTTCGCCAGCGTACGGCATTATGGCTGGTAGTGGCCGAACTGGTTGTCATCCTTTGCGTCATTGTCGCCCTGGTGTTCGTTCCTCATGCCATTCTGCTCAGTGCCACGGGCGACCTGTTCCCATCAAGTTTTACCGCATCGCTGGTACCTCTTGCAGCCTTCATCCTGTTCGTTGCCAGCGTCAGCTATGCTATCGCCAACGGTCAGCTTCACCACTTGTATCATTCCACCACAAGTCCTATCGCCAAATGGCTGCTGCTCTACATCCTGGGCATGCAGCTCTGGCGAAGCATCCTCTTCGTATTCTCGTAGTTGCCTAGGCTTTCAACCAGAACAGTTGCTCCTGGCGCGGCATTTTCTCGATGGCGTAGCGCAATGTGGTGCGCGGCATCTCATGAACATGCTGCCTAAGGAAGTCTCTCAGCAAATCCATGCTAACGTTCTTTCCCATTTCGCGAAGCATCCATCCGGTTGCTTTGTGCATCAAGTCGTGGGGATGATTAAGATGGATTTCGGCATATCGCAGGCACCACGAAGGGTCGCCCTGTCGCGAAGTCATCCACGTGAAGACCATGCTTATGCGCTGCTTCCACAGATTATCGCTGAAGGCCAGGCGGTCGGTAATGGCTTGCCGAGGTTCGCTGATGGCAGTAGGAAGTCCCATCCAGCGCCCAAGAATCTTCGGAGCAGAGAGGTCGACCAAGTCCCAATTGTTGGCGCGTTCGGCATTGTCGAGATACATGGTCAGAATTTCGTCTCGCTGGCGTATGGCCTCAGGGGCATCCACCAGCTTTTTCTTTGCCAATGCCTCAAACTTGGCCACCAGCACCAGCAACCCGCAAAGCCTCACTTCGTGCCAGCGGTTCACCAAAAGTTCGGGAACTTCTCCGAGCGGAATATCCTTCACTTCGTTCACCACGGCTCGCGTCTGGGGAACCTTCAATCCAAGGAACTCATCGCCCTGTCCGTATTCACCCTCACCAGTCTTGAAAAAGCGTACGAGCACTTCACGCTGCTTTTCATTACGAAGAGATTCCATCTGGGCGATTACTTGTTTTGCCGTATTCATAGTAGTAAGACTTGTGTGCACTTAAGTAATGAGTTTCTATTTTTCCCTGCAAAAATACGCATTATAATTCAAACCTCCAAATATTAGGCTCAATAAACTCTTTGGGCGGGCAACGGTGCTTCTGCCCAACGGAAAGCAAGCTTCTAATGGACGGAAGGAAGGCTTCTGATGGGCGAAAAGCAAACTTCTGACGGGCGGAAATAAAGAGCGCCCTGCAAGCTAAGAACTCACAGGGCGCTACTCTTATGGAAAAGTGGATACTATGCGTAGTTGAAAATCCACTGATAGAGACAAGATACTATACCGAAGAGCAGTATACCGGCGGTGCAAAGACCGAGTGCCAGTTTGGTGCTCAACGTGCTCTGGAAGGTTGGCATCGGCTTGTCCTCAGCCTTGATATACATGGCCTTCACGATGAGCAGGTAGTAGTAGAGTGACACTACGGTGTTGATCAAGGCGATGAATACCACGAAATAGGAAGCGTAGGAACCCTCCTGGGCGGCTGCCATGAAGACGAAGAACTTGGAGAACATACCGGCAAAGGGCGGAATGCCTGCCAGCGAGAACAATGCCAAGGTCATCAGCAACGACAACTTCGGATTGGTCTGATAGAATCCGTTGTAGGCATCCATGTCGGTACGTCCGCCACTGGCTTCCTCAACGGCACCGATTACCGTGAAGACGGCCATGTTGGCCACCACATAGATGAGCACGTAGTATGAGAGGGCAGCCACGCCATAGGCGCTGTTACCCACCACGGCCAGCATGATGTAACCAGCCTGAGAGATAGAACTGAAAGCCATGAATCGCTTGAGTTCGCTCTGACGGATGGCGAAGAGGTTGGCAACGGTGATGGAAAGCACGATGACCACATAGAGCCACATCTCCCAATGCTCGATCATGGCGGGGAACACCTTCATCAGAATCACGCACAACGTAAAGGCTGCGGCGCCCTTTGAGATGACGCTGAGATAGCCCGTAACGGTTGTGGGTGCGCCCTGATAGGTGTCGGCCGTCCAGAAGTGGAAGGGCACCAATGAAATCTTGAAGCCCAGACCGCTGGCAAAGAACACCAGTCCTACAATTGAAAGAGCTGAAGGATATACGCGGATGCTCTGCATGAGCTTGTCGGCAAAGTCGTTGAAATAGAGCGTACCGGTGGCACCATAGAGCATGGAGATGCCATAGAGCATCACACCGCTCGAGAAGGTAGCCGTGAGGATGAACTTCGCGGCAGCCTCGGCGCTGTTGTGACGGTACTTGTCGAGACCTACGAGGCAGGCCATGGGAACGGATGCCATTTCGAGTCCGAGGAAGAACATCAGGAAATGTCCTGAAGACATCATCATGAACATACCGAGCAGCGTGCTCTCCACAAGCATGTAGAACTCACCGGCCTTGAAAGAGGTGTCGGGACGGGAAAGCCACTGACGTGCCTGGATGCAGACGATGAACGTGCCTGCGGCAAGGATGGTCTTCATGACGGCAGCGGCCTGAGTGGCCACATACATGCCTCCGAATGCCTGTACATCGCCATTCTTTGGAATAGTGACGAAGCAAACGATGGCAAGCACAAGCATGAGGGCTGAGATGCCAGTGTTGAACGGATCGCCTCCGAGCGCTTTCTTCTTCAAATCGTAACCGAGGCAGAAATCCATCACAAAGGTGAAGATGAGAATCACCACCAGAATGGCCTCGGGAATCATGTAAAGGAATTGTATGTAGTTCATAATCACATGCTTGCTGTTAAGATGTTAGACAAAATGCTGCCCACGCCACTATCGATGATATTGCTGAAGATGAGCGGGAAGCAACCAAGACCGGCCACACATGCAATGAGGCAGATGACGGCGACGCGCTCGTCCCAAGTAGCATCGGTGAGCGTAACGGTGTCGCAATGAGGATAGTCAACCTTCTGGAAGAGAATCTTACCCACAACACGGAGGATGTAGACAGCCGTCACAACGATGGAAGTACAGGCAATGATGGTGCAAGTACGACGGAAGAAGTCGGCATTCTCGAACGAACCTACGAAGATGGTCATCTCGGCAATGAAGCCTGAGAATCCGGGAAGACCAAGGTTGGCCAGACCGGCGATGACATAACCGCAGGCAAGGAACGGCATGATTTTCATCAGACCGCCGAGGTAGCGCACGTCACGGGTGTGGGCACGACCATAGATCATACCGATGAGGGCAAAGAAGAGGGCCGTCATCAGACCGTGTGAAAGCATCTGAAGGATGGCACCCGTGCAACTGGTGCGCGTCATCATCAGCAGGGCGAAGAGCACGAGGCCGCAATGTGACACCGAAGAATAGGCATTGATATACTTCAGGTCGGTCTGCACGCAAGCGCTCAAGGCACCGTAAACCACCGAGATGGTAGTGAGGATGAGGAATATCCATCCCAGCTCCTGAGTAGCCTCAGGGAGCAGATACATGGCCACGCGGAAGCAGCCATAGCCTCCGAGTTTCATCAGCACACCGGCGTGGAGCATGGAAACGGCAGTAGGCGCCGAAGCATGACCGTCGGGTGACCAAGTGTGGAAGGGGAACAAAGCACCCAGCACACCGAAGCCGATGAAAATGAAGGGGAAGAAAATCTTCTGGATGTCAACGGGGATGTTATGCTTGGCGGCAATCTCCGTGACAACCATCGTGTCGGCTCCGCTATAGAAGTAGATGCCGAGAATACCGAGGCTGAGCAGGGC
>JAEEGH010005964.1_pt1 | contig 30152 bp, 19 predicted proteins | sample 9134181 | NCBI WGS metagenome assembly JAEEGH01 (sample SAMN16246544, study PRJNA631951) | gut metagenome | biome: gut microbiome; feature: rumen; material: DP-attached | host: Bos | place: Iran: Karaj | collected 2018-10
AGCGGCAGCGAAAAAAGCAACTTCGGCAGCGGATGCGGCCAGTGATGCGGTAGCGGCAGCAGGCGATGCGGCCAAAGCTGTGGGCGGCGCGGTGTTGGCGGCGGTGGCTTCTGCCAAAGCGCGGGTCAGCGCGGCGGCGGACGATGCAGTGCGCACGGCGACCGAAGTGAAGAACGCGGCGCTGGAAGCGGCCCGTGGCAGTGAAACGCAAAAGTCCGCCCCGGCAGCAGAAGGCGAAATTACCATTGACGACTTCGCCAAAATCGATTTGCGGGTAGCCAAGATCCTGTCCGCGGAACGGGTGCCTAAAACCGATAAACTGATGAAGATCCAGGTGCAGCTGGGCGAAGAGGAACGCACCATCGTGTCCGGCATTGCCCAGTATTACACGCCGGAAGAACTTGTGGGCCGCAATGTTATCGTAATCAAGAACCTGAAACCGACCAAGCTCCGTGGTATTATGTCATATGGCATGCTGCTGGCGGCTTCCGACGGGGAAGGGAATCTGGTGCTGGCAGACGCGCCCAACATTAAGAGTGGCAGTAAGGTGAAATAGGCGCGATAAAAGATGTCGCAAAACCGTTTATGGTTGCTATTTCAAGGGCTTATGCACCTGTGGCGGCGGAACTCGAAGTCGCGTTGCTCGGTGTCGTCAGACTGGGACCCTCACGGGTTACCCAGTCAACGCTCAATGGAATTACACAAACGCTCACAATGTTTTGCTTCATCTGTCACGCTCAACGTATTGTTTTAATAAATTGTTTTTGAAGGTTTTCTTATGTCAAGATTAGGTATCATAGACACCCACGCCCATTTGGATGATAATCGCTTTGATGCAGATCGTGCTGATGTAATGGCGCGGCTGGCCAATGATATGGAAGCGGTCATCACCCAGGGCACCACGTATGAATCGTCTGTTGCTTCTGTGAAAATGGCGGAGCAGTATGATTTTGTGCATGCCGCGGTGGGCTGGCATCCGGAAGATCTGGCCGGAATCAAAGACGAAAGCTACATTGCAGAATTGGAACGGCTGGCCCGGGAGCATGCAAAAGTGGTGGCTATCGGGGAAATCGGGCTGGATTATTATTGGAAGGAAAACGAGCCGAAGGAAGTGCAGCTGCTACGGTTGAAACAGCAGTGTGACCTTGCGTATCAACTGGACCTGCCGGTAGTGATCCATAACCGGGAAGCCCACGGCGACTGCCTGAACTTTTTCCAAAATGAAGTTCCCAAAGAGTTGAAGGTAGTGTTCCACTGCTATTCCGGTTCCCTGGAAATGGCGAAGGAACTGTGGAAACGCGGTTACTACTTAGGCTTTGGCGGAACATCTACCTATAAAAACAACAAGAAGGTGCGGGAAGTGCTGGCAGCCTGTCCGGAAGAATTATTTGTCCTGGAAACGGACTGTCCCTATCTGGCCCCGGAGCCTTTCCGGGGGCGGCGTAACGATCCCAGCCTTACAGAGTTTGTTGCCAAAAACGCGGCCCTGGTCCGGGGCACAAGTTTTGAGCATATTGCGGAGCAGACCACGAAGAATGCCCGCACGTTGTTTAACAAAATATTGCGTGCGTAAATAGATTTCGCAACAACTACAGTTATTGAACAATAAAAATACAAAAGAGGGATGAGACCATGGAGGATGGCGAAAAGAAGGTTTCGGTATCTGCATTGAAAGCAATCAAAGAGCGGCGCAGTATCCGTAAATTTAAATCAGAACCGGTTTCTGAGTTGGATCTGCACACGATTCTGGAAGCGGGCATTGCGGCTCCTTCTTCCAAGAACCGGCAGCCCTGGCACTTTACGGTGGTACGGGGCGATGCCAAAGAAGAACTGGCGCGGATTATGGAACGGGGCCTGAATCTGGAAGTGAAGGCTCACGAACCGTTTTTGCCGGAAAGCATGAGATTTATCAACGGCGCCTTTACCAGCGTGAATGTGATGCGGGAAGCGCCGGTGGTGGTGATGGTGTCCAATGAGCTGGGCAAAGGAATTGACTTTACGGGAAATTTGTCCGTAGATGAACGGGTAGCGGAAATCTGCAATGTACAGTCCGTAGCGGCGTCTGTTGAAAACATGCTGCTGGCTGCGCAGGAACTGGGAATCGGCAGCCTGTGGATCTGTGATATCTTCTTTGCCTATCCGGAAATTTCCGAATGGCTGGACAAGAAAAATCCGGGGCACGGCATGCTGGTGGCAGCTCTTGCTTTCGGTTACGCGGATGAAGCGCCGAAAGCCCGGGCCCGGAAGAGCCTCCATGACGTGGCGACATTTTTAAAGTAAATGTTTTTTGACAGAAACAAAGCAAAATAAACAGATTAATTAAAAAATAAACGAAATATTTTAATTTTGAAGTGATGATGGAGATGGTGTAAGGTTTACATAATTAAAACCATAAATCTTAAATGTTGATTGAAAGAGAGTAACATATCAAAACGAGACTTCGGATCAGCAACAGCAGGAGAATGCGGGAACGCAGCCTCTACGCGCGCAGCCGATGATACTGGGAAAAACCGGTTATCTGAAAACTGGCGAGTGGGGCAGGGAAGCAGGCCTGAAATTCCGGGATGTTGACTGATCCGAAGTTTTTTGTCCCAAAATGGCAGAATGGATTAACAATTATCAGCCCGGCCTGACAACGTTTAAAGCAGACGTCCCTTATAACATATACAAAGCTGAAGTACCTTGAAAACTAAATACCGACACTCCTGAACAGGGAATCTTTTCAAATGAACCGGACCCTGCCCAAAGCAGGGAGTGGGGGGCATACTGCTCTCCCTGGTAAGCAGTCAGTTTTTTTCACCGTATTACCTGCGCTTGAGCAAAAACGCCTTGAAAGATGATAGCTTTTATAGTAAAATTATACTTATAGTAAAATAGGCAGAAAAGCTGTTCAATTACAATAATAAGTCCTGTTTTCCCGGTGGTATTACAGTGTATTGAAAAGCCATTGTTATTACAGACGCGGATGGAAGTTATCTTTAATATAAAAGAAAAGAGGTGCCGTGTATTGTGTTAAAAAAAGTTTTATCTATTTTGTTTATAGCAGTGTTATCTATGGCCCTGATCGGGTGCGGCAGCAAAAAGGGTGACAAAAAGCCGGCTCCTCCCCCGCCTCCAGTGCCTTCTGCTTCAAAAGATTTTACGTATCTGGAAAAAGTCCCTGTTACCGAAAACATGCCCGTAAAAGTTTACCTGGACGGCACGGCTTCCATGGCAGGATATACAAACAAGAACGCCCCTTCTGTTTTTAAGGATGTAATGAAAAGCCTGGAACCGATTTTCTATGCGAGATGGAAAAGCAACAAAATAGAATTTGTCCGCTTCGGTGATTCTTACGTGCCTTTCAACGGGGAAGACTTTTTAAAGTTTGAAAAGGAAGATTTCTATAAGGATATTGACACCCGCCTTGATAATGTGATCAAGGATACGGATAACAAGAACCTGAGTATCATCATAACTGATCTCTTCCAGACCAATCAGCATTATACCAGCCTGAGCAATGCCCTGGAGACAAAATGTTTTGGCGAACAGAAAGACAGGAGTTTCGCGATTATTGGCGTCAGGAGCCAGTTCAAAGGCAAGATTTATGATGTTGCAAACCATGCGCCGGTAGAATACAATTCCGTGGAAGGGAATGAAGCCACTTACAGGCCCTTGTATCTGCTGGTTGTCGGCAGTGACGCGGATGTTAAAGTTTTTACATATGAATTCCAACGGAAGTTTAAAAACGCGAAAATAAGCCTGTTTACGAATGAATACGCATGCTATAGTAAACTTGCCTTAGGCAAGGACTTCGGCAAAACCAAAACCGGTTTCCAGAACAAGGGGGATCAGGACGGCATTATCCACATAAAAGCCAAGGCGGGAGGAAAGGTTAACGATAAGCTGGCCTTTACGGCAAAAAGACTTCCTGTCGGTATACCGGCCCAGTATAAAGTTGAAATTACCCGGCTGGAAAAATTAACCGGCGGCGGTTCGGGCTTTTTGGCGAAAATAATGAACTTGTTCAAGAAAGAGAAATCTTCTTATGTGCAGGCAGACAATAAAGAACTTGTGACCGGCACGGCAAATATCACTGTTGATGAAGCCAATATTGATTCCGAAGTGAACCTTTCCGTTGACACGAAAAAAGGAAACGAAGGCAAGTACAGGGTAACCCTGGGCATGTTCGCAACCCGTGATGATTATGCGGACAGCCAGGATGTATTCAAAGGCTGGAATTTTGATGAGAACAGGGTTCCGGCCAGTGATGCAGAAATCGGCACAAAAACCCAGAGCATTTCCAAGTTTACTCAATTGGTGGCCGAGAAGCACCATCTGCAGGATAAGCCCGGTATCAAAGACATAGTTTTCTATTTGGATATTGAATAATTAGAAATTTAATAAAGTAATAAAGTAATTATAAGTAAAGGAGAGTATTTATCATGGTAGCAATTATTATTTCTTTAGCAGTTGTTTGGGCGATTTTGTTTGCAGGATGGGGCAATCTGCATGAAATTGTTCCCCCGGGCGCAATGACACAGGATGAATATGCAATACAATATATGGTGGTAGGGCTTGTTGTATGTTTATTGGGCGCCATTTGTGTTAAAATGTGGTTTAGTATAGCTGCTCAGGCTGACGGTACATCCATCTTAACTAGTAAATATCGTGGATTGATGGTTTCTTCATTAGTTGCAGGCTTTGCAGGGGTTGGTTATTTGCTGTATTTAGGTGCTGGAGATGCAGGCTTAAATTATTGCTTTACAGTACTTGCAGGCTGGCTGGTTTATTTGATTGCAGCGTTAATAGGCACTCCGAGGCCGGGAAGAAAATATCTGCCGTTCGGATGATAGGGAGGTCATTAGTAAAATGAAATATTATTTAATTAGTATAGGTGGAACCGGCGCGAAATGTTTGGAGGCCTTTGTCCACATGAATGCTGCCGGGTTGATGAAGCGTGATGGGGAAGTTAAAATCATTTATGTCGATCCTGATGCTAACAATGGCAATTTAGTAAAAACGAGAGAAACGGTTAAAGCTTACAGAAAATCATTTAATGTAATGGCACAGAAAAATGATTTTTTTAAGAATCCGTTGTCTGAAAGTGAATCAGTATGGAATCCTGTACCAGGAGATTCAGACCGTGATTTGTCTGAGATTTTTTTGCGTGCCAGCATGAATGATTCTCTTGGTTCTTTATTCGACGTGCTGTTTTCTAAGACGGAACAAACAACCAAACTCAATGAAGGGTTTCGCGGTCATCCTTCCATTGGCGCGGCTGTTATTGGCTTAAATATGGATATGGAAGGAGATGCTTCTGTATGGAAAGCAATGGCTGACGACGTTAAAGAAGAAGAGGCCAGGATTTTCTTTTTCGGTTCTGTTTTTGGCGGAACCGGTGCTGCCGGTTTTCCTAATATAGCTAAAATTGTTCGCCAAAAATTAGATAAAAAATCCGGGGAAAAGGTTAAAATAGCAGGTTGCCTGATGCTGCCCTATTTTGACTTTACATCAGCCAGCGAAAATGATAAACGTGATAAAAAAACCGGTAAAGAAATCATTGTTCCGGATCCAACCAAATTCAAGGCGAGCACATACGCTGCTTTAAACTATTATGACAAAAACTCTTTCCTTCGCCATCTCAATCAAGACAATCAACTTGAAGGTGTTTTTGATTCATTATATCTGCTGGGTGATACACAGGAAGTTGATATGGGAAGTTATCACGATGGCGGTAATGATCAGGAAAATAAAGCCCACTTTTTAGAAATGCTTGCAGCCCTGGCTGCTTTGGACTTTTTCAACAAAGAAAGTTCAGGTGATTTTAAAGACCCGAAGTGTTATATGCTGGCTCTTCATGGAAAAGATTTCCAGTGGCAGGATTTGCCATCTGTTTGTCCTGATATCGAGAAAAAAATAAGGACGTTTATCAGAATGACTTATATGTACAGAACAACTATATTTCCAAAGATCAGGGGATATTATGATGGTAAAGTTAAGATAAAAGATATTAAGAGGGATGAGTGGATTGAAAACTGGTTACGTGGAAAAAAGAAACTGTTTGAAAGCTTCACAGACAAAATTTTAAAGAATAATGACGAAAACCGGGAGCGCATCACTAAAGAAGAATATGATGCTTTTGAAGCCTTCCATGAATATTGTGTCAGGTTTTTAGATAAATGGTTAAAAGATTTTACAAATCCGAATGATAACACGTTGCGTTGTCACGCTCTTCTTGATGAAAAGTTCTTTATTTTTGGCAAAAGGAGTGAAGAAGATGATGATGATAAAAAAACATTTGAAGAGAATTCAAAGAGCGAAAAAATAATTAATCCTGCCAAGATTTTCATCGAGCCAGGCACTTCGGTTTTTGATAAGCAACAAGTTGAGTTCCACACAGCATTGATTGACTGGAGTGATGAAAAAACGGAAGATACCGGGGTAAAATATTTATTGGCTCAGGTGTATGCCTTACTTAAAGATGAATAACCGGAGGGAAGATAGTTATGTCTGAAAGTCTATTGCCTGTAAAAAAAGAACAAATGAACTGCGTGATTAGTGCATTTGATCCTGCAAAATGGGACGAAAGCGCAAAATTGAACCAATTGGTCAGTGATTTAAGCGAATATAGCAAGAATGTTGATATTACATCTATTCCGGATATTTGGGCTGCGCCTAAAGCATTTGTGGCGCAGTTAAGTGACAAGGTTGAGACTCAGATTGATAAATGGAGGGCGGTATTAGCTGTTATTGGCTTACGCAGTGTCAAGAAAATTTCTCTAAAAGTCAAATCAATTGCAATTCCCAAGCCGGATGACGAAGATTTTAATGGCAAAGAGCGTTTTTTAAAAGTCGTATCACGTTTAAGGGATAAAGACTTTGAGAGTTATGAAGGCGGGAATACCATTTATTTGATCTGCTATAACAACCAGCCAATTGCAATGGTTTGGCCTGATTCTATAATATATCCTGTACTTCCTGCTGAAAATAGCGCTAGAGATGAGATTTTTTGGGACGGAAAGAACTATTATGATCCAAGCGGTAATTCATCTGACGAAAGACCGATTCTTAGTCCCGATCACCGTGAGATTTTAGCAAAATGGTTATATAGGTTAGACGTCGATATCAGTAAAGATAGTGATGATAAAAGCAACAAGATTTCAACGCTTTTGAAAGAGTATATTAAAGCTTTAGGTTTTGATATAATCAAAGACAATGTTGTATTAACAAAGGATGATCCGCAAAAATTAAAGTTTATTGAAAAAGACAGTAGTTTTGAAATCCTTGGCTATGGAAGTATGCTCACGCAGGTGTATTCTACACCTGCCTCTGAAGAGGATATTGAGCTGTCTAATGTTCGTTTAGATGGCCTGAATAATGATAAGATAGAGAAAGCCCGGGAAAAGCATTATGTCCTTGTAGTTGATAAATGCATTGCCGGGCAGTGGGATATGCCGGAAAGTGATATTAAGTGCTTCGGCGCAACTGATTTGGGTAGCGTCTTGGGCATGAACGCTAACCAGGCGAAGCTGTTTTTGGATGAATGCAGGTCTGCAATTCCGGGGATAGAAATCTGGACGAAAGATGATTTTTTCACTAAGAAGATAGCTTTTATTACTAATTTTCCGGCTGGGGCGAATCCTTTTCAAAATTCTTTGGAAAGCTTTTGTTTTGATTTTGGCAATAATAATATACAAGAGTTTATTATGCCTATTCAGAAAAAGGTTCTTAACTATTTTACCCCTGAACAGCTAGTTAAAAATATACGTATTGAACGTAAACAGTCTAACGGGCCTGTTACTGTTTCGCTTACGATAAAGCTTTCAGGTGTTGCAAACAAACAGAATAAAACTGTAATTCTGACAAATACTTACGACGAGGAAAATATTATCAGGCGCACTGCTGTTCCCAATGTACAAATTTGGCCTAATTTTAAAGCAGAAAAGTGGAAGCAGTATTATGTTTTTACAGGAAATTCAAAAGATCCAAGGATGCTTATAGAACCGATTTGGTCTGATGATGCGGAGTTGTTTACAAAAAACATTAATAATTCTGAAGAATCAGGTGCTATTGAAGTTGAAAAAATAGAGAACCTGAATTTTAATGTGCTTGCAAAACAAATTGATGTGAACCTTCGCAGGGGTTCTGAGTTCCCGAAGAGTTTTCTTTGTAAAACCGTTGAAGAAGATACTTACGGATTAAATGAAACAGTTGTCGGGTTGGTTTGTATAGATGAAAGCAAGTTAGAAACGCCTGCAGAAAGTGAGGATAGATCTACTTGCTTTATTGGGGTAGACTTTGGAACTACTAACTCTGTTGTTTATGCTGCTTATGCTCCGGACGATGATTTGCCAGATAAGCCGCAGCGTGACCAGATGACTTTTCAGGACAGACATTTTTCGGTCACAAGATTAAAAGAGGCTGATAAAGACGATCTGAGGAGGTATTTTTTCCCGGCAAATAAACAGCCTGAAGAATTAGAAGGTGGAGCAAAAAGCACAATTCGTACTATATTCCATGAGTTTTCTTTGGATAAGAGCAGAGACGGCGAGATAGAAAAAAAATCAAAACCATTAGTAATGGGTAATATTTACTATCTTGAAAAAGGTCAGAATATTTCTGACGATTTTGTAGTTATAAATGAACTTAAGGGCAACATTAAGTGGGATAAAGGAGTTGCTGACGGCAACCGCATGAATGCATTTTTGTATCAGCTGTGTTTGCAGGCAATGGCTGAAGCAGTTATGCAAGGTGCAAGTAAGGTTATTTGGCAGTATTCATGGCCTTCTTCTTTTGATAATGAGACGAAAATTAATTATGCCAATTTCTGGACAGGATCATTGATTACTGCCATGAATGAAATTGCTGATATTTCTAGTGGAAATGCCGTGTTTGCAAAAACAGAAAGTGAGGCCATGGCTGATTATTTCCAGAAGGGAGAGGTTAAGAATAATAATCAAGATGTTAGCGGCCTGGCTTATTCTAAAGGATTGTTGACTATTGATGTTGGTGGCGGAACGACGGACATATATATTTGTAAAGGAATCAATGGCTCCGTAGAACGGTTACATCAGTGCTCTTTCAGAATGGCCGGCAACGATATTTTTTCTGATTATATTTGCACTAAATATGGAAAGTTTAATAATTTGTTAACTCCTTTGTGGGATACGAATCACCGTTTGAAAGAAAAATTTGAAAGGTTAACAGAACTAGCCGTAGAGGCAGGAAAAAAACCTGCTGTCTGGGATACATTTAAACTGGAATTTGAATCAATTTTAAAATATTTTGAAGACGACCTTAGAATAAGCATGAGGCTTTGCTCAAATAAAGGCAAACAGTATAGTGAATTGAATATAGTGACGCGTGATATTGCGTTTGCATTGGGCGGCATTTTCTATTATGCAGGGGCAGTTGTTGGTTTCCTGCGCAGGAATCCGGACAGTCCTTTAAATGCTGACAATACGGGTACGGGACAGGGGAAAGGATGCTTACCGGATTGCTTTGTAGGCGGTAATGGGTCTAAGTTGTTGAATTGGGCAGCGAAAGGAAATTTTGGTTTAAACAAGAATTTCACCTTGTTTTTGAGGGACTGTATAGTTAATGGTATGCTTGATGCTATGGATGGCGATGACTTGGATGGATTTGATGTTAATTCAAATATTGTTCAATCGCCATTACCGAAACATGAGGTTTCTATGGGTCTGATTTGTGGTCTTGGCAGTACACCGTATGATGAAGATAATCAAAAAGATAGCGGTGGCAGCGACGAAGTTGTAGTTGTTCGTAAGTCAAGCAGAAGGAGAGGAAATACTACCTCCGGTAATGATATGCTCGCGAGAAAACCTCAAAAACAAAATATTGATGAAGGTGTTGTTCCTGGCGAACGGTTCTTCTTAATTGGCGTTAACGAATCTTCGGATGACACTAAGATTACAGCAGAAAATTTTACAAATCCGGATAAGTATATCACTCTTGATTCAAATCTTGACGTTAACAGGTTTACTTGTTACTATGATTTATTTGAAGAATCAATAGAACAAAGGCATCTTTTTGATCATAAGACGATTTCTTTTAGTGATGCTGACTTGCAGGACATCTTTGCAAGAGCAAATAATGTTTTATTAAGCAGAAGGTCAAAAAAACCAGGCAAGACTGTAGTGGAGCCTATTTTCATCATTGAATTACGTGAAGCAATGAAAAAGCTCAGTAGTCTTTAAAAATTAAAGGGTGTGTTAAGCACCCTTTAATGTGTTTTCTATACAATAATATCACCACAGTGGGAAATCTTTGCGGAACTTAAATGGTGGGAACGATTATAACTAAGACTGTTTGAAAACGAGATGTAATAACGAAGATTTTGTACCCGTTATACTAATGGAAGTTTGATTCACGCAGTCCGCTTACGGTTAGCAAGTAATCCGTGTATAGCCAGAAACAATTTTGACTATGTCCTAAGAAGAAATGGCGGCGGTTATGTGGTTGGATACTTTAAATAGGAGCGATAATATACAATTATGGGTAACCTTGAGAAAAGTGAAATTGAAGAATTAAAAAAGAGAATAGAAGTTTTAGAAAACAGGTTTCAATACTTAAGTGATCTGTTAGTACAAGTTGGCAAAGAGATTGGGACTGCTGGGAATAATGTGGATTACGCTACAGAGGCGAAAGTGGAAAAAGGTTTTACAAACACAACTGTGGAGCCAGAGGTCAAAGATGACGGAGGCGAATTGACACTTTCCAATGCGTATAAAGATTTTATTGAAAAATACGCTTCCGGATCAACTGGATTTGATTTCTACCTGGACGTTGGCAGAGATTTGATTAAAGACTTGAAGTTCTGTTCTGACTGGACTCAGGTGTCGGATGAGGTTAAAGAAAGATTGTATTTGGAAGAGGCGTATGATTCTAATTCATATTATGCTGACTGTAAGCAAATAAATGACGAATTTCTGTATCTGGTAGCTCCTTCTGAACCAGATGTGAAATATTCACAAAGAGAGTTTATTATGTTAGCTTTGCCGTACTTTTTCAATATAACATATTTGCACTCGTCTGAGATGGAAGGGAAGTTTCTCAAACTGGAACAACCGGCGGTGTTTCTGCAAGATGAAAAGGGTGGCTTCATTTTGAGAACGAGAGGTAAGGTTATATTAAGCAAATAGATTTCAGGAGACGAATAATGGGCATATGATACTGGAATCGTGCACAGGCAAATTGCCGAATAGGTCTGTTGCAATCAGACAGTGGAAGCCACAAAGACCTCCTGGCGTATTCGGTTGATAAATGACTCAGATAAAAGCTGGGGTAATGCACTCGATTCAGTTGGGTTACAGGAAATAATTCTATAGCCTATAGCATTTAATGTATTTATGCAGTGCAGGTAATATATTTTTAAGAAAGGGAAAGTATGATGGTTGATTTTTGATACATCATACAAGAAATAACATGGCGGATATTGATCGGAGCAACAGAAAAAGAGGCGGACGGCGTTATATAAGCGTTGATGCTGCTGAAACCCCGCTGGGGTTAGGGAAAAATGCATTCCTTTCTGCGGATTTTACCCAGGCGTTAGAACATTTCAAAGATGCCGTTCAAAAAGGTTACCTGGAGGCGTATTATTTTCTGGGGTTGATGTATAACGAAGGGTTGGGTGTATTAGAAGATCATCAAACAGCAATAACGTATTGGAAAGAAGGTAAATCAAAGGGAGATGAGTTATGTACGTTGTCCCTTATGGAAGAGTCTGAATTCCAAAATACATATAATATGATAGATAGTGAGGAAGCTATTAAGGCACTAGAAAGAATGGAGGAGGATTCTTTTTACGGTTTCCAGTTGACGAGAATGTGCAATGACTATGACAGTTTCTTGTTGGACGGTGACCAAAAATTGAACTGCCTTGAAAGGTGTGCTGGCGAGAATAACATTTTAGCCCATTTCGAGTTATATAACTTTTACCAACTTGACGGAAGGGTTGAAGATGCTAAAAGAGAGTTGGAAGAAGCTGCTAAGTTACATTATCCCAAAGCAATGATTAAAATGGGAGATTGTTATGCAGAAGAAAATGATTTAGATAAAGCTAAAGATCAGTATAAAAAGGCCATTAGTCATGGAATAATGAAGGCCAATCTGCCTTTAGGGAAAATTTTCTTCAACCAAAAACAGTATCAAAATGCTAAAGCTTACATAGGTCGGGCAGCAATGTCTGGAGAAGCGGAAGCGATGTTCATATATGGTTTGATGTACAAAAATGGGTGGGGCGTCAGGCAAAATGTTGACGAAGCAGATAAATGGATACAAAAAGCTGCGGAAAACGGTTATGCTGCCGCAAGAGAATATTTAGAGGAGCAACAACCGGATACCCCCAAAGTACCTGATATAACTGCGGTTGACACAAATATACAAGCTGCAGATACTCAAGTTAACACGAACCAGCAGGCTTATAAACCGGCGACGGAAGACATTATGCCTGTAAAAGATACGATAAGAAATGCGACATCACGGTATGCTGAATTTATTGACCAAATGTATGCCGCTGGTCTTAAACAACGCGATGTCGCTAAAAAAGTAGTAGAGAAAATTATTGGCGGGAAAATAATAAAAGGGTGGCAGTTTTCGCCTAATATTGATCCCGCAATTATAGCAAAGGCCAATACAAGTTTTGCCGGGCGGAATATTCCGGTTGATGTCCTGGCCTTTTTGGATGATGCTGTAATTCCGCCATTAAAAGGCAAAACAGGCGTTATGATTACAAAAAGTAAATGGATCGCAAGCCCGGATAAAAGAGTCCCATTGGTAAATATTAGTCAGGTGACTGTTGCCGGTAAGATTATGGATATCGTTTGTACTGATGGTACAAATCTGCAGTATGAATCCAAGAAAACGCTCACGGATGAACAGATTATCGAAAGTCTTATTTATGCGTTAGTATACAACGCGAAAAATTATAAGAGTTGACTATGCACATTTATAATAGAAGTTGATGGGAGGGGTTTCAATGATATGTGGGAATTGTAGGCAAAAGTTGCGGGAGAATGCCGGCTTTTGTGCGAACTGTGGTTTGCAGGTTACTGAATTTAGCAATTATGCTTTAGATATTAGAAACAGGATTGCCAACGCTTCTACACTGGAGGAATGCTACCTGATCAAGGAAGAAACTTCCGCGGATGGGAAATTAGTAACCTTGCTTACCGATGTTTTGGATGATCACCAGGAAAAAACAAACAGAAATATAAATCTTTATCTGGTTTGCGGTTACGAACTGGCAGACAGGTTTTATGCTTTAGGCGATAGAACAGCTGCGTCAGCAATTATTGAAGATCTTGAGGCCTGGTTCACTGCTTGTACTGATCCTGACGTAATAAAAGAAGTAAAAGAAAAAGTACAGAAACTTGAGGATGACATAAAAGAAGAAACTTTTGTACCCCCGGTACAACCGGTACAGCCGGCACCCCCGGTACAACCGGTACAGCCGGCACCCCCGGTACAACCGGTGCAACCCGCACCCCCGGTACAACCGGTACAGCCCGCACCCCCGGTACAACCGGTACAGCCCGCACCCCCGGTACAACCGGTGCAACCCGCACCCCCGGTACAACCGACGCCTCCGGTCCAGCCGGCCCCCCCGGTACCCGCGCCTGAACAGAAAAAATCAAATAAAATGCTGATTATAGCCGCTATAGCTGTTTTAGTTATAGCAGCCGGAGGATTTTTTGCTTTGAGTGGAGGCAAGGGTGAAAAGAGCCCTGATGTTGCAGGGGGAGATAAAAAAGTTTCTCAACCTGTTAAGCCGCCGGCGGTCCAGGCCGTCGAGGTATCTTTTGTTGTGCCCGATGGAACAAAAGTTGTTTTTGACGGTAAAGATATTGGCGCAAGCAGAAAATTGAAAGTCAATATTGGTACTCATGATATTCAATTAACAAATCCGTTGTTGGATTTCGTGTACAATAAAAAACAAGATTTTTCTAATCCCGGAAATATTTCCTTATATCAGGGGATAAAGCCGGGAGCGAATCTTAAAGCAACAGCGGAAAGAGTTAATTTGGCCATGATGAATGAAATTTTACAGCAGGCCTGCACAAGCGATAGCATAAAAATGAACCCCGGTGTGTTCTCTGCTGACGCGGATCAAAATGGCGAAATTAAAAAGTTTCACAGCGGCATGCGAAGCTATGCAAAGGGCAATTCATTGAAAAGCTTTTCCCCGGTTGCCGTCGAGTCATCGGATAATCCAACGATTGAAACTGAAGGAAAGAACGTTTTTGTCAAACAAACTGCCAAATGCAATTTTACAGTTGCAGGCGGGCACAAGGCAAGTTATTTGATTCCGGTAAAATTCATAATTCAAAATGCTAATTTGCTGGTTACTTCTATTGAGAAGCCTAAACGTAATTTCTAACGCAGAGCAGAATAATATTTTGCTGATTTTTGTCCGGAGCAGTGTTAACTTAATTTAATTTGTACATGCTTTTAAATTTATATAAGAAAGTGGTGATATTTCATGAGAAAAATATTTTTGGCTGTATTTATTTTATTAACGTGTGTAATAACGCCCGTTTGTTCAGCTTTTGAAATAGACCGGACCCAATGGACCAATTTTGCTAATGTGAATAATATCGAATGTTTTTATAACGAACGCAGTGTCCAAAAGAGTGGGAACACTGCGAAAGTTTGGCTTTGCTACCATTACAAAGAGCTTGATAACTATGTGCTCATGTGTAAAGAATATACTCAAGGGAGCAGAGAGACAAAGATTATAAAAAAACTGGAGTATTTTAGCGACGGAACGCTTAAAAGAGCGAGCAGCAAAGAAGTACCGAACGCAGGTCTTGGAACCAATGAAGATATTATTTTGCAAAAATTGTGGTAGGGAGAAAGAGGCTGAACGATGAAAAAAATCATATTTATATTAGTAATGGCAATGACGCTGGCAGGGCAGGCCTTTGCTTTTAATCCTGATCCAACCAGATACGAATATATCGGACAAAAGAAACTTGACGATGCCTACTATTTTTATGAAATTGCCTCTGCCAGAGCAGATGGGCAGAAGGGTGTTTTGATGTTGCTCCAGGCAGATCCAAAAAACAGGACATTGCGCTATTACAGAAACACAGTTATTGATCCCGACGCAATGACGATTCGTGCCACTTACTGTGAATTGCGCGATTATTACGGCAATGTTTTGGAAACATTCAATCTTCCGCCCGAAGGCGTAAAATATCAGAAGGGGGATTTGACGGACAAGATTTATCAGGACCTGCTCAATAAAGGGATTGTACGAAAACCCGTTGTATCCGGGTCCGGACAGGGTACGGGATCCGGGTCCGGACAGGGTACGGGACAAATACCGCCACCGGAACCTGATTGGACGGCTGGTCTTCCCGGCGGAGAGGAACAAGTTCAAGATTGGACGGCTGGTCTTCCGTAAAATAATTGACAGATGTTGACGGTAAAGTAATTATTATTTTGGAGCGATACCATGTTTAAACAAATTATCAGCGTAGCCTTGCTTGCCGTAGTGCTTCAGGGTACCGCTTTTGCCGCAGATTCGTCAGGGCAGAAGAGACCATTCATAGAAAACCGGTTGGATGTTGTAAAGGCCGGTTTAAGCGAATCGCGGAATCCGTCAGATTACGAATCGCCGGAGGTCTTTGCCAATTTCAGGGAAATCACCACTACCGGGATGAAGCCGAAGACCGTTTACAGATCAAGCAATCCGGTCGATATAAAAAGCAATAAAGTGCGGCACAGTTATGCAGATAAACTGGCGCGTCAGGCCGGTATCAGGGCTGAAATTGATCTGGCGGACGATGACAGCAAGCTGCAGGAGTTTTTTAAAAGTTCCGCCGCGAGAAAAAAGTACTGCTATGGACTTTATAAGGAAGGCAAATTGTTTAACCGGCATTTGCACGGTAATGGCTTACAGGCGAGGGACTGGCCTTTAATGGCGGAAGCGTTTCGTTTTATGCTGCAGAATGAAGGCCCTTATTTGGTGCATTGCCGCCTTGGCCGGGACAGGGCAGGTATCTTTTCCATGCTTTGTTCAGCACTGGCGGGCGCGACAGTTAACGACTTGCGTAAAGACTATATGCAGACTTACTGCAACTATTATCACATTAAACCGCAAAGCTACGAGTATGAGCAGATAAAGAAGTTCCAGGCCGATCCGGTCATATATTATATTGCGCATCCGGAATATGCTTCGGACAAACGGCCTATGCCAAAAATAATAAATGTAAATGGTATTAAACCGGAAGAGGCGGCAATTAACTTCTTTAAAACCGCATTAAAGTTTAGCGATGAAGAGATTGCGGCATTGCAGGCAAAGCTAAAAAGCAGTGAAAAGGCAGAAATGCTTCCAGTAATTCAATTTAGAAGGAGAGCGTGACCATGAGAAAGTTTAAGGCGTTGATAGTGTTCATGACTTTTGTTATAGCGCTTTGTACCAGCAGTTTTGTTTTTGCTGATGAGTGGAAAAACGATAAACAGGCAGGATCTTCGGTTGTTCCTATGTGGTTACCGGACAAAGAGGCGGCAGTAAATCAGGACAAGATAATTGGGCGTTCGATTGATCCGGTGTGGGTTTCATTGGGCAACCGGACTGTGCCGAGCAACCATAACCCCGAAGGAACGCTTGTTGAATATGGAATGGATGTGGCCTCTGCAAAAATTCACAGCAGCAACAAAGACCGCGGTTTTTGGCTGCTCAAAAGAACGAAAGCCAGGAACGAGATTGAATTAACCTACATAAGAATAGCAAAAGATAAAAGCTATTACCGGAGAGTACAAAAACACACATTTTTTTTAGATGGGACGTATAAATCTGCGGGAAGAGTAGATTCTAAAGTTAATCATCCGTTAAAAAGCAATGCCATTTTTTACAACGCGCCTGAAAAAATGGAAGACAAAACAATAACCAAATCGAACATGGATGTACCTGAACTGCCCGACGGTTTTAACAGAATATTGCCTAAAAAACCCAGATCGTTGGATCTTGAAAAGTATAATTGTTTTTTAGATGACAGGCTTACAGGTCTAAGGTATAAAGGTGATAAAAAATATCAAATGGTAACCTATGCCTACAATCCTGCTGACAGGGTGTATTATGTAGGTGTTGCGCATGTTGATCGTACCGGTGAGAGAGAATTTAATTATACCGACGGGAAAATCTATTTGTTAACATATGAGAATAAGATTCTTGCTGAACAGGACATGAAACGTGCGTATCTTATTTCTGATGAGGAAGCAGATAAGAACGTACGTTATAAGTTTGAGATGAAATAAGAATAATAAAGCTGATGAATGAAATAGTTTGCCTTACAGAGGATTTGCTGATTGGCGCCGGCGCTCATAAAAAAGTTTATACTGACCCTTCGGATGGAAGCCGATGCATCAAAATTGTATTTCCCGCACCGGATTCACGCCTGGATATTGACTGCGAATTGAAATACCGTAACATCCGTGAAAAGAGAGGCCTTGTGAGCAATTTACTTCCTGCTTATTATGGCACGGTACAGACCAATTTGGGGACTGGCTATGTGTTTGAGCGCATTGCTGATTTTGACGGGAATACCAGTAAAACCCTCCAGCAGCTTTTTAGCGAAGCAGAAAGAGATACGAAACTCGTTCCGTTTATGGAAGAGGTATTATCCGGTCTCAGGGGGCAACTGTTTCAGGAGTTAATTATAACAAGCAGCGTTGAACCGGTTAATTATATGCTGCAGCGTACTTCTGCGACGGAATACAGGGTGCGTATTGTTGACAATATCGGCGGCAGGAACCCTGTTTATCTGCCGCTTGCGTTTTACCTTGATGTACTTGCAAAGAGCAGGGTGAAAAGATACTGGCGCCGTTTTCTGGATGAAGTGCGGCGAAAATACCCGGAGGTGTTAAGTGAAGAGGTAAAACGGCGGTTATGGTAAAACATAAGAATTTGTTTATCATAAAAAAGGGAGATTATCGGGAGCCCGGGCGGGGGAATCGCCCGGGCTCTTTGAAATAGGCTTTCCGCAGCCGGAAGGGGCGTTTGGAGAGCCCTTTTTTTATGCCAAAAGTCAGGGAAAGGCTGGAGATGCTGCCTTTTGGCAGGTTTTTTGGTTTTTCGCATAATAACGGTTGCTTATGATATAATATAATAAAATTTAGTGTAGTTTAATAAACTATTATTAAGGGGTTGCTATCAACTATGCAGGACAAATACCAGATTTTTATCAGCTATCGCCGAGCTGGCGGCGAAGATTTAGCCCGCCTGCTGGAATATAAACTTACAGATCGCGGGTTTAAAGTGTTCTTTGATGTTGAGGCGTTGCGTTCCGGAGCTTTTAATAAAGCCCTGTTTGAAAAAATCGCCGAGTGCACGGATGTATTGGTAGTATTGCCGCCTCATGGTTTGGACAGGTGTGTTAATCCTGATGACTGGGTAAGACTGGAGATTGCGCGTGCGCTGAAATTGAAAAAGAACGTAATTCCTATTATGATGCGAAACTTTTCATTCCCGGAAACGTTGCCGGAGGATATAGATGATCTTCGTAATATGAATGGCATTACCGCGAATCAGGAATATTTTGACGCCTCATTCGAAAAACTTGTTTCGAATTTCTTACATAGCAAGCCTTTAAATAGCGATGAACAACTGCTGAAAGAGGCAAAAGAAGGAAATATTGCGGCAATGAATGTTATAGGTTTACGTTACGAATTTGGCTCAGAATCATCTCCGGCCAATCGCCAGGCTGCGTTTTCCTTCTATAAAAAATCGGCAGCAGCGGGTTATCCCGGTGCGCTCTATAACCTGGGAGATGTCTACGAGCAATGTGAAAAGGACGTATCGCTTGTATACGATTATGGAATAGACCCGGCAATTTTACCGGCGGATGCTGATGACGCCAGGAAAGTGTTACATCAGCTTGCTGTCGATTGTTATACTAAAGCAGCAGACGGGCATTTTGCTCCTGCTATTTGCCGGCTGGCAAATTTAGCAGAGGACGCGCAGGATTTTGAAAATGCGATAAAACATTACCAGGCCGCGGCCGATCTGAATTATCCGTCTGCGCAGAACGCGCTGGGTCATTACAAAATGAACGGAATTATGACAAAAAGCGATCCCCAGTCAGCTATTGCTTTGTACGAGAAGGCTGCGGACGCAGGATATGCGCCGGCCGTCTATAACTACGCGCATGCCATGGAGTTAAGAGATGTCGGAAAAGCCATCGATCAGTATAAAAGAGTAGCTACTGTAATCCCGCAGGCTGCGTTTTCTTTGGCAAAGCTTTATGAGAACCGGTTGCATGATCTGCACAACGCTGCAGATTATTACCGTATTGCCAGCGAAGCAGGCATTCAGGAAGCCGAAGAAGGTTTGAGGCGTTGCCAGGACCTGTTCTTTGGCAAGGAATAGGGTATAAACCGGAGGAAGAAAAGATGGATAAGCATACAGCCGGAATGAAAAAGCCGCATCATAACATTTACGGTTTGAATCCTTTTGCATATGTAGTTATTGTTGCATTATGTATAGCATTGTGGTTATTGTTGTTTCTTGATGTACATATCCGGCACTTACCGCTGTTTACCCGGATTTCCATCTGGGCTGTAACGCTGTTGGCCGTACCGTTCATTATTTTTATGTGCGTTAACAGAAAAAAAGGCAACACCGTTCCGTATTGCCGGAAAGAAGATTTTGAATTTTTGGGGCTGTATAATCTTAAAGAAGGCAATTTGGATAACCGGCATGACATTCTTACAAGAGATGAAGAAGTAGGTTATATGCATCAGGTTCTCGAGGAAATTATATTCCCCCAGAAGACGGTGAAGCAGGCACTTTGTATTACGGGTCCGAGCGGTTCGGGTAAATCCATTATTTTGAATTTTTTCAAGCAGGCGTATAAAGACGAATACAGTATTTTTGATTTTTCCGGGAATTATCACGAATTTGACGGACATATGGCTTCGTTGCTCGGAACCAATATCGACCAAAAGATAGGTGAAATGGTCGCTGTTGGAAAGGTGGTTTTCATTCTGGACCAGTTTGAGCGGTTTTTCTTTTTATCCGGCAAAGAGCAGGAACGAATTCAGGAAATTATAAGATACCTGTGCAAAAAAAATACGGGTATCATTGTTTCACTCCGGGAAGAGTATCTGGCCGATTTTCTCAAACGGTTTGACATGAATAATCTTTTGACCGTGGACGAAGGTCAGGCGGTCGTTCCCTGCGGCATACTTAAAAAAATGTTTAGTGTAATTGAAAAGAAAAATGAAAGGCATCCCGGTGATTCTTCGCTTTTGCGGCCGGCAAAGACAAACGTATGGGAAGACTGCAGTATCAAAAACAATGAAACACTCCATTTTGATACAGGTGACCGTGTTATCATGGAGAATATGGGCACCACATTGTTATACTGTCAAAATCAAAATGAAATGAACTGCCAGATGAATGGCGAAAAATCAAATGTCTCTGTTCTTGAAAGCAAATGCAGGAAATTATTTGGCGAAAAAGCAGGCTCGCTGCTTTTTCATAAGCACATCCGTGATCCCCTGATTGAACAGCAAATCATATTCCATATGGCCGAATTCAATCAAAAAATACTGTTATATCCGGAAAAAGAATTGCATGCCTTTATAGAAAAAGATAACAATGAATTATTAGACCACTATTATGATTCTCAACTGGCATCATGCGAAAACTATTTTCATGCTTCCAGGTTACTGTATTTACTGAGCCAGGCAAGAATCCGCCAGCTTTCGCTGAAAACGCAGGATTTGGAGAATTACCTGTTTCCTGACTTATTTGCCGGCGAAGGGCATGAGCAGCTGATGAACGTTATACAACAACTGGAAGCGATACAACTGATAAGGAAAAATACTGAGGGGAGCAGTTTGGAATATGAAATTGCCCACGATTTTATTGCGTCAACTTTCTTAAATTACTGCTCGACAAATATGGACCGTAACGTTAAGGGCGCTCTCGACCTGTTCATATCGGAATATATGGACGACAGGAGACGCTCTCCGTTTCTGAAGAAAATCGCCCTCAGGAAAGACATATATGAAGAACATTTTTACAGGAACGCGACTTGTTTTGCCGCTGTATTCATGGTTATTGCTTATTTGGTACAACGATTTGCGTTTAATCCGTGGACGACCACATGGAAAGATCTAAATCCTTATGGATCTTATATGCCTGCGTTCCCTCTTTTTATCACGCTTCTCAGCGGAGCATATCTTTACAATATGTACGACAAGACAGTGAAATACTACAGGGGAGAGAAAGTACGGACGCTCAGGCTGTTATACATTTTGTTTATGGCTTTAGCTTCAATGGCTGTTCTGGCCTACCCGCATTTTTTGTTTTTCAACGGACTGGGGCTGGCGCTTGCAACCCTTACCATCGCCCAACTCCTGGACCGGAGATACCGCCAGACTTGCAGAAATGAACTGCTGGCATATGGGGCAAAATCATGTATGATCGGCATTGTATATGTTTTTGCGCATATTTTATATTACTTCTTTAACCACCAATTTGACGACGTGCTTATTTTCAGTGAGTTTATCATGTTTACGATACTGGTTGCTTATGCATTTTTTGTGCATATGACGCAAGAGTTTTTATATGCGCGCATGTCAGATTCGGCGAGTGAAAAGGTGTGAGGTACTTTGTTGCTTATCGGTCTGTTAAGTTGACAGTCAGAATTTTCAGCCGGTTGTTTCAGAGGTTGTCCCGGATGGGCAAATCTTATCATTGACAGGGAGGAGTTTCGTTATGTTGCACAATGAGCCGGAATCGGGCGGTTTTACAGGGGAAGCTATTGATCGTGTAAACGAAATGAAACACGAGTTCCAAACCGCGCATTATTATCAGGAAGCAGAGCGGATACTCATTGAAATGAAGCGGTTGAGGGGTATGTCTGCCTATAGTAACAGAAAGCAGGATCTGTTAGATCTGTTAACAGAAAGCGGGATACGGTGCAATGAAGATATGACCGATGAAGAACTCCGCGCGTTAATCGGGCGCCTGCCCCAACAGGAGCAGATGGAAACGCTGCTGTTGGAAAAACTGCATAAGATATATAAAGAGTTTCCGGTTTCAAGTAACTATATGGAAAGGATTGTAAAGCGTTTATGCGATCCGGATTTCCGGGATGAAACAGTGCGCGTCGCGATAGTAAAACAGTTTTTGCGCCATACAGATTATGAAACCGGCGATTTTAAACGGAACCGGGGTAAGGTTATAGACCTGGTGAAGCAGGTAAAAGGTGACAGTGTAATTGAAAAAACACTGGACGGGTTGAAAATGATTACGGACAAATACAAACGATATCGTGAAGCCGTGATCTCTCTTTTTGACGAAACGGTATTTAAATTATATGACACAACATTCAGTACACTGAACAAGGATGCAAAAGAAAAATTTAACCTGCTGAAACTTGCCGACGGTCTGGCAAACGGAAAATTCTGGATGAATTTTGGAACCCGCAGGGATTTATATCTGTTTGCGTTTGCCTTTAACATGAGGGCTTATCCTGATAAAACCGTTGACGATTATAACGCGGATCTTGATATTGAGAAAAATCTTTTCTTTGATTTTTATGCTGATAATTTGCTGAGAAGCCTGACTTTAACACCCGGCACGGAAGAACGGGAACCGTCCGGCGAAGGCATTAATTATAAAAATTTCGCAGAAATAATTTATTTGTATTACCTGAATAAGGACGACCTGGAAGCCGGCGATAAAATCAAACGGGCCGACAAGCTGATTGCAGAATGCATCCGGAAAGTTGAAGAACGCAACAAGGAAAATATAGATAATAAGCCTGCCGCTGCGTTTGACGGAAGCGGCGAAAATACCAGAATTTATAAGGGAAATTACTATTCCGATATTATGCATTTGGACGAAACGCAGCTGGCCGATTATATCGTAACCCATTATATAATACCGGACGATGTACGGAGCGGTTCCCGTATCGCGGTTGCAAACGAGGAAATTACAGCGACAAAAAAATATAAAGAACTGCGTGAAAGGCTGTTAGTTTTGATAGCGGACGACGCAAGACTGTCGGAAATTCTTAAACCTGCGTTAGGAAGTGACGGGGCATTGATTGAGGGCGCACAAATAGGAATTGAAATGCATAACATCCGGGAAACGTTGCGTTCCATGAATGAAAAATTAGGAAATGACGATGATTTCGTACATATATTAACCGTCCTGGATAACCGTTTAAAAATAGATACACACAACGATGCGGTTTTGAAAGGTACGGAACGGATGTCCAGGACACGGCTGATAGCTCTGCACTACCTGAATTTTATTAACGAAATGGCGGACGGCACGGAAACGATTCATGCGGCCGGCGCGCATACATATGCAGGTGAAGGGAAATCACTGGCTAAGATTTACGAGGAGTTTGTTGGCCGTGTGGATCCTGACCTGGAGGAAGCGCGTTATCAGAAGATCAGTCCGAAAAATATTTTTGACATGTTTGTGATTTTCATGCTGTACAGGTATTTTGCGCTTATCTGACCCCCCTTAAGGAATGCCTGTAAAATAAAATATAATAAACGTAATGCAGACACGGAATTTATACACAGAAGAAACGCTGTCACGGCCTGTATTAAATAACAGCGTTAGCAGACAGTGGCGGTCTGTAAAAGTATCATGGCGATTACGTTTAAATGGCAAGTTCTTGGATTATACAGGAGGTTACGGTCAAAAATAATGGCGATAGGAAACAGAATGTACCTGCCGGAAGGCGCAACAATCCGCCTTTACAGAAAAAATGCGAAGGAAGCGGCGGTCTGGACGATTACCGGCAATAAGAACGCCGGAGAGGGAGCCTCTTCTGTCTGCTATACTGCGGTCAGTAACGGGAAACAGGGAAGGCTGAAAGAATTCTACCCTCAGATCACGGAAGGCGGAAATAATGAAATCAGATATTATTGCCAGGTGCGGAATACAGACTGCCAGCTGGTGCCGGAAGAGTATAAAAGGCATGCGGTCAGTGAATTAAAAAAAGATTTTCTGCGGGCCTACGAAACGCTGGAAGAAGTGAAAGGCCGCAACAACGCGAACAGTATTTTAAATAACTTTATCCCACCATTTGAGATATTATACGGAAGTCCGGACAATCAGGGAGATGAAAGCGTATATATATGGACGCCGGATGATAAGACCGGTGTTACTTTCGACGAATATCTGAAAAAGGTGCATTCCGAAATAACCGGTCCCTCGGATGACCGGCTGTATAACATACTGGTTACAATACTCACGCTGACAGATGCTGTTACTGCGCTGCATTTTGCCAGATTGCTGCATCTGGATATCAAACCGTCCAATTTTCTGATTCCGTATACCGGCAGACATGAACTGAATCCCGGCAGTATTTCGTTATTTGATATCAATACGCTTTATCGTTTGGGCGGGTCTATGCCTAAATCTACCGGCACAGCAGGTTATTCTGCACCGGAGCTGGCAACAGGGAAAGGGGAAAACCGTTCAGATATTTATTCTATCGGCGCCATGCTGTACAGTGCTCTGTTGGGAACGGGTAATCTGTATTCGGACACGCTTTTCGGAGAGATACCGGAAAAACTTGCTGCGTCTGAGTTACTGAACGCGGCAGAAACCAATAAGAACCCGGAATTACGGGAAAGGCTGGCAGTTATTTTGCAGAACTGCCTGCAATATAATGCGGGGAACCGTTATGACAGCTGCGAGTTCCTGGCTGACGACCTGAGGAAAGCCATCGTGTTACTTGAGCCGGCAGTGAAACGGAAATATTTAGGCCCATACCGCCGGTTTGAAATTGTGAACGTGGAACTGCAAAAACAAAAAAATCCTGATGCTATTATTTACAATCTTTTATATAACAATCCTATTTACGCTTATGTTCAGGGCAGGGAAAAAAATATCCGCGTAATGGTATTGGGTTACGGTGAGTTTGCGCAGAGTTTTATCGGAATTGCGTTGCAGTGTTGTCAGGTATTTGGCCGCGAGATTACGGTAACTGTAGTTGCGGACAACGCAGAGCAGGCAAGGAAAGAGTATTTAAAAACGCGGCCCGCGGCGGCAGAATTCGTAAACATTAACGGCAGTCTGGACAATTCAGGAAAAGAAAGTTACGGAACCGTCAATTTTGTACAGGCAAGTTTAAGCCTTGCCGGTAAAAAGAATAACGAAAATGTAATTAAAGGACTGATTAAAAAATACAATATGCCGCATTACGTATTTATTGCGTTAGGCAGTCAAAACGCTGCAGAAGATGCGTTGAACCAGTACACGGCGCAGTTGTTCGCAGATGTTATGAAAAAGGAGAATCCGGCGCATGTAAATAAGTATGCCCCGAAGGCAAAAGAAATTGATTTTAATTTTATCAATTATGTTGTTACAGATAAAGAATGTGCCGCAACGGATGTAACCGGTAATCCGGTATATGTGTACGATACAGTCACAGCAGGCAGTATCGCGCCTCTGTTAGACCGGATGGCATTTAATACGCATTTGTCCTGGAATAATACGCTGAATCTGAATTATGGCGAACTGTACGAACAGATGCGTAAGGATAAAAATGGCTACAACTATATATCCTCCATTGCGTTCGTCCTTTCCATACCTTATAAACTGTGGAGTATGGGTATTAAACTGAAAAAGCTTGACGAGGCTGCCGCAGCGTTCCAAAAAATAATTGACAGGCATGCAGGAACCCCGGACCGGGATTACCTGAAACTGATTCAGTTAGAACACAGAAGGTGGGTGCTGGAAAAAGTCTGCGATAAAGAAGGATGGAAAGCGCCCGTAAAGAGAGACGGAAAACCGGATTATGAAAACTGCATAAGGCGTGGCAGTGTGAAGGATAATATAAACCGTACGCACCCCTGTATCGTGCGCAGCACGGAAAATATGCCGCTGAATGAAGAATATTATACAGAACGGCAACATAAAAACTGGGATACGCCGGGCGCTAAAGATGAGGAGTTAGACGAACTGGACCGCATATCGTTGGAACTGCACCGCTTCTTTTATGAAAAAGCGCAGCGTGTTATTGCGGAACAGCCGTTGCAGCGTGGCGATATACCGTTTATAGAGAAACTGCTCAGGGGTGAATCTGCAGAGGTAATATGCGCTTTTAACCGTTACCGCTACTGTATACGCAATATTTTAAACGGGAACAAAGTTTATTCGCAGCAATATGACCGAATAGAAAAAGATTTCAGGAAAAAGCTGCAACAAGAAGCAACGCCGGAAACCGGTGAAGAAATTCTGGGAAACGGTACTACAGGCAGCCGGTTGGATAAAATACGCCACAGGCTGTTCCCGGTTATTGAAAGCAATATGTACCGGGATTATAAGGAATTAGATGAAACGCTGGTGCAAAACATACCATTTATATTGACGTTCAGGCCGCAGGCTGATCTGGTGCTTGCTTTTGAAGACGACAGGTTATACAATGGCCGGAATGACATTATTTTCAGGAATGCAGCCGGCGCGACAGCACTGAATCCAAAAAGCATTACGTATTTGTATTATTATGATCAGTATACCCGGAAAGATTTGCTTCTGCGGAAACTCGCATCTGTAACCAATTACCTCAATAAGCGCGCTCTGAACTGTAAAATCAGCCTGGCTATTGCATATGCTGCGGTGGCGGACAAAGAACGCAATGAAGAAGATATGCACAGGCTCATTGATGAAATCCGGAGCAGCGCCGCGTTTGAAAAGATTACCGGAAAAGCTTGTGCAGATGAAGCAGAAGCCTGTGATTTTTTAGCGGGCTCAATTGACAAAACGGAAGACAGCCTCTTTGACGGCACGACGCAACTGTTTTCCGCCGCTACGTGGAATTCCGTTTTTATGCAGAAAGTTAAAACAGAGCTGCCTTATTTTGAATTCAATTTCCGTGAAAAGCATTTTATGAACTGCAGCGGCTGCAATTATTTGAAGTATCTGGAAACCGGTAATGTGCTTGCCAAAACCTACCTGCGTATAGAAGACATGTTTTCGTTGATGAACGCTTACAGCACAAAATATAACCTGCCGGAATTTGCAGAAGAATACGAAATACTCTGGGATATTTACACGGGAGCTTACTTTTCAGGTAAAAGCGCCATGAACTGGAGAAACGGCGTAAAAAACTGGAACCGTCTCTGTGATCAGTTATGCAGGTACGCTGATGAAAAGGATATTGTGTACAAAACAGCTGCTGAAAATACGGGGGAAGTCTCCCGGACCTATACATATTCTTTCCCGTCCAAATACATTGACGGAGCCAGAGAGTTTTACAACGAAATGTGTTCCCTGAATATGATTTCCGACCGGTACAAGGTACTGACAGATACTACCGACTGGTGCGAAGTGGAAATTCACTCTGATTATGATTTAGGGCCGTTGATTTTTAAATTAGCTGACGAGCCTGAAAAATACCTTGCTGAACACAATCTTACCGTGAGGCGTGAGTGGGATGCCGGCGAAAAAGCGTACTTTTATGTTGTGAGATTTAATAATTTAAAAGTTAACAGGTGGAGGCCCAAAGAAGGCGACACGTTCTCACCGCGGGTATTAAAAAAACTGAACGAACATCATTACATTAATAACCTTGTTACAGATGAAAGCGGTAATATTTCATTCCGGTACGCGTCGCCAAGCATTAAAAAGCTGCTTACTACTGCCGGCGAAATCCTGGAAGTATTCACATATTATGAAGCACTGAAAACAGGATACTTTGATGATGTGGCCTGCGGGTATGAATTCCGGTGGGAACGCGGAGACGTGCTTAACGAATTGGATGGAGTGTTAACTAAAGGCTTCAAGTCCATCATCATTGAATGTAAAGCGAGAGCAGGGATGGAACAGAATTTTTACCACAAACTGTTAAGCATTGCCAACCAATTCGGAATCGCGGTTACAAAGGTAATGGTTGCCAATACGTATGAGCGTTCCGCTATGTTGGACAAATTAAATGAGGCCATAGAAGAACGCGGCACACAAATGAACATTATAACTATCCGTGAACCGAAAGACATTAAAAATATTGGCGAAACGCTGCGTGCGATCATGGAAAGAAAAACGGTGTAGGGGATGCTTTGCCTGTCCCGCAGGATTACCGGGAATTGATGTTAAAAATTAAAAAGCTCCGGAAACGTGCTGTCTGCACGTTTCCGGAGCTTTTCATTTTTTCTCCCCGTCCTGTCCGGCACCAACAAATTGATATATTGTTACCGGGAAAACGGGTCACAGGTGAATTAACCCACCCCCCTCTCCGGGGACCAGGAACGGATGGTGTATGATAAGACCAGGGAAAGGGGTGACACAAGATGGAAGCAGGAGACCTGAATAGAAAGGTGGTGATTATATGTTCCTGATGATGTGCAAGATCGCGGGCGCCCTGCTCGGCTGGTCTCTGGGAGTATGGACTGCCTACGGCATTTAAGGCAGCAAAAAGTAAAGGCAAGGGGTAAGATTTATAGAAGAAAGGAGGTGAGAGAATGTTCATGACCTTATGCGCAATCGCGGGTGCACTGCTCGGCTGGTCCGCCGGTGTAAGCTTATTCTACTGAGCCATACCGCACGAAAGAAAGAGTGGCAGGTTCTAAGTTCCGCATAGAACCTGCCGCTCTTTTTGTTATTATCCGTGTGACTGAATAATGCAAATCATTATGAGACCGGAAGACCAAACGAATTTGTTTATGATATGTTTATGAAAATGTGGAAGATAGTAAGCGTATGAAGGCAAATACCTGACGACGGCAGTCGGAAAGTCATTTTTTCCTGTTGTGACGGAACGTTGCAGCCGGTTCGTCCACAAAAACTGATAAAAATGTTACTTTTTTAACTGCAAAGCTCTATTGTATACATAAAACACAGAAAAACATTGACACTATTTTTTGTATTTTATATAATTCCAACCAAATAGTTACAAAAATAAAAGCAAATCCTTTGCAAATGTACAGCGGGATAGGACGAAAAGAAAATTGTAGCTATATAAGGGCGAGGAGGGGAAATTATGAAATTCACGAAAAAAATGTCCGGCGTATTAGTAGCAGGTATTCTGTTGGCGGCGATGACTGCAGGCTGCGGCGGTGGCGGCGGCGACAAAAAAGCGGCGGATAACAAAGGGGCGGAAGCCCTGATCGGCGCTAACTATGAGTTGACAGGCAACGTAGCAAGCTACGGCCAGTCCGCACTGTCCGGCTGCAAAATGGCGGTTGACGAAATCAACAAAGCCGGCGGCGTAAACGGCAAAAAACTGCGTATCGTAGAAGCCGACAACAAGTCGGAGCCTTCCGAATCCGGCAACGCGGCTACGAAACTCGTTACCCAGAACAAGCTGATCGGCTTCGTAGGGCCGGCTACTACCGGCTGCACCATGGCTGCCGAACCGATCGTAACGTCCAACAAACTGCCTTCCGTAGCGCCGACGGCCACTGCGGACGCGGTCACGTTTGACGCCAAGGCAGGCAAAGTACGTCAGTTCATTTTCCGCGCCTGCTTCATCGACCCGTTCCAGGGCAAAGTAATGGCAGCCTTCGCCCAGGACAAGCTGAAAGTTAAGAGCGTTGCGATCTACCGCGACAACTCCAGCGATTATTCCAAGGGCCTGGCTGACGCGTTTAAACAGAACTTCAAAGGCAAGATCGTTGCGGAAGAAGCGTATCTGGCAAAAGACATGGACTTCAAAGCCGGCCTGACCAAGATCAAAGCAACCAATCCGGAAGCGATCTACGTACCCGGTTACTATGAAGAAGTCGGCAAGATCGTAAAACAGGCCCGTGAAATCGGCCTGGAAGTTCCCATGATGGGCGGCGACGGCTGGGACAGCCCGAAGCTGATCGAAATCGCCGGCAAAGCCGCGCTGAACAAGACCTATTACAGCAGCGCGTACAGCGCGGATGATACCGATCCGTCCACCCAGAAGTTCATCAAAGCGTACAAAGAAAAATATCAGAAAGATCCGGATTTCTTCTCCATGATGGGCTACAACACCGTTCTGATCCTGGCTGACGCTTACAAGCGCGCCGGCAGCGAAGACGGCGTCAAGATCGCCGAAGCCATGGCCAAGACGAAAGACCTGCCGGTTGCCGGCGGCAAGCTGAGCTTCGATGAAAAGCACAACCCGATCGTTCCGGCTCTGGTCATTGAAGTAAAAGACGGCAAACCGACCTTTGTTGACAAGATTTCCTTCTGATTT
>JAEEGH010005974.1_pt1 | contig 30143 bp, 19 predicted proteins | sample 9134181 | NCBI WGS metagenome assembly JAEEGH01 (sample SAMN16246544, study PRJNA631951) | gut metagenome | biome: gut microbiome; feature: rumen; material: DP-attached | host: Bos | place: Iran: Karaj | collected 2018-10
CTTGCGCTGATTCAGTAGCAGATAATCCTGATTTAGAAGGAACAGACAGAACTGTTCCTATTGGCATTTGTTCTGCTACACCATTATAACCTTCAACATTATCTAAAGAATTACCAGTTTCATTAGCAAGACCCCATTGTGTTGCACCTTCTTTAGCTTGGTAATACAGTCTTCCGTCTTTTTCTCCCAAGAAAGTATAATTCTTTACATCGTTTGATTTCAATCCAAATGGATCTACATAATTCACAGGGTCATTAACTACATAACTGAACCAGTTTGAACCGTCTCTGATTGGGTCTACTGTTGTAAATCTAGCAGAAATCGGCGAATAGTCGCGGAAACCATAGTCATAAAGACCTGTGCCAACATCATAGACTTTACCGCAGTAGCCGAAACCTATATCGTTTTCAAGATTGCCTAAATAAGGACTTCCGAAAGCATCATAACTGTAATCTGCTTGAACTGTGCCGTATTTGTCAGTAACATTGCGGATGCTACCTAAAATGTCTGTGCCAAAGTAAGAAGTTCCGCTGTCATTTGTCATAGCCACAGGCTCACCGTAGCTGTACAAGACATATTCATTGTTAGGGCGGCTGCGCGTCTTCGCACTGCTTGCCGATGAAGCTGCATTTGTGCTGTTAGCTTTTCCGGCCTCTGTCATAGGCACAAGCGGAGTATCGTCTATATAGCGGTAGCGGGTGCCGGTTTCACTGCCGAGGGCGGTGCGGTTGTTGGGGGCAGATCCCGAAACTAGTTCGGGATGACTATCTCGGTATTTTTGTGCTGGTATGTTTGCTGAATAGGCTGACTGCAAAACTGATTTGCCTAGCACGTCAAAGCTGAAGCCATCATATAGGTTTCTGGTGTAGTCGCCTAAGTACTCTTTGGTTTCTATACGTCTGCCAAATGCATCATAGGCGTATTCCGTGAAATTTCTTGTGTTCAGTACAGAATCCTGCACATCGCTGAAGCTCATGCGGTTCTGGGCATTATATACATAGTCTTTGCGGTAACGCGCTGCTGATTCGCGCAACAGATTGCCATTAGCATCATAGGTGTATTTAACACTTTCAGATTTGCCAAGCTCACCACTCTCTATAAGGCGGTTCTCTTTATCATAGCTGTATTCTACAGTGCCCCAGGCTGTAGTTTTGCTTGTTCTATTGCCGTTAGCGTCATAAGTGTAGCTCTCTTTCCATACAACCTGATTAGTCGTAATTGCATTACCGCGCAATCTTGCAAAGTTCTCTGACACACCCCTTAACTGCATCAGCTCTGCTGAAGAAAGGAAATAATTCTCAGGATTTCCCTGTGATGGCTGAAAATACAAGCCCTGCTTGTCAGCCTCTTTTCTTGCAGTCTCTTTAATATCCTCATTAAAAGGATAATAGACTGTCTCAAGCCTAGACTGGTTATCGTACTTATAAACCGTTACAAGACCTTTATCATTTACTGTATGGCTTCTTCTGCCAACATTGTCATATACATAGGCTTCGCCAGAAATCAAATTACCGTTACCTGTGTATTGCGCAATGCTTACTGTACGCCCTGCCTTGTCATAGCGCGTCTTCTGCACTACACCGTTACCGAAGCGTCTTTCTGTCTCACGTCCGCATACATCATATTTGTAATGTATCTCAAGCTGTTTAAGCCTGTCTTTCTGTGTTAATAATTCACTGTTTTTGCCGTAGCCGTAGCTAATATCGCGTTCACGGCTTACAAGACGTGTTCTTCTTCCTACCTTATCATAAAAATAGCTTACGGTTTCGCCTGTCTTGCTGTCTGTTTCTTTTATTAAAAGCCCTGCTTTATCGTAGGCATAGCTTAAACTGCCGCTCTCGTTTGTTGCAGACAAAACATTGCCGCACTCATCATAGACTATTATGCTTTCAGTTCCGTCTGTATATTTTGTACGGCTTGTTCGCGTCTTTTCATCATAAAAGATTTCTGTAACATTACCTTCAAAGTCTTTCTTGGCTTTAAGCTCTGCATTATCATTGTAGGTGTAGCTTTGTGTTCCATTTATACGGTTCTTCTCGCTTACAAGACGACCGAACTCGTCGAAATTGTAAACATAGTCAGAGCCTTTGCCGTCTGTAAATGTTACTGTTCTGCCTTTGGCGGTGTAGCTGTAGCGCTCGGTCACGTCTCCGCCTGTACGCACTTCAACGATGCGTCCGAGCTTATCGTAACTGTATTCTTTATCTACACCTGGTCTTGTCTTTTCTGCTATTAATAAGCCGTCGCGGTTATATTTGCCTTCAAAGAAGACACCCTCACCGTCTTCGGCTTTAGTAACAAGATAAAGCTCGTTATACTCGTATGTCTTTTTTGCTCCGTTCGGAGCTGTTACGCTGCTTATGCGTCCTACTGCATTATAGGTATATTCAGCTTTTGCGCCATAAGCATCATATACGGCTTTTGTGCGTCCTATGCTGTCATACTCATAAGTTATTGTATTACCCATGCCGTCTGTTACGGCTGTTACTTCGCCCCAAGCGTTGAGTGTGTATGTTGTTTCATACAAACCGCCAGCCTTAACTTTTACGGTTCGTCCGGCGTCACAATACTCATATTCAACATATTGCGTTGCACTTGCCTTTGTAAGGCTTGAGCCACTGCCAACTAATACTGTTTTTATTCTGCCTACGTTGTCATATTCATAAATTGTTGTGCATGAGGGGCTTTTCTGCTTTGTCGGCAGTCCTCTCTCGTCATACTCAAAAGTTGTGATGTTGCCCAAACGGTCGGTTACAGCCTTTATAGAGCCGTCCGGGTTATACTCAACTTTTGCCTGCTTCTTGTTCTGCTCGCCCAGGCTTGCAAGGTTTCCGGCATTATCATAGCCGTATGTGTATAGACCACCGTGCGAAGATTCTTCCTTAACAGTGCGTCCGCCGGAAGAAAGGCTTCTGTGCGAATTTTCATTAAGAGCATTCTTAACGTCCGTTACTCTGTTCCATCGGTCATAGCTTATAACGGTACGGCTTCCTTCAGGGCTTATAAGCGTAAACTCCCTTCCGCCTGCTGTGTTCGCGTAGGCATATTTCTGCGTTACAGGCTGTGTATAGGTCTTGCCGTACTTATCTGCCTTAGAGCGTTTAACAGATTCTATACGCCCTGCACTGTCATAGACATATTCTGTTATCCATGTAGCGTCTTCATCTTTTCGCGTTTCAGTAAGAGCTTTTCCTGCCTTTGTGTAAGTGTAGCTTACAACTGTTTCAAGAGTTTCAAGGTTTGCACCTGCCTTTACTGCCGTTACAAGGTGTCGTTTGTCATAATCGTATTTAAAGATGCGTTTTTCGCCTGTAGCCGTATCAGTTTCTTCTATTAATACTAGATCTTTCCTGCCGTTTGTTGTGTATGTTCGTTCAAGACCTGCAGGTGTCTTTTCTGTTACGGTCTTTTCTGTGTAGCTGTATGTGAACTTCTGCCCTTCTCCGTCGACATATTCGGTTACTCGGTTCTGACTGTCATAAGCCCAGCTTTCTTTTATGACGGCGCTTTTTGTATATGTCGTTCTTGTTGTCGCGTTGCCCTTGGCATCATAGTCAAAATGCGTTCTGCCTGTTACGCTTCCGCCGTTGCGGTAAAGGTCGGTAACAAGTCCTTTGTTGTTGTATGTTGCAGAAACTGCCTCAACACCGCCGCGCAAAAGACCTAAGCAGTTGCCCTTTGCGTCATATCTGAATTCTGTGATTATGCCGTCACGGTCAACAGCTTTTGTGCAGTTGTTATTGCTGTCATAGGTAAAGTTTTCAGCCGAACCATCAGCGTACTGCACTTTTATAAGGTTGTCCTTTTCGTCATAAATAAACTTTGTTGTTGAACCGTTTACAGTCTTTGATGTTACGTTTCCGGCTGCGTTGTATGTAGTAGTTACGGTGCTGCCGTCTGCATAGCGTTCTTCCGTTATCTGCTGGTCATCATCATATTTATAGACAGTCGTCACACCGTCATGGTCGGTGTATGTTGTTATTTTATTTGCCCTGTCGTAGTCGAATCTTTCGGCGTGCCCTTCCTCATTTACGGTCTGTGTGGTGTAAAGGTTGCTGTCCTTATCCATAAGACCGTACTTGAATTCTACAAAAGAACCGTCGGGTTTTATGAGCTTCTCAAGGTTGTTGTCTGAATTGTACACGAAGCGGCTTGTATCGCCGTCTGTGTCGGTTACGGTCTGCAAAAGCTTGCCGTTATAGCTATAACTTACGCTCTGTCCGGCAGATTTTCCGCCTTCATAAAGCTCAATCTTTGTCAAAAGGCCTTCCCCGTTATATGAGAATTTAAGGCTCTGTGTTCCTGTGTCACTCTTTATTTCTGCAAGCTTCTTCTCAGAATCTCTTATAAAGCTTGTTACATTGCCGTTTCTGTCGGTTATACTTTCAAGCAAGCCCCATTTATCAAAGCTTTGCGAACTACCGTTCTTGGCCTTAAGGATAAAGCCGGATGCATCCAGTGAATCCTTGCCGTTCTTTGATTCAAGTGTGTACACATTCTTGTATTTCTCTACCGCTGCTTCCCATTTTCCGTTCTGCTTATACTCAAAAACAATTGGGATATAGCCATCTAACATAAGAATAAGAGTGTCATTACCGGTAGCCTCATTCTTGGTTACTTCTCCATAAGAAGCATATTTGTTCAAAGCTTTAAGATCTCGTGCCTTTTCTGCTATAGCCTTTATTTCCAAAATCTTTTCTTTTTGAGAATCTACAGTTGTCCTTGCGTCTGCCAAGTTGCTCGAAACAGCTGTTTCCCCTTTTTTTAATTCTTCTCTACGTTTTTGAGTATCTTCTTCAGATTCATCTTCTTTAGCAGCATACATTTCTTTATATTCATCGCTTTCGATACTATCTCTAAAAGTTTTTTCTGCTTCTGAAAGAAACTTTCCTGCCGATTCATAATCTTCTTTTAATTCTTTGAAAGCTGCATCAGCTCCGCCTGTATAGCCACGAATTAACCTTGTTTCAGTATTCAGTACCCATTCAGAACCACAAAACTTTCCGGCTGACTTATGTGCGCTTACATAATAACGGTTTATACTTACTGCACCAGTTAATGTTTTTAGACTTATATCTGTATCATTTTGAAAATACCTTCCACTTGTAATCAGTACAGGGTCTCCTGCTGACATTGTAGTTAATGAACGAACCGAGAATTTCAGACTTCCTTTATTTTCTGAATTACCTGATAATAGTTTTGACATTTTACTGTTTACTTTTGAACTTAAATCAAATGGGCTGAATTGCTTATTTTTACTTCCAGGTCCACCGCCGCCGCCAGGTTCACTGCTTGTGCTGCTACCTCCCTTGCCGTTAAAACTTATGCTCCATCCACCGCCAGAAGAATTTGTATATGATAAAGTTCCGCCAGAGAAACTGAGCGATGCACCGCTACTAAAGCCAATAGACCATGCATAAAGAGATATTATACTTGCAAAGAATAAAATTACAAATACAAGTATTACTTTCTTAAAATTTTTCTTCATTTTTCCATTACCCCACTCAAAGTATAAACAGTGCCGTCAATATTACATTCTGCGCGGTATAATATTCCCGCCGGTTTTTCTTTCTCTTTTTTGTACGTTATTTCAGCATACATTTTGTTTTCCTCTCTCCATTGAGCAATTTTATTTTCATCACCTGACTGGCAGGCTTTTGTAAATGTTTCATCAAGAAAACGTGCAGTTTTCATTGCCGTTATCTCCGATGAAGCTTTCTCAAAGCGAGCCAGCGCAGGAATAAATGCTTTAGGCATCTGCCACAAAAAAAGCAGCAGCACACAGCAGACAGCAGCAGATTCAAAGAGCGTCATACGCCGCCTCTGCCGCACTTTCTTTCATATTCATATAGCTTGAAAAAGCCTGTTTCTCTCTTTCAAGCTGCTTTTCACGCCCCAATACCACCGCATGAAGACAGAGAACAAGCATTGAAACTATAAATATAAGCAGAGCCGTTTCTGCCAGAGAAAAGGCATCATCTTTTCCATGAAACAACATCCGCATCATTACCCTCTCCGCCTTCTTCTCCGTCTGCGCCAAGCGACTTTATGCTGTATGCAAGGTCGTGCTCGCCCGGAACCATGTAAATATAGTCACCGCCCCAGGGGTCAGCACCTATCTCGCTGTCTACATACGGGCCGTTCCAGCCGGACGGAACAGGCGAAAGATATGGTTTTTCCCAAAGAGCCTGCAAACCCTGCTCTTTTGTCGGGTATCTTCCGCAGTCAAGCCTGTAAACCTGAAGAGCAGCTTTGAACGCGTCTATCTGTGTTATGGCTGCTGTCCGCCGGGCTTTCTCAATATATTTCACAGCTGAAACTGCAACAGTAGCTGATAATGTCAGCATAATGGCAAGGGATGCCAGAATTTCTATAAAGCTGAAACCTTCATCTTTTTTCATCACAATCCTCCAAAACTTGTTAAAAGAGGCAGTACCGCCCCCTGTATTAGATAGCCTAAAAAACATGCCGTAATCAGAATTCCTGCCGGTTCGCACAGTCTTTCTGTCTGTTTCATAGAATCTTGCTCTTTGCTCTCATAATAAGAGGCAAGGCTGCCGAAAATTTCGCCGATGCTGCCTTCGTGTTCCGCAAGCTTTATCCATGTAAGCACTGTTTTTGGAAAATAATCTGCCGCGCGGAATGCAGCCGCTACATGAGAACCTTTTTCTATTTCTTCTTTGACAACAAGCAGTGCCCTGCGCAATTTTTTATTTTCAAAATATAAGAAGCACTGAGACAAAGCCTTGTCTACAGGCACTGCTGCTGATACATATAGATAAAGCTGGTAAAAAACAGCCGCAAGGGAATTTCCCGGATGGATTCGCCTTGCTATGTAGGCTGTAAACGCCCCGACGGCGGCAGCAAGCAGACAAACGGCACGTATTGTGTGATGAATAATCTCTGCTTCATCTGAGTCTGACAACATTCCGTAAGACTTATACATGGGAAGCCCCTTCACAAGCAGAATTGCAGTTGCACATACGGAGAGTATTATTACAAATACAGGGTACAGCAGCGCGCCAGAAAGATTTTTCTTCATGCGCTGCTCTTTCTCGTGACTCTCACGAATTTTTTCCAAGCCTTCTGCTATGCTCCCTGTGTTTTCCGCTGTATGAATAAGCCAGCCATAGCGTTTCTGCATCCGGCTTTCTCCGTAACATTTCTGTACGGCAGCTGAAAACCCCTCTCCGTTTTTCATACGAGCCTCTATTTCTGCTGCTGCCGCCACATCTTCTTCTGCAAGAATATGCAGCGCGTCGCTTAACCTGACTTCATGCTTAACAAGAGGAAGAAGCTGTGTTATGAAACCGATGAAGGATTCTTTCCTTTTCAAAGCCATATCCCCTTTCTGCCAAAGTCCGGAATATTATTAAGTTTCATATATTCTTCTATTGCAGGCGGTGTAACGTCTTTATAAAGCAGAGCCTTAAGCTCTTCTGTTACAGCAAGAATCTCCGCGACTAGCCGCCGTCTGCCGCTTTCGTCCGGGATAAGCTGCTGTGTTACAATACCTTTCAGTACAGATGCGGCAAGATATCTTGGAACACCCATATCGCAAAGCCTTAAAGGTGTTTCTGCAGCTCGTGTTGTATGCAGCGTTGCAAGCACAAGATGACCTGTTAAAGATGCCCTGACAGCAAGCTCGGCAGTCTCTCCGTCTCTTATTTCTCCTATCATTATCACATCAGGGTCTTGACGCAGCACACGCCGCAGAAGTTCAGAGAACGTCATGCCGGTTTCTTCTTCCGTCTGTATCTGTGTTATACCCTTCATTCTGTATTCAACAGGGTCTTCAATGCTGATTATCTTCTTTTCATCAGTCTGTATATATTGAAGCATTGCATTAAGAGTCGTTGTTTTGCCTGCCCCTGTAGGACCGGTTACAAGAATCAGCCCCGCCCTGTGAGCAAGCATTTCTTTAAGCAGGGCAAGCTCTTCTTCTGCAAAGCCTAATTTTTCAAGCGACAGCCTTTTTTCTCCTGTATGCAGGATTCTTAAAACCATGGATTCGCCGTAAAGCACAGGCACTATAGAAAGACGTATATCAAGCGTCTCGCCGCCGCTTACTACGTTAAAACGCCCGTCCTGTGCACGCCTCTTTTCAAGCACATTCAGATGAGAAAGCATTTTTATACGCACAGAAAGCGCAGCCGCCTGCTCGCTAGTAAGCTTCATTCCTTTTTCAAGTCTGCCCTCAATGCGGTATCTTACTTCGCTGCCGGAAACCTGTGTTTCTATATGTATATCGCTTGCGCCCTTATCAAGCCCTTCAAGAACAATGCTGTTAAGCAGATTAATTACTGGTGCGTCATCGGCTATTTCACCGACATTAACAGAATCTTCATCACCGCCGGTTTTCTCTTCATCAGCTTTGCCGGAAAACAGGCGGCTGATGTTAAGCGTATATTCTGTTTCTTCCAGTTTTCGGTATGATACGGCTTTGCCGCGGAAATAGTGCTCAAGAAAGCGTTTCGTCTCTTCCTGTGTGGCGTCTGTTATTCCTATTTCAACCTGATCTTCCGTCTGTGCAAGAAGAACTGCATGGTTTCTTGCACAATATGCCGGAGACAGCTCATACCTGCTCAAAGCCCTGCACCCCTTTTACGCCAGATTTTTTCGCCGTACTTTTCGTATGCCGTTGTAAGGTTCAGCGTTTCATTTTCCTCATCGCAGTCTTTTTCAAGGTGCGGCACAAGATAAATAACCATCTCGCTCTGTTCTTCTGTTTTCAGAATAGAGCTGAACAGTTTGTTCAGTATCGGTATCCTTGCAAGGAACGGAAGCCCTTCATCGCTTGCTGTCATATCATTTTCTGCAAGTCCGCTTAATATAACAGGCTCGCCGGAACGCGAACGGACTTGAGTTGTTATCATTTTCTCTGTTGTAGGCGGCGGATTGCCTGTCTTGCTTGATACATCAACACCCTGCTTTGAAACAGAAGCAGTTACGGTTGTTGTTATCATGCCGTCGCCAGAAACCCAGCCGTTTATGTCCAGAATAAGACCTGATATGATTTCTCTTGTTACGCCTGTATACTGCGGTTTGCCTGTATCAGGGTCTATAGTGCTGTCGCGGTATCTGTATGTTGAGGTGTTCTTAAACTGAATATTCTGACCAGAAACGCCGTGAAGTGTTGTATCTGCAAAGATGCTTGCCTTGTTCTCCGCAAGTGCTGTATTGAATTTAAGCGCAAACAGATAACCGAATACAGTTATCACGTCAAAGTTCAGATTGAGAAGACCGCCGAGCATTCCTGTAAGCAGGGTTGAATTGCCGGGCTTAAGGCGGTTTCCTTCAAAAGACATGCTCCACTGCATGTTTGAGCTTTGCTGATACTGCACTATAAGCATGTCATAGCGTATGCGCTTCTGCGGTATGTCTATTTTTTCAAGCTCTTTTATAAACAGCTCTCTTTTTTCAGGGCTGCCTTTGTAAAAGATATAGGCATTGTTGCCTGTGCGCACAATATCATCTGCCTTTACAGACGGCGGAAGGTGCTGCATGAGGTCTTCTGCCTGTATATATTTAAGCTTTATTACCTGATTTTCTGAAGGTCTGTCTAAAAGCTGTATAAACTCATTGAAAGATTCTCTGTCTGATTCTGCTACAGCCGCCGTAAAAGTTTTTGCGTCAGGCAGATCATAGAGCTTTATGTATGGATAGCGTGCTTCAATAACGGTGCGGATATCAGCTACATTATGATAAGATAATGTATATCTTTCCCATTTTTCATTTTCTCTTTTAAGAGTTTCCTGCGTCTGCGCCTTTTCTTCCGGAAGGATATACCACATGCCGTTTTTCTCTACGGCACGTGCACCGCCGCCACACAGCAGCAGCTCAAGGCTTTCTTTGAAACTGCGTCCGTTATATTGGATATGCTCTATCTGCATATCGTGCGTTATAAAGCTTGTGTATTCTTTTTCTTCTAGCTCAAACAGCCGTCTTAAAGATTCCTGCAGAGAGCCTTTTGTTATATAGCCGCGGTATTTTCCAGTTTCATCGTCTTTTTCAATTTCTATACGGCTCGCGGCATCGGCAATTTCCGGCATAGAAGCCGCGCCAGACCTTTTTATGTAGATATATTTTTCTTCTTCGATTATCTCATATTCGCTGTAAGGACGCAGAACAATTTCAAGTGCCTCTTTTACGCTTACGTTTTCTGCACCGATTGTGTGCTTTACACCCGGAAGCATTTCGTATGTTATTGTTGTTTTGGTTACGCCGCCGATGCGCTCTATTATTTCGCCTGCTGTGGCATCGTAGCCTGAAACATTTATGCTTCCGTCTGGGTTCTTTGTGACTTGTATTTTTGAGACATGATATATTCCGTCATCTTCATAAGAGAAAAGCCTGTTTGCCTCAAGGAATGCTTCAAATGCAGTTCTTGCGTCTGCCCCTGCAAACTGAAAGCTTACGATTCCGCTTACCGTTGTATCTGTTATTATTGGTGTTTTTAACTCGGTTGAAAATATATAAAGAACGTCTTCTACTTTTTGATTGATGAACTCATAATTTTTTGCAGCCGCCCCCGCCGTTAAGCATATGAAGAGCAGCAGTATCATTACTGCGCGTTTCACATGTTCCCCCTTATACGGCATACACTTTGAACTGCAAAAAGCCCAGCTCCCATAAACGGAATAAAGGCTATCTTCTTTTTTCCTGCGGCTATTGCATAGCCTAAAGCTGCAAGGCTTCCGGCTGCAAGCCCTGCATTCCAGATGACAAACGGAACTGTAAGACCGGCGCACCCGGCATACCATGCATCGCCCAAGCCGAGCTTGTTTCTGCTTGCCATACGCACTGCAACAAAAAGCAGAACACCCCACAAGCCTTGAAGCATATACTGCAAAAAATCTAGTCCGGCGGCAAAGCGGTATGCAAGAACAGATATTCCGTATACGGCGAAAGCACATCTCGGCACTTTTCTGCAGCGCAGGTCTTCGGCGGCGAGTATAGCTGTCATGATGAAAAAAGCAGTTTGTATTTTATTCATGGCTGCACTTCCGTTCCGGCAAGCCATGAGAGCAGGGAAATTTTATAACAAAAGATGAATCGTAATACACTTTTTACTCTCTCGCTTTATAACTTTTTGCTTTGTTATAAAAATGTTACCATAGTAAATTACAAATATCAACAAAATTTTGTAAAAAACAAACACTTTTTGTGATTTTTTTTACGTATTTTTCACCCTTCAAAAGTCATTTTGCAAGAGGTTGCTGTTCATGATAAGAAAAAACGTCTAGCTTGGAACGACAGTCTTACTCAGCTAAGAACGGCGTTCCTGCTTAGCTAGGAATGCCACTCCTAGTCAGCTAGGAACGACGCTCCTATTAGGCTAGGAATGCTGTTCCTAGCTAAGTACACATAATATATTTATCCTGCGTTTTTGGATTTGCGATTGGGCGAAATCTTCAAATACAGCTCTATCAGCAAACCCAGCAAAATTGCGCAAATCGCAATTTGGTGAGAAATGGAGCGACTGACTGTTTATTCAGAGCTAATCCTTTAAAACTTGTTCTTCCATAACTATGACCTGTTGTCATTATTACCAGTCTAAACTTCTATTCTGAAATGACAGAGTAATTACCGTAATCAACGGCTAATAGTTTATCAATAAGCTCATCCGTAAAAGAATAAATCGGAACAAAAGGAAGAAGCATGCCATCACCAAGCAGTTCTACTGTCGTGTTTTTTGCTAAAAGGAGACTTTTTACACCTTCGATTTTTAACTCTGAAATATTAGAGTCAGATATTTTTTTATATGCAGTTACAATATTCCCAATAAAGCCTATATTGCTTACTATAAAATTTTGATTGCAAAGACTCTTTGTTATTTCAGAGGCTTTCTCTTTTGTAAAAATTTCAGGATTAACAAATCCAATAAATATTAAATATGGACATGTTTCATAACTGTTTGAATTCCACCATAAATCTTTTGGAAGATTTTTTCTAACAACGGTTATTTCTTTTTCCTGCACTTGGCAAATAAAATCGCCATAATTCATTTTCTTAAAATCTAAAAGCAATTCTTCTGAAAAAGAAAAAAGACATTGATTAATTGGAACACGTGCTTCTATCAATGATTTTTGAATTTTTCTTCTTAAGATGATAGTCTTTGTATCAGAAAAAAGATTTTCACTATTCGCTATTAGCTCATTATTTGTTAGAGCAACAATAATGTTGCCAGACATGGCAGTGATAATAAACTTATTTGACAATGCACTGACTATATCCGTAATCTTGGCTCTAAAATCAATTTCAGGGTTAATTAAGCAGATTAATACATTACAATCATATTCGGTTACGGCATCGGCTGTTTCATTCGGTCTAATAGTATTAACCAAGGCTTTTATTTCCTCTTGTTTGGAAAGGTAATCAAAATCAGCCTGTATATCCAATTTTTTACCGAACAATAGTTTCTGGATTTTTTCTTTCATTAGTTTCCTCCAAATGATGTTATCCAATTTTGCATTGTTGTTATCCATGCTACATATATTGTACTATTAGGTCCATCAGTCATAGCTGTTAACATCTGAGCGTAAACATTACCAATATTAGTTAATAAGTCTCTTCCTGTTGCAGTTTTATTCAATTCAATAAATTCATTAAATATTTGAGCGCTATTTCCAACTGCAAACATATTGAGATATTTTACTGCTTGCAACTTGATACCAATCCATGCTTCCGCTTCTGCTGCACTTGCCATACTATTTGCTAGAACTTCAATTCCACTTCCAATCAACTTAACTGCTTTTGGTGATAACAAAACCATTACCAGTTTTGCATTATCAGCATTTGGATCTATGATTTCACTTTCACTTTCTAAAAAGCGATAATATATTTCATCACCATATCTATATATTAATCCATTGGGATTCTTTTTAAAAAACTCTTGAGCTTGTTCCCACGTTTTTCCTGAAACAGTTGGTTCTGAAAAAAGTTGCGGTGTCGCAATCTGATCCCATTGCTCACGTGTTATTGATGAATCGTATTTATTTATAGGAGCAGAAGTAGCTGTCATACCACCCATTTGCACAGTACTATTACCAAAAGTCCGCCCACCACCAGCAGTATGTGCATTTACTGATGTTCCCTGCACTTGCGCTGATTCAGTATGCGTACTCCCAGAAGTTGATTTGCCGGGAATATATATTTTCTGTCCAGAATAAATAACATCAGGATTTGCAATATTATTACGATCTGCTAACTGCTGTGCAGTACGATCTCCTCCATCATTATCATTTGCTTCTCCTGCTATTTTCCATAAAGAATCTCCCGGTTGAACAATATAACATGTATCAGTTGATTGCAATCCAAATGGGTCACAGTAGTTTACAGGATCGTTCACAACATAACTGAACCAGTTAGAACCGTCTCTGATCGGGTCTACTGTCGTAAATCTTGCACTTACTGGGCTGTAATCTCTAAAGCCGTAATCGTAAAGACCTGTACCAACATCGTAAGATTTACCACAGTAGCCAAAGCCAATATCGTTTTCAAGGTTGCCGAGATATGGCGAACCGAAAGCATCGTAGCTGTAATCTGCCTGTACTGCTCCGTATTTGTCTGTAACACTTCTGACACTGCCCAAGATGTCTGTTCCAAAGTATGATGTACCGCTATCATTCGTCATGCCAACAGGTTCACCGTAGCTGTACAAGACATATTCATTGTTCGGGCGGCTGCGCGTTTTTGCACCGCTTGCCGATGAAGCTGCATTTGTGCCGTTAGCTTTTCCAGCCTCTGTCATTGGCACAAGCGGAGTATCGTCTATATAGCGGTAGCGTGTGCCTATTTCGCTACGACCGTTTGGGGCAGATCCCGAAACAAGTTCGGGATGACTGCTCTGGGCAGACCCTGAAACGAGTTCAGGGTGACGAATTTGGCCGTCGCGGTATTTTTGTGCTGGTATGTTTGCGGAACAGGCTGACTGCAAAACTGACTTGCCCAGCACGTCAAAGCTGAAGCCGTCATAGAGGTTTCTGGTGTAGTCGCCTAAGTATTCTTTGGTTTCAATTCTGCGCCCAAACGCGTCATAAGAGTATTCTGTGAAATTTCTGGTATTCAGCACAGAATCCTGAACATCGCTGAAGCTCATGCGGTTCTGGGCATTGTAAACATAATCTTTGCGGTAGCGTGCTGCACTCTCGCGCAACAAGTTGCCGTTTGCATCATAGGTGTATTTTACGCTTTCAGATTTGCCAAGCTCACCACTCTCTATAAGGCGGTTTTCTTTATCATAGCTGTATTTCACAGTGCCCCATGCGGTTGTCTTGCTTGTGCGGTTGCCGTTCGCGTCATAAGTGTAAGATTCTTTCCAGACAACCTGGTTAGTTGTTATAGCGTTACCGCGAAGCCTTGCAAAGTTCTCTGCCACACCCCTAAGCTGCATCATTTCTGACGTAGAAAGAAAATAATTTTCAGCGTTTCCCTGTGACGGCTGGAAGTACAAGCCCTGCTTGTCAGCCTCCTTCCTTGCAGTTTCCTTTATATCCTCGTTAAACGGATAATAGACCGTTTCAAGGCGGCTCTGGTTGTCGTACTTGTATATTGTTACAAGACCCTTGTCATTTACTGTATGGCTTCGCCGTCCTAGCTTATCGTAAACATAAGCCTCGCCGGAAATCAAATTGCCGTTGCCTGTATATTGTGCAATGCTTACTGTGCGCCCTGCCTTGTCATAGCGTGTTTTCTGCACTACGCCGTTGCCGAAACGTCTTTCTATTTCACGGCCGCAGACATCGTATTTGTAATGCACCTCAAGCTGCTTTAATCTGTCTTTTTGTGTCAGGATTTCGCTGTTCTTGCCGTAGCCGTAGCTAATATCACGCTCACGGCTAATAAGGCGCGTTCTGCGTCCTGCCTTGTCATAGAAATAGCTTACGGTTTCGCCAGTTTTGCTGTCAGTTTCCTTGGTCAAAAGACCGGCTTTGTCATAGATATAAGAAAGTGTACCGCTCTCATTCGTAGCACTAAGGACATTGCCGCACTCATCATAGACGATTACTGTTTCAGTTCCGTCTGCATAAGAGGTTCTTCTTGTTCTTGTCTTTGTATCATAAGAAACGGCGGTCATGTTGCCCTCAAAGTCTTTCTTATTCTTTAATTCACCGTTTTCATTATAGGTGTAGCTTTGTGTACCGTCAATGCGGTTCTTTTCCTGCGTCAATCTGCCGAATTCGTCGAAGCTGTAGACATAATCAGAGCCTTTGCCGTCTGTGAATGTTACTGTTCTGCCCTTGGCGGTATAGCTGTACTTTTCAGTTACATCTCCGCCTGTGCGCACTTCTGTTATACGACCGAGTTTATCATAGGTGAACTGCTTGTCTACACCAGGTCTTGCTTTTTCTGCAATAAGCAAGCCGTCGCGGTTGTATGTGCCTTCAAAGAAGACACCCTCGCCGTCTTCGGCTTTAGTCACAAGATAAAGCTCGTTATACTCATAAGTTTTCTTTGCTCCGTTCGGGGCTGTTACGCTACTTATACGTCCTACAGCGTTGTAGCTGTATTCTGCTTTTGCACCGTAGCCGTCATAAGCGGCTATTGTGCGCCCGATGCTGTCATATTCATACTTGCGGCTGTTGCCCATGCCGTCTGTTACGGTTGTCACTTCGCCCCATGCATTTAATGTATAGCTTGTTTCATAAAGTCCGCCGTATACAACCTTAACTTTCCGCCCTGCGTCTGAATATTCGTATTCAACGTACTGGGTAGCGTTGGCTTTTGTCAGATTAGTGCTACTGCCGACAAGCACCAGCTTTATACGCCCGACATTGTCATATTCATAGACAGTCGTAGCCGAAGGACTTTTTTCTTTTATCAAAAGTCCGCGCTCGTCATACTCGAATGTCGTCACATTGCCCAAACGGTCTGTTACGCTCTTGGTTGAGCCATCCGGGTTGTACTCAATTTTTGCCTGTTTCTTGTTCTGCTCGCCAAGGCTTGCAAGGTTTCCGGCATTATCATAGCCATATGTGTAGAGACCGCCATGAGATGATTCTTCCTTAACAGTGCGTCCGCCGGAAGAAAGGCTTCTGTGCGAGTTTTCATTAAGCGCGTTCTTTACATCTGTAACACGATTCCATCGGTCATAGCTTATAACAGTACGGCTTCCTTCAGGGCTTAGAAGCGTAAAATCCCTTCCGGCTGCCGTGTTTGCGTAGGCATATTTCTGCGTTATTGGCTGCGTATAAGTCTTGCCGTACTTGTCCGCCTTAGAGCGCTTTACGGCTTCAATGCGCCCTGCGCTGTCATATACATATTCTGTAATCCATGATGCATCCTCGTCCTTGCGTGTTTCGGTAAGTGCCTTGCCAGCTTTGGTATATGTATAGCTTACAACGGTCTGCAAATCATCAAGATTTGCGCCTGCCTTTACTGCCGTTACAAGGTGGCGTTTGTCATAATCATAGGCAAAAACACGCTTTTCGCCGGTCACTGTATCAGTTTCTTCTATTAGTATAAGGTCTTTTCTGCCGTTTGTTGTGTAGATACGCTCAAGCCCTGCCGGTGTCTTTTCCGTTACGGTCTTTTCTGTGTAACTGTAAGTATACTTCTGACCTTCGCCATCGACATATTCGGTTACGCGGTTCTGGCTGTCATAAGCCCATGTTTCCTTTACAAAGCCGTTCTTTGTGTATGATGTTCTTGTTGTTGCGTTGCCTTTTGCGTCATAGTCAAAATGTGTTCTGCCTGTTACGCTTCCGCCGTTACGGTAAAGGTCGGTAACAAGGCCTCTGTTGTTGTACTGCGCGCTTACAGCCTCAACACCACCCCTTAGAACGCCTAAGCAGTTGCCTTTAGCGTCATATCTGAATTCTGTGATTATGCCGTCGCGGTCTACTGCCTTTGTGCAGTTGTTGTTGCTGTCGTATGTAAAGTTTTCAGCCGAGCTGTCGGCGTACTGTACTTTTATAAGGTTATCCTTCGCGTCATAGACAAAATTTGTCGTTGAGCCGTTTACGGTGCGCGTCAGCACGTTTCCGGCCTTGTTGTATGTCGTCTTGACGGTGCTGCCGTCAGCGTATCTTTCTTCTATTATTTGCTGATTCTCATCATACTTATAAACTGTCGTAACGCCGTCATGGTCTGTGTAAGTTGTTATCTTGTTCGCCCGATCATAATCGAAGCGCTCGGCGTACCCTTCTTCATTTACGGTCTGTGTGGTGTAAAGGTTGCCGTCCTTATCCATTAAGCCGTACTTAAATTCCACAAACGAGCCGTCCGACTTTATAAGCTTTTCAAGGTTGCTGTCGCTGTTATAGATAAAGCGGCTTGTGTCGCCGTCTGTGTCGGTTACGGTCTCAAGCAATTTTCCGCTGTAAGTGTATGTCACGCTCTGACCGGCGGGCTTGTCACCGTCAAAAAGCTCAATCTTTGTAAGCAGCTCTTCACCGTTGTAAGAGAATCTAAGGCTCTGAACGCCGTTGTCACTCTTTACCTCTGTAATTCTCTGCTCTGAATCTCTTATAATGCTTGTTACGTTGCCGTTTCTGTCGGTCAAGCTCTCAAGCAAGCCCCATTTGTTGAATGTCTGTGAAGAACCGTTCTTAGCTTTAATGATAAAGCCGTCCGCCTCGAGCGCGTCCTTGCCGTTACGGCTTGTAATTGTGCATACATTTTTATATTTTGCAACAGAAGACTCCCATAAGCCGTTACCTTTATAGTCGAATACAACCGGAATATAGCCATCAAGCACAAGAATAAGAGTGTCGTTACCTGTACCAGAAGAGTCTGCAATCTTTCCGTATTTTGTATATTTATTCAACTGTTCAAGATTTCTTGCTTTTTCAGCAATAGCCTTGAATTGTGTTATTTTACTTTTTGCGTTTTCAATACGACTGTCTGCATCTTTTGTAAAATCCTGATATTCCTGTAATGAATTCCCGCTTACTCCGACAGACATATCATCAACTTCTTTTTTAATTTCATTCAGTTTGGCAAGAACAGATTCCATATTTGCGGCATCTTTATCAGCTCCAGAAGTAATACCCCTTACAATCCTTGTTTCAATGTTTCCTGTCCACTTGCTTCCGAGAACACCGTGTCCTGTTGAATTACCGCTTACATAAAAACTGCTTATGCTTAACATACCGGTCAGCGTTTTAAGATTTATATTCGTATCGCTCTGAAAATATCTTCCGCTTGTAAGGAGCACAGGATCTCCGCCTGTCTGTGACTGCAACTGATTACTGTTGTTATTTGTTGCGATGACATCATTTCTTACATTATCCTGATACTGTGGATCAACTTTATCAATAGTGCTCATGCGTGTTTGCTGATGAGTATAGCTAATTCCTTCATTATTGGATGAAGTACCAGTATTGGCACCGACACCTTGCCCTGTTCCTGTTGTTGTTCCAGTCGTAGTGGTTGATGGACCGGTAGTCAAAGTAGTAGTAGTTGTTGTTTTTCCGCCACTGTCAGATGAACACCATGAAGACCCATTGTAATACAATGGGAACACAAAAGAATTTACTAAAACAGCCAGAATTAAAACAAAAAATAAAATTTTCTTCATTTTTTCTCTCCGTATATATAAACTTAATGTGATATAAAACAATCTGCTTAGTTAGACTGTTTGTACAAATTGAGATAAAGTTTTGTCTAAAAACAATTAATGGTGAATAGAATTATCAGGTAGTGTATGTGGTCATTTTCTCTCTCGCTTTGTTGTAGTTTATCAGCTTTTTATACTGTAACATAAAAATAACATGACAATATAATTCTGTCAACAAAATTTAATACGAAAAATACAAAAAAATTTTTTTTGATATTTCAGTTTCTTTGTAAGAAATCTGTTACATATAAGCGAGCGTGCTGTTATAGTATATGAAATCTGTTATAACCGAAAAAAAGCTCATACTTTTGTTTTCGGGAGGAGGAGTTATATGAAGGCAGAAAAAAAAGACCCTCTGTAAATACCGCATATTCACAGAGGGTAGATAAGTCAGACACCTAAAGGCATCTTTCTTAACAGCTAATAGAATAATACTTTTATACGGTGTCTGCGTCAAGCGTTGTGTATACAACGTTACATTTTAAAATCCACAATAGTGGAAAAAAGGACACAGATATGAGTAATACTACAGTTATAAATTATGATGATTCTGACGGAACAGGTACAGTCACATTAGTTCAAAATCCTTTTGATAAAGGTAATAAATACTATGCCAAGTTTGACCGTACTACTGTAAACATTGACCATCTTATTGCACGAATCCAGAAGAAAGAAGTTGGAACAAATGCAATCATGGCAAAGCATTTCGCGTCGCTTTTTAAGGCAGAAATTCTTGAAGCGTTAAGCCGCGGGGAAGCGGTAAATCTGCTTGACTTAGGTACACTTTATATTACTACAAACGGCAAGGTTTCAGGCGAAACACCTGGAACGGCAAGCATTGAAGGGTTTCAGGTTAAGTTCACATGCTCAAAGCTTACTAACGGAGCTGTTTCAAGTCTTGGCATTAAAAAAATTGTCATGGCAGAAACAAACCCGATTATCGGAGAAATGACGGATTTGTACACTGGAATGGTTGGCTTTGAGTTTACGGCTCAAAAATCAATGCGGATTGAAGGAACACGCTTGAAGATTAGCGGTGACGAAGGCGGCGTATTCTTTGCCCCTGCAACCGAAAAAGGCACCCCAGACGAAGACGAAACAAAATGGATAAAGGTTGAGAAGCTGATTAGAAATGTTGCAAAGATGTTGGAATTCTTCCTTCCTGATTCGCTTGATACGGCAACGTCATATTGCATTGTGCTCAAAACAAACAGCACAAAGGGCAACCTGACAAAGAAGAACTATTCAATAGTTCATAGTGATGTTATTACGGTAAAGACTGAATAACTATTGCTTTAAACTGACATGGGGCGGACATGCTTAACTCAAAAAAAGAGCCTGTCCGCCCCGCTTTGTATTGCACAGTTTGACCCGGCACTGACACGACAGCATATGCACCAGATTCAAAAACTAGCCTTTGTACACCCGTCACAAGTTTACGCGAAGCGGAAACTTGCCGTTTCGCCAGATAAAACCCAAAATGTAGATAATCCCAATGCGAAACGCTTTCCCTTAAAACATTGAAATCTGAAAACACTTATGCTAGAATGGATAAACGTAAAACTGTATATTTTTCAGTTTTACCAAACGGATTCAGGACAACTTTAATGTCATTAAAAAACGACGTCCGTGTGTACATCATCGGTGCGGGCTTTGCCGGCCAGATGATTGCAGACGAGCTTGAAGCAAAAAAGATTTTCGGTCGTGTCACAGCTTTCTTAGACGATGACACAAGCCTTATAGGCAAGCAGAGAAACGGCATTCCGATTTACGGTCCGATAAGCATGGCGGGACTTTTAAAGCCGGGCGCTTATGACGAAGCCATTATCGCGATGCCGAGCACGAATAACGAGCGCCTCCGCGAAGTTTACGGCATTTTAAGCGAAGCAGGTTTTTCAAAAATTAAAATTCTGCCGAGTGTCTCGCAGATTGTAGAAGGCAAAGCCCATCTTGTTCAGGCGCGCGAAATAAACCCGCTCGACCTTCTCGGCAGAACGCCGATTACGATTTCTCTAAAAGAAACATTGTCTTATCTCCGCGGCAAGCGCGTACTGATAACAGGCGCAGGCGGTTCAATCGGTTCAGAGCTTGCGCGTCAGCTGCTTTCCGGCGGCGCTGAGCGTCTCTACCTTTTCGGTCATGGCGAAAACTCGATTTATCTTATAGACAAGGAACTGCGCATACTTCAAAAAGAAGGTGTCGGCGAAAAAGCCACAGTCGTACCGATAATCGGAGACCTTAAAGACAAGGCTTATCTTGAATGGCTGCTGCCGAAAATGCACATCGACGTAATCTTCCATTGCGCCGCCTACAAGCATGTTCCCTTAATGGAAGAAAACCCTGTTGCCTCGATTGAGAACAACGTTTTCGGCACACAGAACCTGCTTGAAGCTTCGCTTGCGTCAAATGTAAAGCGTTTTGTGCTTATTTCTACGGACAAGGCTGTTGAGCCTGTTTCAACTTACGGCGTTTCTAAAATGCTGTGCGAAAAGCTTGTGCTTGCCGCCGCAAAAAAAGCCGGAAAAGACCAGTCTTTTATGTTTGTGCGTTTCGGCAACGTCTTGGGCAGCCGCGGTTCAATTCTGCCGCTTTTTATGGAACAGATTAAGACAGGCGGCCCTGTAACTGTAACAGACCCAGAAATGAAGCGCTTCTTTATGACAATTCCTGAAGCATGTTCGCTTGTTCTTCAGACAGGCGGCGTCGGTCAGAACGGGCTTTCTTACCTGCTCGACATGGGCGAGCCAATCAAAATCGTAGACATTGCTGAACAGATTATACGCTTTTCGGGCTTTGAACCGAATAAAGACATCAAGATTGAATTCATCGGCTCAAGAAAAGGCGAACGCCTCGACGAACCGCTCTGGATAAAAGAAGAAAACCCGACAAAAACAGAATATCCGAAAATTCTTAAGCTCAAATCGCTTCCGTATAAAGACGAAAAGCTTGAAAAGCTGCTTGAACTTTTAAAGCCAATCTGCATATTTGATGAAAATGCAAAAGGGCTTTACCGCGACAAAGCTTATCTTGCAAAGGTTCTCTGCGATGCCGTACCGTCGTACAAGGAGATGTACAATGCCTCAAAAAATTAATTTCTCTGTAGCTTCAATCGGCAAAGAAGAAGAAGAAGCCGTACTGCGCGTGCTTCGTTCAGGCTGGCTGACAACCGGCAAAGAAACAATGGCCTTTGAAAACGAATTCGCCGCCAAAATAGGCGCAAAGCACGCTCTTGCCGTAAACAGCGCAACTTCAGGGCTGATGCTTGCTTATGATGCAATCGGTGCAAAAGAAGGCTATAAGATTTTGACAACGCCCTACACTTTTGCTTCAACAGCTCTTGCGGCACGCCACCTCGGTGCGCATATCGAATATGCAGACATTGAAAAAGACTCTTACAGCATTTCGCCAAAAGCTGTTGAACAGAAGCTTGAAATTGATGCAAAAAACGGCAAAAAAATAAAGGCAATTGTGCCAGTTCACATTGCCGGCAATGTCTGCAACATGAAGGAACTTAAAGCACTTGCAGAACATTATAATGTAAAGATTGTCGAAGACGCGGCGCACGCCTTTCCTTCAAAAACGGCGCTTGGCTTTGCAGGCACGCTCGGCGACATCGGCGTTTTTTCGTTTTATGCCACAAAGACCATAACCACGGCAGAAGGCGGCATGATTACAACGAACAACGACGAATACGCCAAAAGAATGCAGGTCATGCGGCTTCACGGAATTGACCGCCCGATTTGGGACAGGTACACAAAAGACAAAGCTTCCTGGGAATATGACGTAGTTGATGCAGGCTATAAATGCAACATGCCTGATGTACTCGGCGCAATCGGCCGCGAGCAGCTTAAAAAGGCAGACATGCTCTTTGAAAAGCGCAGCAGAATTGTGCACCGCTATAACGAAGCTTTTAAAGACGCAGACTTTCTCACTCTTCCGCCGGACGGAGACGGAAACGCATGGCACTTGTACCTCCTCCGCATAAAGCCCGAAATGCTTAAAATAAGCCGCAACGAATTCGGCAGTCTGCTTCAAGATGAAGGAATCTGCATTTCAATGCACTTTATTCCGCATTTCAGAATGACATATTTCAAGAAAGAATATGGGCTTAAAGCCGAAGATTTTCCGAACGCGCAGGAACATTTTGAAAGAACGATAACTTTGCCGCTTTGGCCGGACATGACGGACGGAATGGCAGATCAGGTTATTGATACGGTTCTTTCAATAGGAAAAGCACATCATGCCTGAAAATGATGTAAAGCCGAAAAAGACAACACGGAAACGTTCTCACTCAAAAAAGCAGTTTGATTACACTGACGTATATTCAAGCGACATTATTCTTGATGACATGCTTTTCGGAGTTCTCGTCAGAAGCCCCGTTCAATGCGGTGCTGTGCCGGAAATTGAACTGCCTGAGCTGCCCGAGGGAGTCGCTTTTTTCAGTGCAAAAGATATTCCCGGAACAAACAATGTAGCTGTAAAGAAAACGCGTACAAGCATTTTTGCCGACAAAGAGATTCTATACTACGGTCAGCCAATCGGCATCTTAGTCGGGCCGGACGAAAACAAGCTTAACGAACTTCTGCCTTCAATCGGCTTTTCGCTTGACCCGATGAACATTCCGTTCGGACTTGAATTTTCGGACTCTTTTTCAGCTGACCAGCTTCTTGCAAACCGTTCCATTCATTACGGAGAGCCGGATACAGTTTTTGCAGATTCTAAAAATCAGTTTGAGCAGACTTATAAGTCTGACATAAAGCTGCCTAAAGAAGAGCGGAACAGCTGTGTTGTTTCTTTTACAGGCAAGCAGCTTCACGTTTACACAAACTCACAGTGGGCAAGCCATCTTAGAAAAACCGTAGCAGACACACTCAACATAAACGACGAGCATATTCTGATTCACAAGACACATCAGGTACGCACAAGAATCAACGATACATGGATTTCGAGCGTAACTGCGGCACAGGCTGCTGTAGCTGCATATAATATTCATAAGCCTATAAAAATTGTTTATTCCCTTTCTGAGCAGGAAACATATATTGAGCGCATGGAACCTGCCACAATAAGATACAGAACTTCATGCAGTGATGACGGTTTAATCACGTCTATGGATATCTGTATCCTTATAAATGCAGGCATAATCAACCCGTTTATTCAGTATATTCTTGACAGGTTTGTAATTGCGGCGACTGGCGTTTACAAGACGAAAAATCTGCGCATTGACGCTTATGCCATAAAATCGAATTATCCGCCGCTCAACTGCTCTTTTACATGGGGCGACTCTCAGGCTTTTTTTGCAATAGAAAACCACATGCATTATATTGCTGAAAAACTGAACATAGACGTTGAGGAATTAAAGCAGAAAAACCGGCTGCAGGAAAATGATTCAAGTTTCTACTGCATATACAAGCCTCTTTTTATAGAAGAAACCATAAACAAAGCATATTCCATGAGCGATTATAAGCGGAGAAACACTGCATATCAGCTTCTGTCTACTTTTCCGCCTGAAACACCGCAGAAAAGGCTTAGAGGCATAGGGCTTGCTGTAGCCCAGGAAGGCAACTGCCTGCTTTCAGACGACATGATCCGCTCAAAATATTCGCTTGAAACTACGCTTGAAACAGACGGTTCTCTTTCGGTTAAAATCTATTCACCGACGGAACATCTAAAAGTTATATGGCAGAAACTCATCGAGAAGATACTTGAGATTCCGCCTGAAAACGTGCACTTTGACACAGATTATTCTAATACAGAAGAACCGGCAGAGCCTGATGTATTGTCGCTCAATATTACGATAATGACGCAGCTTCTTAAGAAATGCTGCACAACCCTGCAAAAATCGCGGTTCAGGCAGCCGCTGCCTATTTGCGTAAAAAAAACTTTTATGCCTGCCAAAAAAAATATATGGAACGACACCAATTTTTCAGGCCAGCCTTATCAGGCTGCTTCATGCGTGGCTGCCGTTGTTGAAGTTGAAGTTGACACAGTATCTTACGAAGTTATGCTCCGCGATGTAAATATCGCCATGGAATGCGGCGAACTTTTAGACGAGAAATCTGCACTTTCAAGCGTAAAGACTGAAGCCGCAAGAATAATCCGGAACTTTGTTTCGCCGAATTCCTTGAATGTTGTCTATCCGAAAGTAGAATTTGTTTCGTCCGGTGAGCCGCCAAAAGAAATCGGCTCAATCATAGAAAATGTACTGCCGGCAGCGTTCAGTTCCGCAGTTTCTCAGGCTTTAGGCATAGAAGTCACAGAACTTCCATTAGAAACAGATTCAATCTACAAGCTTATGTCTCAAAAAGGAGCAGAAAGTGAAAATTAACTGCGTAATAAACGAGAAGCTTGAAACACTCAATATGAACGGAACTGAAAAAATCATAGACGTTCTCCGCAATCAGTTTGGGCTTTGCGGCAGCAAAATGCGCTGCGGCGAAGGCAGATGCGGTTCATGCACAGTTCTTCTAGATAATACACCGGTTCTTTCATGCATTCTTCCGGCTTATGCCGTTCAGGACAGCTCAATAGTCACAATTGAATATTTCAGGCAGACACCCGAATATGAAGACATTCATAAGGCGTTCAAAAAAGCAGGCGTTCACCATTGCGACTATTGCGAAGCTTCCAAATACTTTACGATTAACGAATTTATTGAAAAAGTGAAAATGCCGACAAAAGAAGAAATTGAGCAATTTATAGCGACAATGCCCTGCAAATGCGTTGAAGCGAACACATTGATGACAGGCATTATAATAGCAGCAAAAAACCGCAGGTCACGTGTAAATGAGTACTGAATCAGCCACAATTAAATACGCCGAAGATATTCCTGAAGCGCTTTATCACCTCCGCACTATAGAAAATCTCTCTATTACAGCAGGCTGCACCGGCGTAAACTACAGCGCAAGCCCTGCCTTTTTAAGCTACCCTGATTCAATCTTAAGCGTGCGGAGAATTGTTGAATTCAAACAGATTATAAAGACTGAGCGCTCAATCGAATTCGGGGCGGGCGTAACGCTTTCGCAGATTGAAAATCTGCCGCAAAAGTTTCCGAAAGTGCTGCATGACGCAGTCTGCACCATTGCAAACAGACAGGTGCGCAACATTGCCACAATCGGCGGCAACGTATGTACACAGCCTATGAAGATGACGACATTTGCCCCGCTTCTTGCACTGAACGCAAAGCTAGTTTTGCGCGCAGGTACAGAGCGTATGCACATAGACAAGCACCACCCTTCAACAGAAACACAGATTCTGCCGCTCTCGCAGTTTGACGCTGTTCCGGCGGGCTATTTTTTGACCAGAATCCGCGTTCCGCTTGAAGAATGGGATGTTTCAATTTTTAAGAGAACCGGCCCTAAAAATGAAATTTCACCGCTTTCGGCATCTTATGTGTTTTTGTCAAATACGCAGAAAAACTTTCTTGCAGATTTGCGGCTTGCGTTCTGCGGTGTCTTTTCTTTCAGGAACAGAGAACTTGAAAACAGCATAATCGGAAGCAAACTGCCGCTTCCGCAAAAGTCTGTGCAGACATTTACAGAAAAAGCGGCCGCCTATTTTGACGAAGATGTAAAAAAAGGCACATATAACCCGGTTTTGCGCGCCCAGTTCATCAACCTAGTAAAAGAGTCACTAGAGACACTTTCAGACTAATTTTTCAGTTAATATAAGCTTAACAAGTTTTCACTCGTGAAAACTTGCAGTGGTTCGCCAGATGAAGCTTCTCGTACAAAGAAAGCCTAATTGCGAACCCGGGATTGCCGTGTCAAGCACGGCAATGACACAAAGTCAAGCACGGCAATGACACAAAGTCACGCCCGACAATGACACCGACGCAATCAGCTTATCAGCATTGCGTCGCCGTAAGAGAAGAAGCGGTACTTGCCCTGCACCGCCTTCTGGTAAGCCGCCATAATGTTGTCTTTGCCTGCAAAAGCAGAAACCAGCATCAGCAGCGTAGATTCCGGTGTGTGGAAATTCGTAAAGAGCTTGTCTACAACTTTGAATTTATAGCCCGGATAAATGAAAATCGAAGTTGACTGCCAGCCGCGCTTCAAGCCGCCTTTTTCAACATCCCAGGCAGATTCAAGCGTGCGCAGCGATGTTGTGCCGACCGCAAGCACAGGGCGATTTTCCGCCTTAGCTTTTTCAATTGTGGCGGCAGTTTCATCTGAAACAAAGAACTGCTCTTCATGCATTTTATGGTCTTCTATGTTCTCTGCGCGCACAGGCAGAAAAGTGCCGAGCCCCACATGCAGCGTAACATAGACAATCTCAATATTTTTAGCCTTCAATTTTGCAAGCATTTCTTCTGTAAAGTGAAGCCCGGCCGTCGGTGCTGCCGCAGAGCCTGTCTCTTTTGCGTAGATTGTCTGGTAGCGTTCGGCATCTTCGTCAACGTCTTCGCGCTTAATATAAGGCGGCAGCGGAATATGGCCATTTTTTTCAAACCAGTCTTCATCAAGAGAACGGTCAAAGTGCAGCGTGCGGAATTCTGTGCCCTCATCATCAGGGTTATCTATAATTTCTGCTGTTGTTCCGTCTTTAAAGCGGAAAGTCTTGCCGGGCTTCTGCCTTTTGGCATTGCGCGTCATAGATTTCCAGACGCTTCCATGTTTATAGCCTTCTAAATTAAGGCACTGCAATATAAGAAATTCAACTTCTTTTGTGGGCGGTTCTGCACCTTTAGGGGCATTATTGCCTGCAAGCGGCATCGCATAAAGGCGCGAACGGCGCACACGCGAATTGTTAAAGACCATCACCGTGCCGCTTTCGATTAAGTCAGGCAGATTCTGCATCATAAAGTCCTGCGTTTCACCGGAAAACCTGTCTAAGCGCATTAATTTATCGTTTCCGCGTATGCCGGAAGGATGCTGTGCAATCAGCTCTTCCGGTAAATCAAAATAAAAGTCCTTCGTCTTCATGTTTCATTTTTCCTTCAAGTCCAAGATGCTTGTAAGCTTTAGGCGTAACAACACGCCCTCTCGGTGTGCGCTGTAAAAGTCCGCACTGAATCAAATATGGCTCGTAATAATCTTCAAGCGTATCTATGGATTCACCAATTGAAATAGCAAGCGTTTCTGCGCCAACAGGACCGCCGCCGAAATTTTCGATTATACTGCGTAAGATTTCGCGGTCGTACCGCTCAAGCCCGAGCGAATCAATCTGAAGCTTGTTCAAGCCAGATTTTACGATTCCGATAGTTATGTGCGGCACTTTCTCTGATTCTTTCATATAAAATTGGGCAAAATCGCGCATTCGCCGCAAAACACGGTTTGCAACGCGCGGCGTTCCTCTTGAGCACGAAGCAATAAGCTCGGCGGCGTCTTTGTCGATGTCAACAGCCAAAATCGAAGCCGACCGGCAGACAATGTCAGAAAGCTCGTGAACGTTATAGAATTCAAAACGCTGCACAATGCCGAAACGGCTTATAAGAGGGCTTGAAACAGCACCGGCTTTTGTCGTCGCGCCGACGAGCGTGAACTTCGGAATAGGCACGCGCACGGTTCTTGCGGTCGGCCCCTGCCCGATTATCCAGTCAAGCTCATAGTCTTCCATTGCAATATAAAGCATTTCTTCGATGGCCGGCTTTAGGCGGTGAATTTCATCTATAAAAAAGACTGAACGTTCCGTAATTGTCGAAAGGATTCCTGCAAGGTCTTTAGGCTTGTCGAGTGCGGGCGCGCTTGTTACCTTAAAGTCTACGCCAAGCTCGTGCGCGGTAATCTGTGCAAGAGTTGTTTTGCCCAAACCCGGCGGGCCAATCAAAAAAAGATGGTCCATAGCCTCGCCGCGCTCTCTAGCAGCTTCTATAAAAACTGAAAGATTGTCCTTTATGTGGCTCTGCCCCTGAAATTCAGTCAAAAATTTCGGGCGGAGTGAACTTTCTTTATCATCCTGAACGCTCAAATCTGGGCGTACAATGTGCGAATCATCAAAATCAGACATATCAGTTTGCAAGCTCCACTATTGCGCGGCGGAAAAGCGCATCTTCCTGCTCTTTCCGGCTTAAGTTTGTATCGATTTCAGCTGAAAGGCGCGCTATGAGCGGCTCTACGTCACGTTTATCATAGCCCATGCTGCAAAGCGCGGTCATTACGTCCTGCCACGGCGAAAGCGCCTTGACCGGCACGCGCACAGTGTCTTCTTGAATTGAAAGCTTGCCTTTAAGCGCGAGCAGCATCTTTTGTGCAGTTTTCTTGCCGATTCCAGGAATCTTCTCAAGGCGCGCCAAATCGCCTTCATCAAGCACAGACGCAAGCCCTGAAGCTGTTATATTAGAAAGAATCTTCAGCGCGGCCTTTGGCCCGACGCCTTCAACCTTCATCAAATCAAAGAAAGTGTCGCGCTCGCCTTCTGAAGCAAAGCCGTAAAGGTTCATGCCGTCTTCTTTATGCTGAAGCCACGTGTACACACGCGCCTTTTCGCCGACGTGCGGCAAAGAATCAAGCGAAGAATCGCTTATAGAAAAGCACCATTCCACGATGCCGGTCTCTTCGCTGCCAGTCTCTAACATGAGCATTTGAGGCTTTTTGGCACTCACCGTGCCGTAAATGCTGTTGAACATGCAAAAAGTATAGCGGAAGCTTCAATTTTGGGCAACAAGAGATTGAGCTGGGAGATTTGAGCTATTGTAAAACTGGTTCGGCTTTCAGTTGCTCGGCAAGTTTTTGCACAGTTTCAAGAGGCAGCCCTGTACAATCGGCTATATCTTCTTGAAGAAATTTATTTTTCATAAGCATATTCCGTGCAGCTTCAAGCTTGGCTTCAGAGCGACCGCGTTTCTCACCGATAGCGATGCCCTGTTGTTTGCCTTGTTCTTTAAGGGAATCGGCAAGAATGCAATAGTCCATGTATTCTTTTCTGGCTCTTTCGGTCATCTTTACGCGCTGCTCCTTTTTCTTAAGCTTTGAACAGAGGTCTGTGTCACCCTCATCGGTGAGGAAAAACTTGAGCAGTTCAGATTTTTGCTGCTGAGTAACGTCCTTCCATTTGGAACAATTATAAAACACTTTGAATGTTTTGTCTTCAAGCTTCACGTTATTATCTTCGTTGCAGGTGTTCTCAAAAGTGTAAATTGGCAAACCTTGGCCGAATAAATCTTCAAGGCAGATGAAAATCACAAAGTTTTCTTTTAAGTCTGAATAGGTGTGACCTTTCAGCAGATAGTCGGCATCCATAATGCTTTGATAATAGCGGCTGCGCTGACGAAGCTCTTTGTAAAGCGTGGTCTGAATTTCAATGTCGAAGTCGCGGTGAGTATCGGCGGTATGCACATCAAGGCGTACAGCCTTAGCATCCGGCGCAACTTGAATCGTCTTTTCGCCTTCCGGGTAAGACAGCCGCTCAATCTTGATGTCGAGCAGCGTTTCAAGCACCCGCTTACAAAGTTTCGGGTCTTCCATAACTTTTGCGAACATGAAGTTGTCAGAACAGACAAGCTCGTCAAATGGCTTAAATGTTGTAGTGTTTGTAGCGTTTTGCATATACATTATGCTCCTTAAAATAAAGTCTCACAATGTAATTGATTAAAAATGAGAAATCCTGTACCTAATCGCGAAAATTTTTGCAGATTTTACAAAAT
>JAEEGH010005975.1_pt1 | contig 30141 bp, 33 predicted proteins | sample 9134181 | NCBI WGS metagenome assembly JAEEGH01 (sample SAMN16246544, study PRJNA631951) | gut metagenome | biome: gut microbiome; feature: rumen; material: DP-attached | host: Bos | place: Iran: Karaj | collected 2018-10
CATGTGTTAAGCCTGTAGCTAGCGTTCATCCTGAGCCAGGATCAAACTCTTCATTGTAAAAATGTATCTTTATCTAGAATGACTAGAACAACTAGAAACCCTAGACGTCTTTCTCTGTGCCCAGAACAACTATCCTTCAACTTCTATTGACGGTTCGTTCAATTACCCAAATACCTAATAATAGGCATTCGCTTCTTGTACTACTTGTCTGTTTATGAAAATCTTTCAAAGAACTCTTTCTTAGTGCCTCACAAGAGGCCTCTCTTGTTTAGCGGGTGCAAAGGTACGACTATTTTTCGAACCAGCAAAACTTTTTTAAGAAAAAATGCAGAATTCATTCCGTTTTCCCAACTATCTTGATAATTATCAATTCCAGGAAGCCGTACACCTTATTAATATAATATAGGAGTTAAAGAAGTTCTTTGCAAGCCGCTCGGCGACGCAGGAGACACTTGCCTTAGCAAGCAAAGCGTCACAAAGCGCCGAGCGAAAGGAGTTAAGATTTTGCAGGTTACCTCACTTTTTTTGCATAAAAATTTGGTGGTATGCAGAAAAATAGCTAATTTTGCGGCCGATTTGTGAATAAATATTCTTATGAAGACTAAAAACAACCGTTTGGAAGCACTGCGGATGCTTATTTCAAGCCGCGAATTGGGCAGTCAGGAAGAATTGCTGAATGCCTTGCAAGAAGAGGGATTCAAATTGACGCAAGCCACTTTGAGTCGCGATTTAAAACAGCTGAAAGTTGCCAAAGCCGCAACATTGCGCGGCAATTACGTCTATGTGCTTCCTAACGATACCATGTATAAGCGCGTGAGTACGCCCGGCAACCTCCGGGAGATGATGACGGTATCAGGTTTTGTCAGCATCAACTTCTCTGGCAACATGGGTATCATCAAGACCCGCCCCGGCTATGCCAGTGCCATAGCATGGAATATCGATTCAAGCGACATTCCCCAGATTCTTGGCTCTATTGCCGGTGACGACACCATCTTTGTTGTTATCCGAGAAGGAGTGAGCCATGAAGAGGTAACGGAAGCACTCAAGCACATCTTAAACGAACATTAACAACATCATGGAAAAAGATACGGAAATAGAAGTATTGGTGGCCGGGCCAGAACACGAGAAGTACGTTGATACTATCCTGGAAACGATTGCCGAGGCTGCCAAGGTGCGTGGTACGGGTATTGCCAAGAGAACGCACGAATATGTTGCCAAGAAGATGGCAGAAGCAAAAGCAGTCATCGCGCTGACGAAGAGCGGTCGTTTTGCCGGTTTCAGTTATATTGAGACCTGGGAGAACCAGCAATATGTAACCACCAGCGGTCTGATAGTCCATCCCGACTTCCGAGGCATGCACATCGCCAAGCGCATTAAAGACATGACCTTTACGCTGGCCCGTACCCGCTGGCCACATGCCAAGATTTTCTCGCTGACGAGTGGTGCTGCGGTCATGGCCATGAACACAGCCTTGGGCTATCAGCCCGTGACATTCGCCGACCTGACGGAAGACGAGGCTTTCTGGAAAGGCTGTGAAGGGTGTATCAACGTAGACGTGCTTCACCGTACTGGCCGTAAGTACTGCATCTGCACGGCTATGCTCTATGACCCGACAGAGCATCTGCCCGCCAAGTTACCTGATGAGGTGATTTCTCGTATCAAGCAACTGCAGGAGTTGGAGGATAAATAAGGTGGAGGAGTTAAAGGAGTTAAGGAGTTAAGGAGTTAAGGAGTTAAGGAGTTAAGGAGTTAAAGGAGTTAAGGAGTTAAGGAGTTAAGACATTACTAGGAATTAAGACTAGGAGTTAAGACAAAAGTAAGAACAAAAGATATGGCAAACAAGAAAGTAGTAGTAGCATTCAGTGGTGGACTTGACACCAGCTACACAGTAATGAAATTAGCCCAGGACGGCTGGGAAGTTTATGCTGCCTGCGCCAATACCGGCGGTTTTTCGGCAGAGCAGTTAAAAACCAACGAAGAGAACGCCTACAAGCTGGGCGCGAAGGCGTATGTAACGCTCGACGTAACGCAGGAGTATTACGAGAAGTCGCTGAAGTATATGATCTTCGGCAATGTGCTGCGCAACAACTGCTACCCGATATCGGTCAGCAGCGAACGTATCTTCCAGGCCATCGCCATCGCCCGCTATGCCAAGGAGATTGGCGCCGATGCCATCGCCCACGGTTCGACAGGAGCCGGCAACGACCAAATACGCTTCGACATGACCTTCCTCGTGATGGCTCCTGGCGTGGAGATTATCACCCTTACCCGCGACAAGAAACTGACGCGCAAGGAGGAGGTCGACTTCCTCAATGAACACGGATTCTTTGCCGACTTCACCAAGCTGAAGTATTCTTATAATGTAGGTATCTGGGGAACCAGTATCTGCGGTGGCGAGCTGCTCGACCCCACACAGGGACTGCCTGAGGAGGCTTACCTGAAGCACGTTACTGCCAAAGAGCAGGAGTCGCTGTTGAAGATTCAGTTCGAGAAGGGCGAGATTGTAGGCGTGAACGGCGAGAAGTTCGACGACCGCGTAAAGGCCATCCAGAAGATTGAGGAGATTGGTGCCTCTTACGCCATCGGCCGCGACGCCAACGTTGGCGACACCATCATCGGTATCAAAGGCCGCGTAGGCTTTGAGGCTGCCGCTCCGAAGCTCATCATCGAGGCTCACCGTTTGCTGGAGAAGTCGACTTTGAGTAAGTGGCAACAGTACTGGAAGGACCAGGTGGCCAACTGGTACGGCATGTTCCTGCACGAGAGCCAGTACTTAGAGCCCGTGATGCCCGACATCGAGGCCATGCTCACCTCATCGCAGCGCAACGTGACGGGTACTGCCATCCTGAAGCTCCGTCCCTACGGCTTCGAGACTGTGGGCATTGATTCCGTCAACGACCTGACCAAGTCGAAGCTCGGTGAATATGGTGAGACGCAGACTGGCTGGACTGCTGACGAAGCCAAAGGCTTCATCAAGGTTTCGAGCACACCGCTGAGAGTGTACTACGGAATACATCCGAATGAAAGGTAGCCCCCCTCAATCCCCCCGAAGGGGGGAGGAACTGACCCCAACACCTCAGTTCTCCAAACACGATAAGGGGTTAGGAGTTCAGATAGCCGACCCATGCATGTATGGTCTCTTGAAACAATTCGTCAAAGAGAATAGGCAAAATGAGACAACAGCAGAAATGGTTTTCTGGAAATTCTTGCGAGGCGACCAATTAGGAGTGCATTTCCGACGACAGCACATTATAGGTGACTATATTGCCGACTTTGTCTGTTTGCCTCTGAGGCTCATTATTGAGCTTGATGGTGGTTATCACCAACTGCCGACACAGCAAATGAATGATGCAGAAAGGACAAAATGGTTAGAAAGTAAAGGTTTCTTCGTTATGAGATTCACAAATGAAGAAGTGCTTGGAGACATAGATGGAACAATAAATAAAGTAAGAAAATATATCAATGAAAACAAATAACAACGCCCTTTCATCCCCCCTTCGGGGGGACAGAGGGGGGCTTTCAGTAGGAATTCTTGGTGCTGCAGGCTATACGGGCGGAGAACTGATCCGGGTGTTGCTGAACCACCCCGAGGCAGAGATTGTATTTGCCAACTCAGAGAGTAATGCAGGCAATCTCGTCAGCGACGTGCATGAAGGACTGGTCGGGGAAACCGATCTGAGATTCACCGATGCGATGCCTTTTGAGGATGTTGACGTGGTCTTCTTCTGCTTCGGTCACGGCAAGAGCGAACAATTCCTGAAGGAGCATACCATCCCTGCCAATGTGAAGATTATCGACCTCGCACAGGACTTCCGCATCAAGGGCGACCACGACTACGTCTATGGCCTGCCAGAGATTAACAAGGAAGAGATTGCGAAGGCACAACATGTGGCTAACCCCGGTTGCTTTGCCACCGCTATCCAGTTGGCCCTGCTGCCTGCTGCCCACCTTAATCTATTAAAGGAGGATGTTGCCGTCAATGCCATCACGGGTTCTACAGGTGCCGGCCAGAAGCCCGGTGCCACCACCCACTTCTCATGGCGCAACAACAACCTGAGCATCTACAAGCCGTTTACCCATCAGCACTTAGCCGAGATACGGCAGTCGCTGACGCAGGTGCAGGGCTATCTCGACGCCAGCATCGACTTCATCCCCTACCGCGGCGACTTTGCCCGCGGCATCTTCTGCACGGCAGTCATCAAGACCAAAGCCCCCGTCGAGGACGTCGTTGAAGCCTACAAGGACTTTTATGCCGACGCTGCCTTCACGCACTACAGCGATAAGTCGCTTGACCTGAAGCAAGTAGTGAACACCAACAAGTGTCTGGTTCACGTTGACGGTTTCGAGGGTAAGATTCTCGTTACCTCCTGCATTGACAACCTCTTGAAGGGTGCTGTGGGCCAGGCCGTTCAGAACATGAACATCATGTTCGGGTTGGACGAGACGGCAGGACTACGCTTGAAGGCATCAGCGTTCTAAAAAACAGGTCAGCAGCGAACGCTGCTATTGTCGTCGGCGGTCGCTGCTATTATCAGCAGCGGCCGCTGCTGATATTGTCGGCGGCCGCTGCCGATCGGATTAGTGCCGCCCTTCTCCCCGTCTGCCGCCCCTTTACTCCCAGTCTTCCCAGCCCTTTCTCCCTGCCTACCGTTACCTCGCGCCCTGCCAATTGCTGGGCACCTCCGTCTTTTAACATTATTTATGGAGGGAACAACGGTATTTAACAAAGAATTTTGTATCTTTGCAACAATTATAGAATCCTAAAACATAAACAGCATGATAAAACATCTACTCCTCACACTGCTGCTCGCGCTGCCTCTGACAGCATCCGCCGACGACACGCAGGGAGCCACCAACAAAACGGCGGACACGGCGACGGAACTGTCGCAGGGTGAGACCATCACTTACGATTACGTGAAAAATGATGGTACTTACATTTATTGGAAATTTACGACTACAGAGACTGGCACAATCAGACTCATAGTAAAGCGGACGAATATCAAACGTCAAACAATCTTCGGCGGTGATACAACAACTCAATTATACTATGCCAACCCTGACGGGACAGTCGTAAAGTTAACGATATAGGCTTCGTCTCCGCGAAGCGGATATGAAGCAATAGGTTGTACTTCCGCAGCAGAGTAATTACAATTATGGGGAAAGATGTCGGTTTTTACATGGTTTCCAGGATGCTGGAGGCCAGTCGCTTTTGGAAGAATCGACAGATTACCTCGCTATCATATATAATAAGGTTGATGTTCAGACCTCAAAACTGGTCAATAATGATACACGACATGGCGAAAATGGTGCATAAGGGCACAGTGGATCTGTCCACGAAGAAAAGCCTTCCGCAGACAGTCCCGGTCACTTCACCAAACGCCAGAATTTAAATGGTGGTGCCCTCGGGGCAGGCTTGATAATCCTTGTGATGATGCGCTGACAGTTGCAATCCTTACAGATGCCAATGTCCCATCCCTTCTCAATGCAGATGTCAAGATATGATTTCTTCTTCCTCACCTTCGGTACAGGCGGCACACTCAGCTGCGACTGGATGCTGCGGAGTATCTCGCGGTTGCACGGAGAGAGGAATCCATAGTGGCGGATTCTGACAAACCTGTCAGGGAGTATGTGCTGGGAGAGGAAATTCAGGAAGGAGTCAATCTCCATGGTCATGACGCCATGCTTTCCGCCTTTCTTGTACATCTTGTAATCATAGGAAATCTGTGAGCCTGTCACGTCCAGGATCCTGGAGTTAGTGATGGCCACCCGATAGGCATAGCGACCAATGTATTCAAGAACCTGATTGACTCCCTTGGCAGGAGGCTTAGAATTGATGACCCATGCTTTTGAAAAGCATTGTTTGCGTATAGCCTGATCAATGACGATGTCCTTCTCCTTGAGCCTCCTAGTAAGGAGCGACATAAACTTGCCACGGAATTTGCAGCTCATGGCAGCTACAGGAAAAAGGAAGTCACTATGTTTGCAACCCTTGAGATGATGCCAGACGCCATACTTGTCTATCCCACCTCCAGGCACAATACAGTGAATGTGCGGATGGTAGAACAGATTCGAGCCCCACGTATGGAGAATGGACGTCATACCTGTGAGCAGGCCCTCGTTCTCGGAAAAAGCCTTGACGGTAGCCCATGCAGCCTTGAACATACAGTCGTAGAAGATACTCTGATGAGCCATTGCGATAGGATGCAGACAGGCAGGCATCGTAAATACGACATGGAAGTACTTCACAGGGATAATCTCTTCCCTGCGGCAGTTAATCCATTCCTCTCGCTCCTTGTTCTGGCACTTGGGACAATGGCGGTCGCGACAGCTGTTATAGCTGATATGCACATCCCCGCACTCGGGACATACCTCGACATGCCCGCCAAGGGTACTGGTCCTGCACTGGGCCATGTGGTTGAAAGCCCTACTGACAGGTGCTACGACATGATGCTTACCAAGGAACTCCCCTCCATGACAGCGGATGATCTCTCCGATGTCGAAGCGAGTCCTCATTTCTTCTTGGGCGGGAAGATGGTGTCAATCAGACGTATATGTTTCATCGGCTCGATGTTGGCAACATGAAGATAGATCATCGTAGTCGTCAGGCGTACATGGCCGAGACGCTTCTGTACATCCAGAAGGCTTTCCCCATTCTCCAGGAGATGCGAGGCTGCACTATGCCGCAGGGCATGTATCGTGATAGAGTGGTCGAAGCAGGCTCTTATCAAGGCATTCTTCATAATGACGCGGACATACCCGGGCTTGATGGGTTGAGGAGCTACTCCTTTGCCATGTGTCTTGAAAACGAAGTCGTCACTGGGATATCTCCTCTTGAAGCAACGGAGCATGGCGAGCTGCTGCTCGGAAATCGGCACACACCGGTCTTTCTTTCCCTTTCCCTGGTAGACGAAGACCTGCTGCCGGTCAAAACTGATGTCAATCCATTTGAGGCTGCAGACCTCGCTCACCCTGAGGGCGCAGTCATAGATGGTGGAGAGCAGCGCCTTGTCATATAGCTCACAAAGACCAATGAGCCGTTTCATCTGCTCCTGAGAGAGCACACGAGGAAGTCTCTTAGGCTTTCGGACACGAGGGAGGACGAGTCCTCCGGGCTCTTTGAGGTCCATGAACTTGTAGTAGTCCTTCAAACCAAACACGGTATGCTTAAAGAAAGACAAGCTGTAGCAATTCCTGTCCAGAAGCATGGTCAGATAGTCATCGACATCCGGCTGCGTGAAATCTTCAGGAAGCTTCTTGAGATACAGTACCGCCTGAGAAATCTTAAGGCGGTAAGAGTAAACAGTACTGTCCGCGTACTGAGCCAAGCGGAGTTTCTTTGTGAAAAGGGAAATACGATTCCCCAATTCAGGTACGGCCTCAATGGCCTTGTCCAAATAAGTGTTTGACATTGAAATTCCCGGTGCAGGGGATTAATGACGGGGAGGTTAGAATGGTCCCGTCATCTCCCTGCACCTTTAATAAGAACGAAAATTAGTGTGAAATATTGGTGAAGGGTTTGAGCCGCAAGGCTTTAGCTTTTTCACCGTGGTGAAAATTAGTACAACGAAAGTTACTTGGGGATTATATAAGGGAGTGGTTTCAGTCAAAATATCAGATAATTATACAAAATACGATCAAGGAAATGAAGATATTAATAATATCTAGTGATATAGGGTTAACTGCTCCTGGAATTGTTTACGAGACAATTATAAAGCAGTTGGAGCAAGAATATGATGTTGATATTATAACTTCAGAAGTATCGAGTAAGTTTAAACCTACTAATGCAACGATTCTACCATCAAAACCGAAAGGATTTACACATTTACGCGTGGAAAAGCTTTCCTTTCAGATGTTTAGTAGAAATTTGATAGATGATTATTGGGTGATAAGGCAAATGAGACTTATTAGGGATAGAGATATAAAGGAATGCAATGCAATTATTTCGTTTATTTCTTTCCATAACTATCGATCTATGATGTTGGGATATCGATTATCCCAAAGATATAATAAACCATGGCTCGTTTATTCTGTCGATGCTGTACCCCCTCCTTCGGGATGGGGCGTGGAAGGCTTATATAGAAATGCTATAATTAGGTTTGTTAGGAAATATCTTGAAGCATCAAAGGCTTTTTTCTCTGCGAATGAGCAGATGTTGAATTATCAATTAAATCTATTAAAAAACCGCCCCAGTAAAACAGGAATATTATATACTCCAATAAAGTCAAAAAATGAATATGTGAAACCAGATAGTTCTATAAATAATCCTGTTTTCTTGTTTACAGGTGGGGTATACGGCCCAAGAAAAAAGGAAGCTGTTTTGGATGGCTTTCGGAAGTTCCTTAAAGAAAGCCCTAATGCCCAGATTGTTTTTGTTGGAGTTAATAAATATGTTGATTTTGCTAACTATTCAGACCTAACAAATGGCGGACATTTGGAATGTCATGAGTTTACAAATAACCTTTCTGAATTTTATAAAAAGGCTACGGTTTTATTGGATATTAATGCTTTTTTTGATAATGATGTATTCTTGTCAAGCAAAATAGTGAATTATTTACCTTTAATGTTGCCTATTATATCTGTTACTGGTAATAATTCCCCGACACGTAATATTTTTACCGATGACGAGTCAATCATTCATTGTGTGCACAATCCAGGAGATGTTTGTGAGGCGATGAAAATAGCAGTGTCTACTAGTGTTAACGAAAATAAGCGTAGAAAATATATTGAAATGTTTTCTGTTGAAAATGCTATTAGAGATTTTCAAGATGTAATAACTGAGATCATTGGGTAATAATTTCATAATAATTTCAAATGAATTTATTAAATTTCTATACAAAGCTTTACGGTCGATTGAAAAACTATGGAATGCCAGTTCGTGTTATGTCGCCAATTCGATGGGCTGTGCGTACAATGGCAAATAAACAACTACCAAAGTACTTTAGTCACCCAATTAATAAAGAATATCCAGTCGAAGAGGGCTTAATTGTTTCATTTACGTCCTTCCCAGGCCGCATAGATGAAGTTTGGAAGGTGGTTCAAAGTTTAAAGCGACAAACGCTTTTGCCGGAAAAGATATTTCTATGGTTATCAAAAGATCAGTTTCAAAGAATAGAAGATATACCGGAGAATTTGCGTAAAGAAGAAAATGATATTTTCGAGATTCGTATGGTGGATGGTGATATCAGGTCACATAAAAAATATTATTATGTTTTACTCACTTATCCGGATAAAACCTTTATAACATGTGATGATGACGTTATCTATGATGTTAATATGATTAAACGTCTTGTGTGCACTTCTAAGATTCATCCAGGTTGTATAATTGCTAATCATACAGCGAGAATCAAATTTGATGAAAAGGGGGATATATCTTCATACGCTGACTTTGATAGAAATGTTCAGCCATTTTCGTCGGACAACCTATTGCAAATTGGTATTGGGGGGTGTTTATATCCACCAGGGTCATTACATGAAACTGTAATTGAAAAAGATCTTTTTACAAAACTTTCTCCATTAGCAGATGATATATGGTTAAATGCGATGGCTCGGCTAAATAGCACTCCGGTTGTTCAAACGGCATCGGACCCACTTATACTGCCAATTGTTACCGACGCACCAACATTATCCTCTGTCAATAATGGAGAATTAAATATGAACAATGTCCAAATTGCTCAAATTCGTAATTATTTAAAAGTGAATGGCATTAAAGACGTTTACGCATCAACTTGTGATGTTAGAGACGAATAATGGAAATATGAATATGAAACTTGCCAACTAAATGTATGACAAAAAAGTAATGGAAAAGGGAAAAACAACTAACATATACGACAAGTTGATTATCTGTGCCATCGCTCTTCTTGCCGGGGGGGGGATTGGTGGAGCTATACAGCTTGTTAGGATCTTTGCTGTATTAGCAATGCCAATTTTGCTCGCGAAGATAGGCTATTGTAAAAAAATTAGACAATTAATTCAAGCATGTTTAATGTTTTGGCTTTTTTGTGTCGTTTCTTTAATTTGGTCGGCTGATGCATCTGAGGGTATCAAAGAAATATCATACTATTTTGTACACTTTTGCTTGTTCTTTGAAATTATTGTATTTGCCTACAATGCCAAGAAACCATTATTTTCTATAGGAATGGGATGGTTGATATTTGTTTTAATATGTTCGGTAATAGCCTTATGGGAAATGACAACAGGGCAACATTTGGCAATGGCATACGAAGAAAGTAATTTTTTTAATGATGGAGGTATTATCGTTAATAGAATTGTTGCTTCAGTGACGTTTGCCAATTATAATACATATGTTACAATCCTTTGTATGGCATTACCATGGATATTTTTTCTTTATGTTTATGAAGAATCTTCTCTATGGTTGAAATCTTTATCTGCTTTGTTGATTATGTTTTCCTTTGTGACAATACTAATCTCTGGTTCAAGGGGAGGCTTTATTTCAATGATAATTATGGCACTAATATTTTTGATAAATTTCAATAAGAAAACAAATAAATTGTTTTTTATTTTTATTGTACTTTTATTAGTTATACCATTTATCTTAAATTTTAAAGATAATATTTTGTTGGTATTTTTATCACGAGAGTCTATCACAAGTGAGTTTGGTCGTGCAGGCCTTGAAGGTGGAAGAACCGGTATATGGTTAACTTCTTTAAAAGCTTTGATAGGTACGATAGGCATTGGAGTCGGGTGTGGGGGAATTCAACAAGCAATACTTGAGTATAGAAGTAATATTGGTTTGATTAATGCACCTCATAATATGTTTGTTGAATTTTTAAGTCAATATGGGGTTATATGGTTTGGTATTCTAATAGCATTTTTGCTGAAAGTATTTGCTAAAACAAGGAAGATTGCAAATAATCAGATCAAACTTCCACTCCGATTAACGTTGTTTGCAATGCTTGTATATATGGCAATTGATAGTATGTACTTGTTAAAACCTGGTCTATTTGTTTTATTTGCTTCGATTTACATTTTTGCAAATCATAATTATTTTGATAAGGCGAAATTAATGAGATAAAAATGTTTGATATTATATGGTTTGTTAATTTATGAAGTTATTGGTAATTACATCTATATACCCTGGGGAAGGGACCCCAAAGTTTTTTACACCCGTAGTTCACTATTTTGTTAAAGAATGGGTGAAGATGGGTTATGACGTGCGAGTTATTCATACCAGTACGTACTTCCCTAAGATTTACTATCATGCACCTCAGTTGGTACGGAAGTTTGTGCAAGATAAAATTGGCATTGCACTTCCAGAAAAACGTCTGAATAAAGAGGTGGAATATGAATATGAGGGTGTAAAGGTATATCGTATCCCAATGAAGAAACTTATGCCTATGAGCAATTACGCTCAAACGGAGTTGGATAATGCTTGCAGAATGGCAAAGGTATATTTAGAGAAAGAGAACTTCAATCCTGAGCATATTATTTCTCATTGGCTCAACCCGCAGTTGGTACTTATGTCATACCTAAAAGGAGTTACAGGTGCAATTACGACGATGGTGCTGCATGGTGCTGGCCCTAGTATGGAGAAACCATTCAAGAATTGGAATAGACTAAGAACAGATGTGGATATATGGGGTTATCGTGCTGTCAGCACAAAGGATTTTTTTGAAAGCAAATATGGTAAGCCACAATACTCATTCCGCTGTTTCTCTGGAATTCCAGGGTATTATACTGAAAGTATACCTAAGCGGGATGGGTCTTTTAGAAATCGTTTTGTGCAAGTCGGTTTGTTGATTGAGAGGAAATATCCTGATAAGACCATTGAAGCATTATCCTCTGTATACGGGTCTGCAGATTATTCTCTGCAAATAGTAGGAGAGGGGTCCATGAGGAACGATTTGGAGAAAAAAATCGCAGGAGTAGGAACTAAAGACAAGGTTAAATTGCTTGGAAGATTACCTAGGCCAGATGTGATGAGTGTACTTGATCAGTCGGATGTGTTTATTCTTATCAGTCGTCAGGAGATATTTGGTCTTGTTTATATTGAAGCCATGGCTCGTGGTTGCATTGTAGTGGCTTCTCGTGGCGAGGGCATGGAGGGTATTATTGAACACGGCAAGAATGGTTTTATGTGCGAGGCTGGTAATGCAGAAGAGCTCGCAGGAATAGTCTGCCAGATACAGAACATGACAAATGAAGAACGAAAGGCGATGTCGGAGGCAGCAATTGCAACATCACTAAAACTGACAGACGTTGGTGTAGCAAAGGATTATATTGATACGGTTATTTCTTATGGTGAAAAGATAAAAGAGAATGCAAATGAGAAAACTGCCTATCATTCGTTAGACATTAGTGAAATGGTATCTGAGGGGGGGGCAAGAAAAAATCTGAAGATATGGCTGAGGAGGCAAACACGTAGATTTTTCATCTGGCGATATAACATTCGAGGGGCTGCTAAAACTGCTATGCTTCGCCCAGGAAGCAACTTGGCAAAAGACCTTAAGATTGATGCGTATGCCTACATTGGTCCGCGTTGTAAGGTAGCAAAGGGTGTTTGTATTGGTAAATACACAATGTTGGCAAACGATGTGATGATAATAGGTGGTGATCATAACTTCCGTAATCCAGAGTTTCCGATTATTTTCGCTGGTCGTGAAGAACGAAAGAAAACAACAATTGGCATTGACTGTTGGATTGGTGCAGGGAGTATCATCATGGCTGGTGTAACTATAGGTGATGGTGCGATAGTGGCTGCGGGATCGGTCGTTACTAAGGATGTTGAGCCTTATTGTATATATGGTGGTTGCCCAGCTAAGTTAATAAGGAGGAGATTTACGGAAGAGAAAGAAAAGGAATACGTAGAGAGAATGCAACATTTTAATTATCCTGAAGCAGAACTGGAGCGTCTAATGGTTTCTGGTAGGGATTGGAATCGGAGGTAAAGTATCTAAGTTTAGGAAGAATTAGAAAATTGACTAATGACAGAAAGTAACAATGCTCATTACTCCTCCGATTGGTGGGAGCAGCAATATTATGATACTCCAACAGAGCGATCAACTAAGATAAGGCGATTGAAATGGCTAATAGTATGGAGACTATTTATTAAACCATTCCCTTATTTCATTGGTAAAGGATGGCGCATATGGTTAACTACGAAATTTGGATTAAAGCATAATGGCCGAGTCGCAATCTATCCTAATGTCCAAATATGGGCACCATGGAACGTAGAGATGGGGTCTTCGGTTGCAATTGATAGCAATGTCAACCTCTATTCTGCGGCAAAGATTATTATTGGAACAAAAGTTGCTATAAGTCGTGAAGCTTTCATTTGTACGGCAAGTCACGACATTAACTATGCAAATTGTCCGCTCATTACTGCTCCTATTACGATTTCCGATGGCGTATGGATAGGGGCACGAGCCACCATCCTGCCAGGTATTACGATTGGTGAAGGTGCGATTGTGGCTGCAAATGCTGTTGTCACCAAGAACGTTCCTGCGTGGGCGGTAGTTGTTGGTAATCCAGCAAAGATAATAAAGTATAGAAAAGTGGAGTGACATGAAATTTCCTGTCAATTGAAAGAAGCATTCAATGCTTCAATAGATATTTTAATAAAGTAAACTATGGTGCAAACTGTAAAAAAAAATTTGAAGTCCAACGCGTTGGGGCGTTGGTTGTTTCCAAAGATTGGGTTCTTTTGGCATCTATACAAAGATCCAGCTCGTAGAAGAGCGTTGCAAAAGTATGGTTACACAAATCTAAAGCTTGTGATGGAAATTGTCGAGAAAGAAAAATTCCCGATTATCCCTTGGGCTGGAACGTTACTTGGTTTTGTGCGAGATGGGGGGTTTATGAAGCACGATGATGATATCGATTTTGCATTGCTTCCTGGTAAAGACCCAAAAGAGGTTACTCGTATATTTGTTGAGAAATATGGGTTTGAATTTGTGCATGGCTTCTCATATAATGGGAAATACAGTGAATTTTGTATAAAGAAAAATGGTCTAACTATGGATTTCTTTGTCATGTTTGAAGATGGCAAGAAAGAAGGCTTCTACTCACAATACGATTTTTTTTGGAAAGATGGTTACAGATATTCTATTCCTACAGAAAACCATGTTGGATGGTACTCTTATCCGAAAATGCAGGAATTGACCCCACTTGAGATTAATGGAATAAAAGTTCAAATACCTGCAAAAATAGAAGAAGCACTTTATTATCTATATGGTGAAGGATGGAAGGTTCCAGATCCAAAGTATAAAGGGGAAGGACGCCCAGGTCGTATGGGAGAGGCAGAAGGCTTTGGGTATTCTGTTACTTACCAAGATGTTATAATTGATAATTTCCCAAAATGAATTAAAGATGAAAGCTATGGCGAACATTGCACTATTAATTGCCGGAGGTTCTGGCAACCGTATGGGACAAGATATCCCTAAACAGTTCATGCATGTAGATGGAGCTCCCATTATTGTTCACACAATGCTGTGTTTTCAACGCCATCCAGATATTGAGGCGATAGCAGTTGTTTGTTTAAAAGGATGGGAAACGGTTCTTCAGAGTTATGCGAATCAGTTTAATATAAATAAGCTGAGATGGGTTTTCCCTGGAGGAAATACAGGAATGGAATCTATCCATAATGGTATATATGGTTTACAAGAGGCTGGTTGCGATGGTGAGGATTTAATACTGATTCATGATAGTGTGCGTCCACTTCTGTCACTTGATATTATTAGTAGCAATATTGCAACTTGTAAGGCGTACGGATATGCTATCACTGGTATTAAATGTCGTGAGGCTATTCTTGAAAGCCATGATGGGTTCACTACCAAGACAAGTATACCCCGAGATACCCTTATTCGTACCCAGACTCCTCAAACCTTTAGACTAAAGAATATTATCAATGCCCATGAGCTTGCTAAACAGAAGGGAATTAAAGATTCTGTTGCAAGTTGTACGCTCGTTGCAGAGTTGAATGAGGATATTGAGATGCATATAGTACCTGGCTCAGAAAAAAATATAAAAATCACTACAGTTGAAGATTTAGAAATTCTGAAGGCACTAATGCATACTCAAAAAGATGAATGGTTGAAATGACTTATATTGAAGATATAGAAGCTGTTGCTTCACTTAATCTCCCATGGGAGAAACTGAGAGGATGTAATATATTAATTACTGGAGCTACAGGTTTAATTGGTTCTTCTTTGGTAGAGGTATTGATGTCTCGTCCAAACAAGGACTATAACGTCTATGCGTCCGGTCGAAACGAAGGTCGTGCAAGAGAACGTTTTGAGGCTTTTGCGGAGGATCCTGCTTTTCATTTTTTTAAATATGATGTTATGTTGCCTCTGGAAGGTAATACCAATTTCCAGTATATTATACATGCAGCAAGCAATGCGAGTCCAAATTTCTTTGCGGCTAAGCCAGTAGAGATTATTAAATCTAATATCATAGGTGTATCCAATTTAATGGATTACGGTATAGAGCACAACTTAAAGCGTTTTGTTTTTGTTTCGACTGGCGAAGTGTATGGTGAAGGTGATGGGCGTGTATTTACAGAAGATTACAGTGGATATGTAAAAACAACATCACCTCGTTCCTGCTATCCATCAGGTAAGCGTGCAGCCGAAACCCTTTGTGTGTCATATGGAGCGGAATATGGTGTTGACACGGTTATCGCTCGTCCATGTCATACTTATGGGCCTCATTTCACAGAGTCTGATAATCGTGTGTTTGCCCAGTTTATCCGTAATGTACTTGCGGGTGAGGATATCGTTATGAAGAGTACTGGTGAACAATTCCGGTCTTGGTGTTATGTTGTGGATTGTGCTTCTGCTATTTTACATATAATGTTGAAGGGTGAGAATGGTCAGGCTTACAATATTGCCGACGAATCTTCAAATATTTCCATCAAGGAACTTGCAGAAATGATAGCGGAAATTGGGGAGAAGAAGGTGATTGTTGAACTCCCTTCTGATTTAGAACGTGCTGGATATAATGTTGTAACAAAATCAGTATTCTCAACCGATAAACTTCAGGACCTTGGGTGGTTAGCAAAAGGATGTATGAAGGCTAAGATGCATGCAACAATTGATGCATGTAGAAAAATATTGAAATAGTTGATATGATTGAGTAATGAAAAAATTAGATTTATCAGTTATCATACTGACAGGCAACGAAGAAATACACATGAAACGTTGCCTCGACATGATTTGTCCTGTCGTCAAAGATGTGTTTATCATTGATTGTTTTTCAATAGATAAGACCTTGGAGATTGCACGGCAATACCCCGAAGTGACGATTCTCCAGAATAAATGGGTGAATTATGCCACTCAGTTTAACTGGGGATTGGATCATGCCCCCATCAAAACGAAGTGGGTGTTGAGATTGGATGCGGATGAATATCTGACTGACGAACTTGTAGCGGAACTGAGAGAAAAACTTCCCACGTTATCGGATGAATATACCGGCATCATCCTGCACCTTCGTAGAGTGTTTATGGGCAGAACCATCCGCAGAGGAGGTACTGGTAATGTTCAGCAGATGCGAATCTTTCAGTATGGAAAGGCGCGTTCTGAAGTTCGCCAGATGGATGAGCACATTGAATTACTGGAAGGGAAACCGATTGAATTTAAGGGAGAATGGGCAGACGATAATTTGAACAACATAAGTTGGTGGACGCAGAAGCATGTTGGTTATGCCATACGTGAGGCTGTAGACCTTCTCGATATAGAATATGATTTGACCGGATCTGCTCAGGCAGATGAGAATATTCAAATTACAGAGGATGCCAAGGCAAAACGTGCGAAGAAGCATTCGTATGCGAAGAAACCTCTTTTCTGGCGAAGCTTTGCATATTTTATCTACCGTTATTTCTTCTGTTTAGGATTCCTCGAAGGCAATGAAGGCTTTATGTGGCATTTCTTTCAGGGTTGGTGGTACCGTTCACTTGTAGATGCTAAGGTTTGGGAGGTGAAGAAAGCATGTGGTGACAATAAGGAGAAGATGATTGCTTATCTAAAAGAAAACTATAAAATTGAGATAAAACCTATGAATAATTGATAGATTTTATTCGTTGAAGGTTTGACTTTATAATGGATTCTACTATACGTAAAACTATGGAGTGTCCTACGGTCTGTGTCATAATACCTGTTTATAACGTGGCACCATACGTGGAAAGATGTGTTCTATCAGTAATGCTTCAATCACACCCGGCAAATGAGTGTATTATAGTAGATGATGCCTCAACAGATGACAGTATTGCTTTATGTGAGCGTCTTATTGATAAGTATAAAGGCCCCACTCAGTTTGTCATATTAAGCCATGACCACAATAGAGGCTTATCTGCTGCCAGAAATACGGGAACTGATGCGGCAACATCAGAATATATCTATTATTTAGATAGCGATGACGAGATAACTTGTGATTGTTTGGAAAAACTAATATCGCCAATCCTGACTGATGACACTATTGAAATGGTGCAAGGACAATACATGACCGACTATAGTGCCATGTTAAAATGGAAACCAAAGAAGGATGTATTAATCAAAAGCCATTTTATCCACCCCATAAAATACCAACTTGATTCAAACGAAAATATACGCTCATGGTATTATTCACTAAAAGGCTCTAAGCCGGATCAAGTTTGGAATAAGTTACTTAAGATCTCGTTTCTTAGAAAGAATCGACTATACAATAAAGAAGGTCTTCTATATGAAGATCTGTTATGGACGCATAATTTATTGCGGTTTGTCAATAGTGTTGCACTAATTGATGATATTACATATATTGCTCATCGACGTCCTGGATCAATCATGACAGATAAAGGGAAAGAAGTTTTTTTGTTACATCATGGATATATCTTCAAAGAGATTGCATCTCAAATAGCGCCTGATAATAATGAGGACGTAGTTTTACGGTGGGTACCGGACTTTTGTAGATGTTATATAGATGCGACAAATAATGATGATTATCAATATGTATATAGAACATTTATTTATCAAATAAAATGTGGCAATCATATTGCAGCATTTATCCATATTGTGTTAGTGCATTGTATGGGGAAGAATATCATTGGAAGGATATGCTATAAAATTCCGTTGTGGGTATGGAATCTAGGAAGAAGAATAATAAGATTCATACGAAATTAAAATGCGTTATCAAGAATGGCAATAAAGATTTCTATAATAACAGTTACTTATAATAGCGGCGCTACAGTTAAAGATACGATAGAAAGTGTACTCCGACAAGAGTATGATAACTATGAGTATCTTGTGATAGATGGAGGCTCAAGAGATAACACTGTTAATATTATCAAAGAGTACGAGCCCAAGTTTAGAAGTCGTATGAAGTGGATCTCTGAAAAGGACAAGGGTATGTATGATGGTATCAATAAAGGCATCCGTATGGCGACAGGTGATGTGGTAGGTATCATCAACTCAGATGATTTCTATCACAGAACGGATATCTTTGAAATCATTGCAAAGACCTTTGAAAAAAACAAGGATATTCAAGCCATTTATGGTGATGTACGTTTTGTGAAACCTGACAATCTTAAAACAACTGTGCGTTACTATAGTAGTAAACATTGGAAACCTTGGCGTTTCCGCTTTGGCTTTATGCCAGCACATCCCACGTTCTTTACATATAAAGAGAATTTTGAGAAGTATGGTTATTATCAGTACGACTATCATATAGCTGCGGATTATGAGCTGTTGATAAGGCATCTGTATACCAACAAAGTGCCAGCTAAGTATGTGCCAGTTGACTTCATGAAAATGAGAACTGGCGGCAGAAGTACGAATGGTTGGAAAGCGAATGTACTTTTGAATAAAGAGATTGTAAGGGCTTGTAAAGAGAATGGGATTTGGACTTGTATGCCATTACTGTTTTTGAAATATTTTATTAAGGTGTTTGAACTATTAAATACGCGAAATAGATGAAGATTTTGATTACAGGTGTTCATGGGTTTGTTGGATCAAATCTTGTTAAAGCACTTTCAAAAGAGCATACCATTTATGGGCTTGATATAATTAGCCCAAACAAAGAGGGGGTAAGGTACACTTTCTCATGGGATTATCTAGATGAAGAAGATGGTATTCCTGACGTGGATGCTATCATCCATTTGGCAGGAAAGGCTCACGATGTGAAGTCGGATGGAAGAGGTCAGAAGGAAGAGTATATGAAGATTAACTGTGGGTTGACACAGAAGATATATGAATATTTCCTGAAGTCGAAAGCGAAGAAGTTTATCTTCTTTAGTACGGCTAAGGCTGCCGCAGATAAAGTAGATGGCATTTTAACAGAGGCTGTTGTTCCGAAACCCGTAGGGCCTTATGGAGAAAGCAAGATAGCGGCTGAACGCTACATTTTAGACAATAGTTTAGAGTTTAGTGTTGAGAGTTTAGAGTCAGTTGAAAGTGAAAAGAAAAAAGTAGATAAGTATTTCTACATTTTCCGTCCTTGCATGATTCATGGGCCTGGTAACAAGGGAAATCTGAATTTGCTATATAGAGTTGTAAAGAAGGGAATACCTTGGCCACTTGGGGCTTTTGAGAATCGCAGAACGTTTACGTCGATAGAGAACATTTGCTTTGCGGTGAATGGGGTTCTGACCAAGGACGTTCCTTCAGGCATCTATAACATGGGTGATGATGAGGCATTAAGCACCAATGAGCTGATTGAAGAAATCTGCAAGTCATTGGGTAAAAAGGCTCACATCTGGAAACTGCCCAAAGGATTGATGTCTGGAGTGGCCAAGATTGGTGGTGCTTTGCATTTGCCTTTGGATTCCGAGAGATTACGCAAGCTGACTGAGGATTATGTATCTTCTAATGCCAAGATAAAGAAAGCTCTTGGTGTTGAAAAGATGCCTGTAGATGCAAGAGAAGGCTTAAAACGGACATTGGAATCGTTTAAGTAATTCAATAATAGGCTTCTGTTCGAACACAGATGGAAACGAATTTACACGAATCGTTTATACTACTGGTACGGCTAGGGTTAGGTACATCTAAGGATGTGGAAATCTCTAAAAAAGATGTAGAATGGTTTGAACTAAAAACTTTAGCGGAACAACAGGGACTTTCTGCGGTTGTGTTAGATGGAATTGAAAAGCTTCAGCATGATGTTACTATTCCATTTGACCTAAAATTGCAATGGATAGGTGAGGTGTTGCAAGGTGAGAGCGTTTTTGCTGAGCAACAGAAAGCTGCAGAAAAGATGGCTAGGCTGTTTCACCAGAACAAAATCCGAACATACGTACTGAAAGGAACGGTTGTTTCTGAATGTTATCCCAAACCTGCGCATCGTGTAAGTGTGGATTTGGACTGCTATCTGAGACCTGAAGTTGGTGTTTTTGACTCGTGGAGTTTAGGCAATGATTTAATAAAAGAAGCCGGATTTGATGTCAATTTGGAGCATTATAAGAATAGTACATTCACTTTGCAAAAACTGACAGTAGAGAACCACCAATTCCTTACTCCTTTTCGTGGAAACAAGCGGATGGAACGATTAGAGTGTAAACTGCAAATGATGCTTCGTGAAGATAAAGGCGAGGATAGGTTTGTTGATACGTGGCTATACCGCCCACCCGTCATGGCGTCGGCCATATTTCTAATAGAACATGCCTATACTCATTTCCTACATGAGGGACTGAGTTGGAGGCATGTCTTGGACTGGATGATGTTCAGTAAGAAGCACCACAAGGAAATTGACTGGACGCAGTTGGAAGCATGGATAGATGAATATGGTTTCAGAAAGTTTTATGATTCATACTACCGACTCGGAAAATACCTCGTGGGTGAGGTTAAAGAGTTTAATAGTTTAAGCGTTCAAGATAGGCGGATGCTGGCAGATGTGTGGAATGAATTGGATCTGCATGAGACAGTTCGGGGTGTTCGTGGGAAGCTTGCTTTGGCAGGCAATACATGGCGGGCAAGGTGGAAGTACAGCCATTTTACGGATATGTCTATGATACATGCTCTTTGGATACAAGTGAAGGGCTTCCTGTTTATGAAGAATCCAAAATTGAACTGATGCTTCATGGATAGCACTGATAGCAAAGATAACTCGCAGGTGGCGCAGAAAGTGCTACAGCACTTCATATTAACCCGATTCAACCTGTTTTTGTGGAATAAGGCAAAAGGCGGAAGAAAGGTAAGGACAGCGAAATGGCTGGAGCATAGATTCTCGATGTTTGAGAAGTATTGCCTACCTTCGGTTAAGAACCAGACGTGTCAGGACTTTGAGTGGATAGTGCTGTTTGACAGCATGACGCCTGAGTCGTTCAAGACGCGAATCGCAGAATACCAAAAATCATGTCCGCAGTTGAAACCTGTGTTCGTGGATCCTAAGGAAGGAAGATTTTTCGCAGAGATATTTAGGAAGGAGATAGTGAATCGACTGAGTGGGGAAAGGGTCATTTCTACCTATCTAGATAATGACGATGCTCTAGATGTTCGGTTTGTTGAGGATTTACAGCAAAGGTTTTTCTCTCTTAGTGATGGCACATTCATCTTTTATGATGAAGGATATCAATATTATGCGGAAGACAAATATATGATGGGGATTGTCTATCCCAAGAATCATTTTGTGAGTGTAGTGGAGGAGGGAAACCCATCAACAGTGAAAGGCATTTTTGGCTATGGGAGTCATTATTATATCAACAAAATAGAAGGTGTGCAAATTGAACACGTCAAGAGTTTGAGGATGTGGTGTGAAGTCATCCACGAGAAGAACGTAGAAAACGATGCACATTTTCTAAATGCCAAAATAGTTCGTGATAGAGACTTGCTCCAACGTGATTTTGCTATTGATGAGACCGTTGAATCAGGACTTGTTCTTTACTTGTTTAAGTTCTTGCCGAGGTATGGTAGAACGTTTATAAGAAGGACTAAAAACTATTTGTTAAGAAAAATCTGACGGTATAATTGTACAAAAATGGATCTTTATTAAGTATATGAAAACAGCATTAATTACTGGAATTACTGGTCAGGACGGTAGTTACTTGGCCGAGTTTTTGTTAGAAAAAGGTTATGATGTACATGGAACTATTCGTCGTTCGTCGGTAGATTTCCGCGAAAGAATAGCGCATCTGGAAGGCACACCTCATTTCCATCTGCACTATGCGGATCTTGGTGACTCAATGAGTGTATTAGGAGTGATAGGAAAGGTTCGTCCGGATGAGATATATAACTTGGCTGCACAGAGTCATGTGCAGGTGAGCTTTGATAGCCCAGAGTTTACTGCTGATGTGGATGCAGTTGGTGTATTGCGTATCCTGGAGGCTGTACGCCAGTTGGGTATGACGGAGACCTGCCGTATCTATCAGGCTTCAACTTCTGAGCTGTATGGTAAGGTAGAGGAGGTTCCCCAGAACGAGAATACACCTTTCCATCCTTATAGCCCGTATGCAGTAGCCAAGCAGTATGGCTTCTGGATTGTGAAGGAGTATCGTGAGGCTTATAATATGTTCTGCTGTTCAGGTATACTGTTCAATCATGAATCAGAGCGCCGAGGTGAGACTTTTGTGACACGTAAGATTACGCTGGCTGCTGCTCGCATCAGTCAGGGTGTGCAGGATTGTCTGTATCTGGGTAATATGGATAGTCTGCGTGACTGGGGCTATGCCAAGGACTATGTAGAATGTATGTGGTTAATCCTTCAGCAGGAAAAGCCTGAGGACTTCGTCATTGCTACTGGCGTGCAGCACTCGGTTCGAGAGTTCTGCTACTTTGCGTTTAAGCGTGTAGGTATCGAACTGGAGTTCCAGGGAGAGGGTGCAGATGAAAAGGGCATTGATAAGGCTACAGGCAACGTGCTTGTCGAAGTATCTCCAGATTTCTACCGTCCTACCGATGTTGTCAACCTTTGGGGTGACCCAACAAAGGCCAAGGCAAAACTGGGCTGGAATCCTTCCAAGACAAGTTTCGAGGAACTGGTCAATATCATGGTAGATAGTGATATGGCAAAAGTAGCATCTGAGGGGGCAGCAGAAAAGGTAAGAACGAATTTGGCTGAATATCTCGAAAAGGGCATCGTTAAATAAGAATTTCTGTAATTTCAGCAATTTCTCTCTTTTTTAGAGTGTGGCGTTGCAATTTGCGGGATATACGGAAATATCAAACGATTAGACTGGATAGTTCTTGGTATATGCGTAGTGTGTTTATATGCTGTCGTACAGATACGGCTTGGCTGGTTTTGGAACATTGGCTGCGTAGAGAATGCAGAGGCTATAAATTCCATCATTGAAGGACTATCTTACAGCTATATCGCTGCCTACCTATTCTACATTCTGACTACTTTCCTCCCTGCCCATAGAAGGAAGGAAATGCTCAACCCGATAATAAGAAGGAGAGTCCAGAATATCGGAACTAAGAATATTCATAATATTCTGTTGGAATTTGGACGTGGAACGAAACTTGGTAATGGTTATAGAGATACGGAGCATACTGTTGAGATCTTGAAATCAAAGAACTGGGATGATATTGTGCCAATACTGAAGAAATACAATGGGGTTAGTATTTCTTATCTGCACTATGTAAATCTCAATTGTAAGGAAATAAAGAAGAGGGTAACTGATGTTATCATCCGTTACAAAGAGGTATTGACTGAGGATGAGCTTGTGGCCTTGGAAGACCTTTCCGAGTTGTCTTTCTTCAATTTGGTGGAATCACTGAGCTCTTTTCCGAATATGAAGGTAAACGACGGCGTTTCTTCCCTGATAGATGATTTTGTGAAATTGCAAAATAGGTATCTGGAGGTGGAAAAAGTCTTTAAAATCAAATGAGGAGTTATGACGCAAGATGAACGTTGGTTTACGAAATACAACGAGGTGGTTGAGTTTATTGAAACCAATCATCGCAATCCATCGCGTCACCGCATCGAGGAACATGATATGCTGAATTGGCTGAAGGCCAACAGGAAGAGGATGAATGCAGGAGATTTGAAACCTGAAAGGGTGGAGTTGTTTAAAAAGCTTCTTGCGTTGGCCGACGAGAATAAGCATTTGAATCAGTGGGGATAAGGCACACAGATCTTACGGATCACACAGATAATTAGGGCTCCGCAGAAAGGAAGGAAACAGATAGAATTCATGACTATGACTTATGAATAATATTAGACTTATAAATTTTAGAAATATTGGCGATTCGCAGCAAATTGAACTAAAACCGCTTACTTTCTTTGTTGGAAAGAATGGCGCAGGTAAAAGTTCAGTACTTAGATTGTTCCCCTTGTTGAAGCAAAGCCTTAATGAAGCCAAACGAGGTCCTCTTCTTTGGTATACAGAGAATGGCGTCGATTTTGGAGATTTTAAAACGGCTGTATTAAAAGGCGAATCTTCAATAGGTATAGGATTTGATATTAATGTGTCCTCACAAGGAAGGGGAAGGAATACATTAACAGTCTTAATGAAGATTGAACCAGAAGTAACTGATGACCAGTATGACTATGTTTCTTCTCTGCAAATCAGTTATAAAGATGTAAAAATAAAGATTGATTTCAATCAACATAAGGCCTTAGTTAATGTAAATGGAGAGCATATGGGAGAGTTTTCATATTATATTCAATCATATGGCTTGTTCCCAAGTGTGTTTTCTGATGATAGAGAGAAAGATGATACCCTCATTAACGAGTTGTTTGAGATATTATATCCCCATAGGTTAATGAAGTATAGAGGCTCTTATGATTTTTTATATATGTCATTTGCTGATTTTTCAGAAAAATTTAGTGGTAAGGAAATTCCATATAACCTGAAAACTCTGTTTGGCAAAATTGTATGTATGAACCTTGAGGAGATATTGAATAGTATATACATGAACCTAAATAATGAAATGCGTAGTCTTACATACATTGGCCCATTCAGAAACAGCCCTCAACGATATTATCGAGTACAGAATAAATCTACAAGAATGATTGATATGTATGGCAGTAATATGGCTGTATTTGTTAAGGCTATGACCAAAGATCAACTCAAAGACCTAAATGCAAGATTGAAGCCGAGATATGGTTTTGAACTTGATTACGAAAGTAAATTTGGTCAAATATCTCTCTATATAAAGAAAGATAAGAAAAAAACAAATTTGATTGATAATGGTTATGGTTACTCACAGTTGATGCCGATTTTGTTAGCCTTAAATGCGTTCAATCAAAGTATATCCTTGCCCAGTTCTTTAACAAGTATGTTATGTGTTGAACAACCGGAATTGCATTTGCATCCCAAAATGCAATATGAGTTTGGAACAACACTTGCTGACGCCCTAGAACTTAGTAGATTAAATAACAGAAAAGAAAGAAAGATCCTTATTGAGACGCATAGTCGACAAATAATTGAGGCGGTGGGGCATGCAATATTTAATAAGCAGATAAAAGCTGATGATGTAGCTGTTTATTTGTTCGAACAAGGCGATAACAAACGTGCCATTATACATAAAACGGAGTTTAATGACGAGGGGTATCTAATCAACTGGCCAATTGGTTTCTTGGGGTAGTATTATGCTTTTCTTTATTTCTGAAGAATTAGCGCAAAAAGCTGTTAATGGAGATGGGGCTATTATCGATGCACTCTCTTCACTAGGTTATTTTTGGCGTACAGGCTGTTGCTTGGTGGATGGAAGCAGGGCTACTTTAGAAGCTCTGAAAAATATAGGCATATTAGAATCTGATTATAATTTGATATTATCGCGCAAGCAAGATGTGACGGGGCTATACAAGAAAATTGATTTCTTTGTAGTTCTACAAGCACGAAATGGAGTTTCTGACAAACTAATTGAAGGGGCTGTCGGTAAGTCCGTCGTTATTGATGAATTTGAGAATCGTATCAAGTTTGCTCTAAATGTTGTTTTGTGCGAGAATATAAGGGATTATGATTTATACCTTTGGGGGGCTAAACGCTTTTGTGATATTGATGCCCAGATTTTCAGGTTGAATACATTGGGTTATAATGGTGGTGGTGCAGTAATAATCGAATCTGCAAAACATCTTTCTGATTTTCCATGTTTGACAATATGCGATAACGATAAGAAATACCCTGAGGATGACGAGGGTGATACCATAAAAGATTTAAAGTTATACTATATTACATCCAATTTGATGTTGACTTGGAAATATGAATTAAAAGTCCATGAAATTGAAAACTTGATACCTTTATCTCTATTATGTTTGGTATGGGGTTCTAAAGGGCTCGTAAAAAAGATGAAGGCTTTGAAAAGTAATCCCAATTATGGAGCCTTTTTTAGTTTCTTTGATTTTAAGGAAGGGTTTAAGAAATCCACACTAAGGAAGATGGATAATGGTGCTATCCCTTCTCTGCATAATTATATAGCGATGCTGAAATCGCTAGGTATCACTCAACAAAAGATAAACACCACTTTGGCGAGTCGTTATAAAAAAAGTGAGCCTGCATTGCTTCAAGGCGTAAGCAAAGATCTTCTAAAGCTAACTGTCGAGTTTATAGGTTCAAACTATCTTGATGATACGATTATACCAGACAATCATCAAACTGAGGATTGGAAGAATATTACGAGAAAAATATGGTCTATAGGTTGTGCAAACAACCCAAGGAGAGTGTGATTATTATTGTTGATTGAATGTCCCCTGATTTTAGGTATGGAACGCCCAACATCATTGATAAATCTGTTAACGTATGAACTGTCAGGTTCTATTACGCGTCCATTATATCTGGAGTATAATAGCAGGAAAAAGGAGATAGCCAGAATATGGGCTAAGCCCAATAACCGTTATCAGTTCCTTCAAGAATATGAGACTACTGTCGATGCGTTACTGGCAATAAGTCTTTTCTATAGGTATGTTATGGGGCATATTGAAGGCGCTTCTACGTTCTATACTGCCATAAATAAAAAAAGCGGCAGAGATAAAGAAGTTGCGATTCACATGGGAAATAGAGTATATGACATGGAACAGCATGGCCATCTTCTTTCTGCAGTAATTGCTTTTCAAAAATTTCAAGATAAATACCAGTTGGCTCCTTGGTTCTATGAGTATTCTGAGACAGTTCAGTTCCTGAAGAACTGTAAAGATTTGTTTTATTTGAAAGAATATGAAGAGGACGACTCCATTTAAGGCACCTGCTGATTTCGAGAAGGAACTGGCTGAATTCTCTAATAGGCATAAGATAACATTGGCAGAACACTCGAAGCAAATCAGTGACTACTTCGAGATGACGTGTTATAACTTAGTCGTTCAGTATTATGAGAAGCTTGGTTATGAGGTCGTGGTTCAGAACTTGAAAGGTGGGATGTTTAAATATAAATGCAGTCCCAAAGGTTTCTTGCAGAATTTCTCCTATTTCAAGGCGATAAAGACTAATGGCGATGTGATAGAGGACATAGTGTACATTTTCCATAATGCAACAGTACAATCTGCCTTCGATGATTATGTTTATACAACACCTGATGTGGTAATTTCGAAATCTGATAAACCATCTGAAACGACGGATCATTATGTTACAAAGTTAAAACTGACATATATTAATAGGGACAATCTTGTTTCATTCTGTGAGGCTAAACACTATAATCCGCATCCTGAGCTGATGATAAACTTTATTGGTACAGTTCATGAACTTAAACCAAACTGTTTAAAAGATGGTGTGGTTATACCAGGTTCTGAGCATTTGGCTCCATCTCTAATGATGTCTGGAACTATTGGGAAACCAACTCGAAAGATAAAGGAATCGTTGGAAAGTCGATATTACATCAATTTCTTCGATAGTCTTTTTGATATGTCAGCAAAGGCCTTTCTTACTAAACGTCAAATGGGAAAGATTGCGACTTTGGGAAGGAAATGTGTTAAGGATACGGCTGAGCGGCCAGAGTATCCAATGAGCAATGACATGATGGATTTGTTTTGACTCTCTATGAGAAATAATCCTGCCGGATGATAATCGGGCAGACACCTTGCTTGTTGATGACAATGTGTCTATAGGCTCTTTGACATCAGGGCCTGAGGGTGGGGAAGAAAAGAAAGACCCTGAAAGGGTCGAATAACCGAGCATAGGGGCTCGCCCCTATGTAACGGAATACCCCACCAACCCACACCCCCATAGGGTGGCACAAAAATTATTAGCCCCCAACAGGGGCGAGACTAAAACGGAAACTCGTTTACGTAGGGGCGAACCCCTACCCAGGGCCAAGACCCTGGGCTAGGTTATGAGCCCCTTACAGGGGCATAAATACTAGAAAAATAAATACTATGATAGGAACATATTTGATAATTGCAGTGCTGCTGTTGGTAGCAGAGCTGATTTACTTCCGCATTGCGGATAAGTGCAATATCATTGATAAACCGAATGAACGGAGCTCGCATAAGAGTATAGTTCTGCGCGGTGGCGGAATCATTTTTCCAATATCAATGATTGTATGGAGCCTTACCCCCTTCCCATCTCCAACGGGCGAGGGGAGTATAATGCTGATAGCAGAGTATTGGCCATTTATATTAGGCTTGCTGATGATAGCAGGCGTGAGTTTCATAGATGACATTCATTCGTTGCCAGACTCGGTGAGGTTGGTATTCCAGTTTGCGGCGATGTTCCTGATCTTCTATGGCTGGGGAATATTGAACTGGGAATCGTGGTGGATGATCATCTTGGGACTAATTCTATGTGTGGGCATTACTAACGTGTATAACTTCATGGATGGTATCAATGGCATCAATGGTGGTTATACGTTGGCGGTCTTGTTGCCATTGGCATGGCTGAACCATCAGATGGGGTTTGTTGACCAGAGCTTAATCGTTGTTGCTTTGTTAGCTGACCTTGTGTTCTGCTTCTTTAACTACAGACCAAAGGGTAAGGCGAAGTGTTTTGCCGGGGATGTGGGCAGCATTGCGTCTGCATTTATCGTGATATATGTGCTTGGTAGGTTGATACTGACCACGGGTGACTTTACGTATATCGTGTTCTTGGTGGTATATGGTGTGGATGCTTGTCTGACTATATGCCACAGGATAATGCTACATGAGAATCTGGGACAGGCGCACCGTAAGCATGCGTACCAGCTGATGGCGAATGAACTGGGGATGGAGCATACGGTGGTATCGACGATATATACGGTGTTGCAGTTGGCGATTGCTGCAGGCATGATTATGATACCGAATACGATGGTTTGGCATTGGGGATACTTAATTGGTGTTACCTTGGTGCTGACGATTGCTTACATCCTCTTCATGCGCAATTATTACCATTTGCATGAAGCTTACTTGGCTTCATTGAAGTAAGGGTCGCTGCGCGAGAAATCATAAGAAAATTGACTCAAAAATCTATCAAGAATGAGCGAATTAGAGAATACATTTACATCAAAATACACTAAATAGCCGAATATGCATATAACACAAGCATTATTAGATTGCTTGACAGAACAGGCTAAAGCATCGCCAAGGTTACGAATGAATCTGGATTTGAGAAACGATGAGAATGATAGTTCTCAGCGGATGCTGAATGCAATTGAGCCTGGATCTGTGATACCCATCCACCGCCATCAGAAGAGTTCCGAGACGGTGGTGTGCCTGAGAGGACGTGTAGTGGAGGAGTATTATGATGAACATGAGCGTATATGTACCGAGGCCATTGAGCTGACGCCCAATGGTCAGACTGTTGCCCTAAACATTCCAGCAGGGAAATGGCACACCCTCCGCTCGTTGGAGTCGGGTAGCGTGATTCTGGAAATGAAGGATGGGGCGTATGAGCCAACTTCGGATGGGGATATACTCCGATAAAGTTTAGTGTGGATAGATTAGAGTTTAGTGTCAGTATATAAGAAGGAAGAAGTATGAAGGAAGATGTTGTAACTCGTTTGCGAGAGTTGACAGACGTCGACATCGAACGCGACTCGGCAGTAACTGAGCAAGCTCAACTGCGCTCGCTGCTTTCTCAGTTTATGGAGGATGAGGCACGGTCTGGTTCTATGGACTTCGGCTGCATCACACCCCTTTACGTATACAGGATGTGGGGAGGCGATGTGAGCTTGGAAGACATAGAGGCTGCTTTCGTTGAGTTGAAGAAACAACAAAAGTTGCTATGATTTCTGATTTGTCATCCAAACTCACGCAAGTCATAGAGCAGATTCCAAAGGATGTGCTTTATGATTTTATGTGTGAGTATGCACAGGGTCATGAGGAATTGGCTATGGCCTTGGTAAGCGAATTCTGGCAGGCAGAGAAGGATGACTA
>JAEEGH010005977.1_pt1 | contig 30131 bp, 11 predicted proteins | sample 9134181 | NCBI WGS metagenome assembly JAEEGH01 (sample SAMN16246544, study PRJNA631951) | gut metagenome | biome: gut microbiome; feature: rumen; material: DP-attached | host: Bos | place: Iran: Karaj | collected 2018-10
AACATATTATTTTACGGGTGGATACAATATTAGACTGAGAAATCCGTTTCTTACCATACACACCTCTGTCTTCGGCATGAGCGACGGCGTGGGCTACAAGGGCCAGCTGACGGGACGCCTGAGGTATAGTCATGAGGAGAAAATGATGTATGCAGGTATGTCCTACAGTCCCGGAAATTCCGTGACGCTGCTCCTGGGGGGCAACTTCCACGGTATCACGCTGGGATACGGCTACGAGGCCTATACATCGGCCATCAATCTTGGCAACGGCAGTCACGAACTGTTCGTGGGCTACCAGACGGAGCTGGACTTCGGTAAGAAGGGACGGAATCGTCATCAGAGTGTAAGAATACTATAGTGGCCTATGGCCCAAACAATCAAATAGATATGAAAAGACTGACAATAGGACTTTGCGCTGCTGCGCTGTTGCTGCTGACGAGCTGTTTCGGCAGTAAGCTGGCCTCACAGCAAGGTGGCGAAGTGACTGGCTCGGGTGGCAAGGCTTTCTCTGAGCCGGCGCCCTACGGTATGGTGCTCGTCAAGCGTGGTCACCTGCGTATGGGTATCGAGAATCAGGACTCGCTCTGGGGTAAGCAGACCCCCGTGCGTGACATCTCCGTCGATGGCTTCTGGATGGACGACACCGAGATTACAAACTCTGAGTACAGACAGTTCGTGAACTATGTGCGCGACAGTATCCTGCGTGAGCGTCTGGCCGACCCGAACTACGGCGGTGACGAGTCGTACAAGATTGAGGAAGACAAGAACGGTGACCCCGTAACACCGCATCTGAACTGGAAGAAGTCGTTGCCACGTAAGCCCAATGAGGACGAGCTGCGTGCCATCGAGAGTCTCTACATCACCAATCCCGTGACCGGTGAGAAGATGCTCGATGCCTCGCAGATGAACTATCGTTACGAGATTTACGACTACACGACGGCCGCCCTGCGCCGCAACCGCCTGAATCCCGAGGAGCGTAACCTGAACACAGACATCACCGTTGACCCGAATGAGACTGTCTGGATATCAAAGGATACGGCCTACATTGACGAAGAGGGCAAGATTGTGCGTGAGACCATCAACCGCCCGTTGAGTGGTCCGTGGGACTTCCTGAACACGTACATTATCAATATATATCCCGATACGACGTGCTGGGTGAACGACTTCCCCAATGCCGACAACGAGGTGTATATGCGTAACTACTTCTCCAATCCTGCCTACAACGACTACCCCGTAGTCGGTGTGACGTGGGAGCAAGCCAATGCCTTCTGTGCCTGGCGTACGGAGTATCTGCTGAAAGGACTGGGCCCTGCCGCTCGCTACGTGCAGCGCTATCGTCTGCCGACAGAGGCCGAGTGGGAGTATGCCGCTCGTGGCAAAGACGGCACGGAGTTCCCGTGGGAGAACGAGGACGTGGCAACGGGCAAGGGCTGCTTCTTTGCCAACTTCAAGCCCGATGACGGCAACTACACCAAGGACGGCAACCTGATAACGTCGAAGGTGGGTATCTACAGTTCGAACACGAACGGGCTCTACGACATGGCCGGCAACGTGGCCGAGTGGACCTCGACCATCTATACCGAGGCTGGCGTGGACGCCATGAACGACGTGAACCCGCAGCTGAAGTACAATGCCGCCCGTGAAGACCCCTACCGGCTGAAGAAGAAGAGTGTGCGCGGCGGCTCGTGGAAAGACCCCGAGAGCTACATCCGCTCGGCCTGGCGCAGCAGCGAATTCCAGAACCAGCCTCGCAGCTATATCGGTTTCCGTTGCGTGCGCTCTTTAGCCAATACCGTGAGCGAGAAGACCAAGCCAGGCAAGACCTCAAAAAAAAAGTAGGTAACAAAGGTGAGGCCCGACACAACTTCGGCGGCTCAACCATCCATTAAATCGTAATTAGTGAATTGTCAAATAGAACATAGGAATGACAAAGTACAGTAAGTTCAATATCATCTACCGCTTGCAAAAGTGGCTGGATAGCGTCCCCGGACAAACGTTCATGAACTACGCTTACAGCTGGGGTGCATCAATCGTGATTTTAGGTACGCTTTTCAAGCTTACCCACCTGCCTGGCGCCAACTTCATGCTGTTCCTCGGCATGGGCACCGAGGTTGTGGTGTTCTTCATCGCCGCCTTCGACCGCCCGTTCGACAAGACTGCCGACGGCATGGAGCTGCCGACGCATGTTGGCGAGGAGGCAGAGTATCCGGCAATGGCGGAAGGCTCGGAGATGCCTGCGGCTGCCGTTGTTGGCGGTGGTGGTGGCGTCGTTGGTGGTGGCACCATCATCATTGGTGGTGGAGGTGCTGCTGCAACAGAGTTGCAGCCTACGGAAAAGGCAGGCGCGAGCGAGGCTCCGGTGGTGGACACGGAGGCCATAGCGGCCGTGTCGTCGTCGGTTACCACGATGGCAGGTGGTACGGTGGTAACACCTGTACCGCAGGTCAACCCGGAACTGGAGGAGGCTACGTCCAACTACGTGGACGAACTGAAGAACCTGACCGAGATGCTGCACAGGGTATCGGAGCAGAGCGAGCGTCTGTCGCGTGACAGCGAGGAGATGGAGAACCTGAACCGCACGCTTACCGGCATCTGCAAGATTTACGAGATGCAGCTCAAGGGTGCCTCGCAGCAGATTGGCACTATCGACGAGATTAACGAGCAGACCAAGCGCATGGCCGACCAGATAGCGGAGCTGAACCAGATTTACGCCCGCATGATTGAGGCCATGACGGTCAATATGCCGAAGGTGTGAAAAGGGGAAAGTGAAAAATGAAAAGGGAAAAGTGAAAAGTGAATAATTTGCTGCCGCCATACCATAGGCGGGAACAAAAATCAAACGAATATGGCAATTAAGAAAAGACCGGTATCTCCGCGCCAGAAGATGATTAACCTGATGTACGTCGTCTTGATGGCCATGCTTGCGCTGAACGTCTCGAACGAGGTGCTCAACGGCTTCTCCATCGTGGAGGAAAGCCTGAAGCGCACGACGGCCAACGCCACGAAGGAGAACCTTGCAATATACGACGACTTCGGCGCGCAGATGAAGGCGAACCCGCAGAAGGTGAAGGAGTGGTACGACAAGGCCATGCTGGTGCGCCAGATGAGCGACTCGCTCTACAACATGGCCGACGAGCTGAAAATCGCCATCGTGAAGGAGGCCGACGGCAAGGACGGCGACCTGCACAACATCCGCAACAAGGAGGACATGGAGGCAGCCAACCAGGTGATGCTGGCTCCGGGACGCGGACGAGGCCAGGAACTGTTCGACGCCATCAACAACTACAAGAAACAGATGCTGGAGATGGCTATCGGCACGCGCCAGAAGAGGACCATCACCGAGATCCTGTCGACCACCATCCCCGAGAACATGCGTACCCTCGGCAAGAACTGGCAGGAGTACATGTTCGAGTCGATGCCTGCCGCTGCTGCCGTCACCCTGCTGTCGACGCTGCAGAGCAACGTGCGCTACACCGAGGGTGAGATACTGCACACGCTGGAGCAGAATATCGACGTGAAGGATATACGCGTCAACGCCCTCGAGGCGTTCGTCATTCCCAACTCGCAGACCATCGTCCGCGGCGACAAGTTCTCGGCCCATATCGTCATGGCAGCCGTTGACACCACTCAGGTGCCCGACATCTACATCGGCAACCAAAAGGTGACGCTGCGCGACAATATCTACGAGCGCATCTGCGGCACTACGGGCGACTTCACCTTAGCCGGCTATATCGAGACCGTCAACGGTAACGGCGATAGGATCAAGCGTGACTTCTCGCAGAAGTACACCGTCGTCGACCCGTCGGCTACCGTTTCTGCCGACCTCATGAACATGCTCTACGCCGGCTACTCTAACCCCATCAGCGTTTCTGTGCCAGGTGTACCTCTGAACAAGATACAAGCTACGATGAGCGGCGGTGGTACGCTGCAGCCTACTGGCCCCGGCAAGTATATTGCCCGTCCGTCGAAGGTCGGCGAAAACGTGACCATCACCGTCACCTCGACCAATACCGGCCGTCCGCAGCAGATGGGACAGTTCACCTTCCGCGTGCGCAAACTACCCGACCCCACCCCGTTCATCGCCATGAAAGACGAGCAGGGTAACCCCTCGCGCTTCAAGGGTGGCGGTCTGGCTAAAGGCAGCCTGATGGGCATCGACGGCATTGGTGCCGCCATCGACGACGGCATCCTCGACATCTCCTTTAAGGTGGTATCGTTCGAGACGGTGTTCTTCGACAACATGGGTAACGCTGTGCCTATGGCCAGCAACGGCTCGCAGTTCTCTGACCGCCAGAAGGACACCTTCCGCAAGCTGGCCCGCAACCGCCGTTTCTACATCTCGCGTGTCACCGCCATCGGTCCCGACGGCATCCAGCGCACATTACAGAATCCTATGGAAATAATCGTGAAGTAGCGGGCTTTGCCCTAAATGATAAATGATAAATGATAAATGATAAATGAAAAGTGAAAGATATAATATGACAGCAAATCAATTCCCAATAGCTAAACGATGGATGATGGTGATAGGTTTATCATTTATCATTTGTCATTTATCATTTAGCGAAGCGCAGGCCCAGCCTAAGAAGAGCCGTGTGCAGCAGATGCAGCAGAGTCAGCAACAGCAGAAGAAGCAGACGACGTCGTCGCAGGGCATGACGCGCCGCATGCAGATGAGCTATCCCGTGGCCCTCGACATGCCCGAGGACGTAGTGTGGCGCCGTGACATCTACCGCGAAATCAACCTCAACGACGATGCCAACGCCGGCCTGTACTACCCCGTGCAGCCGCAGGGCAAGCAGCTGAACCTGTTTACCTACATCTTCAAGCTGGCCCAGAACAACTACATCCCCATCTACGAGTACTCGGTGGCCAACGACGGCAACGACGATTTCTCGGACGCCGCAAAGGTGAAGCTGAAGACGGTGCTCGACGACCGCCACATCTTCTATGAGGAACAGGACGGTAAACTGAAGGTCGATAACAGCGACATACCCTCGCAGGAGGTGATGAAATATTACCTGAAGGAGAGTGCCTACTACGACCAGAGCAACGCCACGTTCCACATCAAGCCGTTGGCACTATGTCCCATCATGATGCGTGAGGACGACTTTGGCGGCGAAGCCACCCAGTACCCCTTGTTCTGGGTGAAGTACTCGGACCTGGAGCCGTTCCTCAGCCGCCAAACGGTCATGACGTCGAACGTGAACAACGCCGCCGTCATGTCGATGGACGACTATTTCACGCTGAACAAGTACAAGGGTAAGATCTACAAGACCAACAACATGCTGGGCAAGACGCTGGTACAGATTGCCGGGGGCGACTCCGCCAAGTTGTCGGAGGAGCAGAAGCGCATCGAGGCCGAGTTAGAGGCGTTCAAGAACAACATCTTCGGCGACCAGCAGAAGAAAGACTCCCTCGACAGCATTGCCAATGCCAATCCTGCCAACGTGAAGGCTGCCAAGAAGGCACGCAAGGAGAAGACCAAGACCGAGAAGGCCAGCCGCCGTACGAAGTCGTCGTCTTCCTCTTCCAGCTCGTCGTCGGCTGCCCGCGTATCTGTGCGCCGTCAGCGGCATTGAACGTTGAACATTGAACATTGAACGTTGAACATTGAACGTTGAACATTGGAGGATGAAGAGGATTGTTGCATCATTGCTGTTGTCGGTGGGTTTGCTGACTGCATCGCATGCCGAGTCGCTGATTAACTTCGGCTTCAAGGGCGGCTTCGAACTCATCAACATGGACTTCAATGCTTCAGCCCTGAATGCCAGCAACCGCGCAGGCTTCTACATCGGCCCGTCGCTGCGGTTCAACCTGCCCGTCATCGGCCTCAGCCTCGACGCATCGGGCTTTTACAGCCAGCGCGACCTGAAGGTGACCGGCGAAAACCTCTCCCAGAAGAGCATATTGCTGCCGGCCAACGTGCGCTATGGCGTAGGCATTGGCGACCTGCTCTGCATCTTTGCCACTGCCGGCCCGCAGTTCAGCTTCAACGTAGGCGATGACATTTTCCATTGGGTAGACGAGAACGGCAACGATAGCCAGTTCACCCTTCAGAATACCATGCTCAGCTTCAACTTCGGCGCTGGTGCCCGCATAGGCAGCCATTTAGAGGTGGGCATCTATTACAACCTCCCGGTAGGCAAGACGGCCGACTTCACTTGGGAGAAGTTAGGCGACCAACTGGGTGATACGACTTGGAACAGCGCCAAGTCGCGTACCAATGCGTGGCATGTTTCGTTGTCTTACTATTTCTGATGCACTTTGCCGATGTCATACTCCCCCTGCCGCTCGACGGCACCTTTACCTACTCCCTGCCGCCGCAGTGGCAAGAGTGCGTAAAGCCAGGATGCCGTGTGCTGGTGCCTTTCGGGCGCAGCAAGCACTATGTGGGAATCGTCGCAACCCTGCACGACAACAAGCCAACGGGCTACGAGGTCAAGGATATACTGCAACTGATTGATACACAGCCGATATTGCTTCCCGAGCAGTATCGGCTGTGGCAGTGGATAGCCGACTACTACATGTCACCCATCGGCGAAGTCTATAAGGCGGCTCTGCCTGCGGGGCTGAAGGCCGAGGACGGCTATCGTCCCAAGACCGAGACCTATATACGGCTCACTACCCAGTTCCGTTCCGAGCAGGCCCTCCACATTGCCCTCGACATGCTGCAGCGGGCTCCGAAGCAGCTGAAGGCGTTCACCGACTTCCTCTATCTCGCTGAAGAAGGCGACGTCACCCGTGACGAACTGCTCAACGAGGGTCACGCGCTGCAGACCATTTCGCTGCTCGTCAAGCGCGGCATGCTCGAAACATACGAGGTAGAGGTGGGGCGGCTGAACCACAGCGGGGAGCCGCATCCGGAGAATATCAAGCGGCTCAGCGCGGCACAGGAACAGGCCTACAATCAGATACTGATATCGATGATGAAGAAACAGGTGACGTTGCTACACGGCGTCACCTCCAGCGGCAAGACCGAAATCTACATCCACCTGATACAGCGCGAGATTGACCAGCACCGCCAGGTGCTCTACCTGCTGCCCGAGATAGCCCTCACCGTCCAGATGATGGAGCGGCTGCACCGCGTCTTCGGCGACCGCCTTGGCATCTACCACTCCAAGTACAGCGATGCCGAGCGGGTGGAAATCTGGCAGAAGCAGCTTTCGGGCCATCCCTACGACGTCATCCTGGGTGCCCGTAGTGCCGTCTTCCTGCCTTTCCAGCGGCTTGGCCTCATCATCGTCGACGAGGAGCACGAGACCAGTTTCAAGCAGCAGGACCCCATGCCCCGCTATCATGCACGCTCTGCCGCCATCATGATGGGGGCACTGGCAGCCCCCTCCAACCTCCCCCAACTGGGGGAGGCTCATGAGCAGCACATCATTGATTATTACAAGACTGCTCATCCAGTGAGTTACGACTTGTTAAAGCGTTTTTCCCAAGAGCACAGGAACCATCCTACTGAGGCAGAAATTGCCATGTGGGAACTGTTACGTGGAAAGAATCTTGGCCTAAAGTTCCGCCGACAGCATATCATAGGTGACCTCATTGTTGATTTCATCTGTATCGAGAGGAAAACTGTCATCGAGGTCGATGGAGAATATCATCTTACAGCAGAGCAGAAAGAGGCTGACGAGTTGAGGACATCGATGCTGCGTGACATGGGGTATCAAGAACTGAGATTCACTAACAATCAAGTATTATTCTCACCTGCTGAGGTCAAACAAAGAATCCAATCCATCCTCCTCTCCCAACAGAAAGAGGCTCCAACAATAGCCTCCCCCAGTCGGGGGAGGTTGGAGGGGGCTGCTTCCGTCCTTCTCGGCTCTGCTACACCTTCCTTGGAAACCTATCACAACGCCATGACGGGCAAGTATGGATATGTACAGCTGACCGAGCGGCATCAGGGCATTGAGCTGCCCGAGATTCAGGTGGTTGACACCCACGACCTGCGGCACCGCAAGATGATGCACGGCCCCTTCTCGCCGTTGCTGTTGAGCAAGGTGCGCGAAGCCCTGGAACGCGGTGAGCAGGCCATCCTCTTCCAAAACCGCCGAGGCTATGCGCCTGTATTAACGTGCAAGGCATGCGGCTGGGTGCCCCACTGCCAGAACTGCGACGTGTCGCTCACCTACCACCGCCAACTGAACCAGCTGGTGTGCCACTATTGCGGTGCCGTCTACCAGGTGCCGGTGGAGTGTCCTGCCTGCGGCGAGACCAACCTGCTGACACGCGGCTACGGCACGGAGAAGATAGAATCCGAGGTGCGCGAGGTATTCCCCGAAGCCCGCATCAGCCGCATGGACCTCGATACCACCCGTACCCGTCATGCCTACGAGCGGCTCATCAGCGACTTTGCAGCGGGCCGCACCAATCTGCTCATCGGTACGCAGATGATTTCCAAGGGACTCGATTTCGACCGCGTCAGCGTAGTGGGCATCCTCGATGCCGATACCATGCTGAACTATCCCGACTTCCGTGCCTTCGAGCATGCCTTCATGATGATGTCGCAGGTCAGCGGACGTGCCGGCCGCAAGGGTCATCGCGGCCTCGTCATCCTACAGACCAGCCAGCCGCAGCTGCCCCTTATCCGTCAGGTGGTGGAGGGCGACTACGCAGCCTTCTACCGTTCGCTGCTGACCGAGCGTCGCGAGTTCCACTATCCGCCTTACTACCGGCTCATCTACGTCTACCTGAAACATCGTACCGACCCGATGGTTGAGACCGCCGCCCGTGAGTTAGGCTACCGTCTGCGCCAGTGGTTCGGTTCCCGCGTGCTGGGTCCCGACAAGCCCGGTGTCGCGCGAGTGAAGTCGCTCAGCATCCGCAAGCTTGTGCTGAAGTTGGAGCCGCAGCTCAATATGGCCGATGTGCGCAAATATTTAGCGCTTGCCCAGCAGCAGATGCTTCAGGACAAGCGCTATGCGTCGTTGCAAGTCTACTACGACGTAGACCCTCTTTAGAATTTGTAGTCGATACCTACGCCGATGACGTTGTTGGTACGTGAGTACGTTTCCTTTCCGTAGGATGCCTGCTTGTCGTAGTCGCTGTACAGGCTGATGAAGTAGCCGGCATTCAGACGAACCTTCTCGTTGATGTTCCATGCGCCACCCAGTCCGATGGAGTAGCTGTCGCAGGCGAAGGAAGTGTTCTGCTGGTAACCGTCAGAGAGTCCGTAGTCGGTACGCTGACCACCACAGCTGACGGTGAACTTGTCGTTGATGTCGTATTCCACGCCAGCCAGAATCTCGTGGGTGCCGTGGGTAAGCTCATCCTGACGGTCGTTGGCCATTTTGGCGTTCTTGTCGTCGAAGAAGTGATACTCAAGGGTGGCACGGAGCTGGGGGGTAAACTCATAACCGGCAGCAACAGACAGCATGGCAGGCATGTCGTAGCGCGTGCGGACACCGTCCTGATAAGGAGCGGTGTAGGTGGCCAGACCACTTTCTACCGTAGACTTGATCTGTGTGGCCATTGCGGCAGCTTGCTCTGCGGGCAGGGCACCAGCAGCCACCAACCGTGTCAACGGAGCCACAACCAGCTGGTCAGAGTTGAGCGAAGCCGACAGCGAGTTGGTCTCGTTCTTGGTGTTGATCTTCGTGCGGAATTCGTAGCGGGCAGTCAGCGTGAGGGGTCCCTGGTGATAGTTGACACTAACGATAGGTGTGAAGCCCCACCCTTTCTGGTCGACGTCGAGCGCGAGGCTGGCGAGGTTACCCATGCTGGAGTGGTTAGCCTTGACATGGCCACGATAATAGCCGTCGTAGTAGTTCACACGCACACCTGCTGCTGCCGAGAAGCAGTCGAGTATCTTGTAGGTGTAGTTGAACTGTGCGCCGTAGATATACTGCTTACCCTTCATTTCAGAATCAAACTGGTCGGGGCTTACGATGGGAGCATAACCCTGTGTAACCTGATTCAGACTCTGTGTCAGCGAGGTGATGGTGCTGCCCAACAGTACGTTGAACATGGGCACGCCCTCATCGTACTTCACGAAGCCGCCGCTGCCCACGATGCCTATCATGCTGGAAATGGCCCAGCGGTCCTTCTTGTAAGAAGCAAACAGTGCAGGAACTATCGGTGCAGAAGCCACCCCTTCGTACTTGACGCCGTTGTAGGTAATGTCGCGGTTCTGCCACGGTTTCTGGAAATCGAGCGACATTTGGAAGCCGTCGTAGCCCCATGCCAGTCCGGCGGGGTTCGAGTAGGCAGCGTCTATTTCCATCGAAGCGCCACGGGCCATCATACGGTCGAAAGCAATGTGATAATTGGTGTTGGTCATCAGACCACCGGCACTTGCAGCAGCCGCGAAGCCGAAGGTGGCTGCCATCAGAAAAAACAGTTTCTTGGTCATGGTTCGATACTATATGTTCGTAATTGGGTGCAAAAATACGAAAAATTAGCCAATAAGATACATTTTTACGGGGAAAAATGCACGTAGAAAGGAAAAATGTTGTATATTTGCACACAGAACACTGAACAACCTAATAATTATTAGCTAACTACACATTAAATTAAAGGTTTATGAAACAAAGTTACTTCAAGCGTTTGTTGCTGGCAATGGGAGTGTTGTCGGCAACGTCAGTATCGGCTATTGACTTGCCTTACGCCAAGGCACCGGCCGACGGTAAAACCTACATCCTGGTGAGCAGGTTAAAGCCCGCCAGCTATCTCAGGGAAACAAGCTGGGACGGCTCGCTCTACCTGCAGCCTTACGACCTGAACGAGCAGCAGAAAGCTGCCTTTACGGCCAAGCAGAACGAGGACGGCACCTGGAACTTCTGCAAGGAAATGGTCGAGACCTACGAGGGTGAGGAGGAGCCCTACAAGTACATGGTCTACATGGGCATCCCCTCCGGCACCGACAACCTGAGAATCCGCGAACTGGATCCCGTCAGTTGGACGGTAGAGCCTACCCGACTGAACGACTACTACATGCTGAAAGCCGGCACGGGACAGGGCAATGCGCAGACCGAGGGCGGCTACCTGCACCTGAACAATGGTGGTGAGTTTCTGGTCATCACCGAACCCACCAACCAGTGGTTCCCCGACTTCTACGGCGGCATACAGCGCGACGAGAATGAGGACCCCGTCTACGACGAGGCAGGCTTCGTGGAGCCGCTGAACCCCATTTCGCGCTACTGGGCGTTCGTCGAGATTGACGATGTGCCTGCCTACGCCGTGAAGGTACAACTCTACGCGCTGCTCCAGGGCATCGAGGAGAACTACTTAGGCGACGACGCGTTCAACGCCGGATTCCAGCAGGCCCTCGATACAGCCATGCCCTACTACGAGAAGCAGGACTTCACCGAGGATGACTTGGCGGCAGCCAAGGGCATTGTCGATGCCAAGCTGGCCCTCTACAACGAGATTATGGCGGCACAGGACCTGTTAGGTGACCAGTCGGACTACAAACTCTCAACGGCCATCGAGGCAGCCACCTCTGCCTTCAACACCCTGACCGACACACAGGCACTGACCGACGCACAGGCAACGCTGAAGGAGGCCGAGACGGCATTTGCCTTAGGAGGTGACGACCTGACGGCACTCGGCAGGAACATGAGCTTCGAGGACCTCTCGGCACAGGGTGGCAGCCAGACATCCAGCGTCGCTGGTGCTCCTGCGGGCTGGAACGTCTACGTCCGTGGCCAGCAGGTAGTGACGGCCGACGATGTGCGCGCTGCCGGCATCACCGCCTGGCACGGTGCCAACAACGACGCCGAGGGTTCACCGATGGACGGTGAACTGGCCTTCGGACTGTGGAACAGCGGCGTGCCCCAGTACGAGATTTCGCAGACCATCAGCGGTCTCGAGAACGGTTCCTACACCATCAGCGCCGGTTTGATGGTAGGTGCCAACGGCAACGGTTCGCGCCGCACCACGCAGCGCATCTTCGGTAACCTCAACTCTAAGTACTTCGCCAGCGAGGATGAGTACAATCTGGAAGTGCTCGACCAGAGCGAGGTCTACAGCTTCGAGGGACTGGTAGAGCCCGTTACCGACCGTGAGCTGCAGCCCATCAGCGTCCGTGCCTTCGTCTTCGACGGCACCCTGACCTTCGGTCTGCGTACCGATGGCAACATTGCCGCTGCCAACCGTGAGGGCAGCAACGGTGCCGGTGGCGACGGATGGTTCAAGCTCGATAACTTCCGCATCACGAAGGAGGGCTACATCCAGGACGACGCACTGGCCATCTACAACCACTACAATGAGGTCTACGACCGCTTCTTGGACGAGGCCATGCAGCAGTCCGTCAAGGACGAGCTGAAGAGCGTCACCGGTGGCGCTATCGGAGCTGGCAGCAGCCAGGAGGAGATTATTGCAGCCATCGTGAAGCTGAAGGACATGTACCCCACCGTCGAGGCATCTGTTGCTGCCTACAAGCGGCTGTATGAGGCCATCGAGAACGGCATTGCCCAGCAGATAGAGTACGAATACAGCGCTACCATCGACGACTTCAGCGACATGGTGATGGAGGCTCAGGACATATACGACGAGGGCAAGGCCTCTGTGCAGGAAATCGACGAGGTGATAGCCAACCTGGCTGCCGGACTGGAAGAACTGAAGGCCACTGCCGTGAGCTTAGGCGACGTCACATTCGTACTGAAGAACAACAGCTTCGAGGACTTGAGCAATCAGGGCGGCAGCCCCAGCGACGGTGCACAGCGTGCTCCCGCGGGATGGACGCTGACGGTCGACGGTGAGGTTGTCGAGGGTACTCCCGGCTTCGGCTGGTGCGCCATCAACCGTGGCGACGCCATCGACGTGACCGACTATGAGGGCAACCACTACGACCACCAGTACACCGACGGCGAGTTCCTGTGGGGTATCTGGAACGGCAACATCCCCGAGATTGAGCTTAGCCAGACGCTGAAGCACCTACCCGCCGGCAACTACACGCTGCAGGCCGACGTCATGGTGGAATACAACTGGGCCGGCAACTGCCTCACCACCCAGCGACTCTTTGCCAACAACTTCGTACAGATGTTCGGCTCCGAGGGCTACCACGAAATCAACCTGCCCGAGGACGCCAAGAATGCCACCGTACTGACCTACGCCGACTATACCTGCACCAGCGACGACCCGCTGACCCACCTGCTGCGCCCGATGGAGGTCAACTTCGACGTTGATGAGTCAGGCATTGCCGTCATCGGATTCCGCACCAACAGCATCAGCGACTTGGGCGAGGCCCAGAACAATGGTAAGGGATGGTTCAAGCTCGACAACTTCCGGCTGACTTACAACAGTGCCGAGGTGTCTACAGGCATTGCCACCCTGAAGCCTGCCGCTACTACTGCCAGCACCATCTACGGCCTCGACGGTCAGCGCCGCACCCAGATGCAGCGCGGCCTGAACATCGTCCGTAAGGACGGCAAGGCCGTGAAGCTCATCAGCAAGTAACCACGCCACCACCCCGTGGCATAGACCACCCAAAATCTCCACCCCGTATGAGCATTTTCTGCCTCATGGGGTGGATTTTTCAAATAAAATGGGGGGTTATGTTATATTGTTATATTGTTACATTGTTACACTCTTCACTTACAGCGGGCTGTAGCCCTTTTTACCTCTTACCGATTACCTTTTCCCAGCATTACGACTCTCGACGGTTAGGGTTACGACTTCCGTCGATTCGGATTACTACTTCCATCGATTCGGATTACTACTATAACAATGTAACAATATAACAATATAACATAAGGGGCATTTTTTACTGACACTCAAATACTCAGAATTATTTTATAATAATAATTATATATATATAATTATTATTATAATCAATAGTACATAAGTGAGCTTATGTTACATTGTTACATTGTTATAATGTTAGGTTATGCTCAGATGGGGGGAATTTGTTATAAAAAAAAGGATGTAAATGATGGTTATTCGGATTTTTTTTCGTAAATTTGCAGACGAGATACTAACATAAAACAATAATATCATTATGAAAATGAATTTCTACCCGTTTCATTGGAGGGTTTTGACGGCTCTTTTCTGCCTGGCGATGCCCCTGACACTGCTGGCTACGGACGTGGTGGTGGCCGATGCTAACGGCAACGAGCTGACGTACAGTTACGACTCGGCCGACGGGCCTGCCGCGTTCAAGAGCGTGAAGAGATATGCCGCCGACGAGAACAAGGCCGGGCATATTGTCATTGCCGACTACGTGACCGACGCCAACGGCGTGAGCCACGAGGTGAAGTACATCAACGGAAACATCGGCAACCGCTACAACATCGTGAGCATCGTCTTCGGACGTAACATTGTAGCCGTTGGCGGTAGCGACGGTTCCGTCAGCAACGCCTTTTATGATTGTGAGAAGCTGGAAAGCGTCACGCTGAACGCAAAAGTCGAGGTACTGGGGCGCTACTGCTTTCAGAACTGCTACAAACTGAGCAGCATCAACCTCAGCGCAGCCACCCAGCTGACCACCATCAAGTATTACTGCTTCGAGGACTGCGACTCCCTGACGAGTGTCACGCTGCCCGCCAGCGTCACCACCCTTGAGGACTATGCCTTTTACAACTGCGACTCCCTGAAGGAGGTAAAATTCACCACGGGCCAAAGCCCCCTCACCTTTGGCAAGCAGGTATTCAGGTATTGCCGAGCGCTGACCACCATCAGCCTGCCCCAGAATATCATATCGCTGGGTGAGTCGGCCTTCGACTACTGCTCGTCGCTGACCACGGTTACCTTCAACGGTAAACCGGCACTCAAGGAGATACCCTACAACACCTTCGCCAGCTGTACCAGTCTGGAAAGCATCACCCTGCCCGACGCCGTCGAGAGCATCGCCAAGGGTGCGTTCTACAACTGTAAGTCACTCCGCGAGATTTTCTTCGGCAAATCACTCACGTCGTTGAGCGACGACTACACTGTCTTCGGCGAATATATACCTAACCTCAGGAAACTGGTATTCCCTGGCGCCAACTATCCCTTCAAACGTTCATACGCCTTAAATTCATCAGATGTAACGCTCTACGTACATTCTGATATGGTGGACACCTACCGCACGAACGACTACTCCAAGTTATTCCACACCATCGCTATCGGCAAAACGACTGCTGCCAGCGTATCAACCTCATCGGGTGGACAGTTGGAGTCAAGAGTGCTGGCCAAGGGCGATCCCGCCGACCTGCTGGAACTCACCGTGAGCGGTCCCATCAATGGCACCGACATCAACTTCCTGCACCAACAACTGTATAACTTAGAGAAGCTCGACCTAAGCAATGCAAGTATTGTGGCTGGCGGCGACAACTACACCCGCTGGCAGTGGAGCGACAACGTGGTGTCGCAAAGTGGCAGCAAATTCTATCCCACCGAGGACAACGTGGTGGGGCCATACATGTTCTATGACATGCGTTGTCTACGCTGGTTGAAGCTGCCTTCCGGCATCACCTCCATTGGCGAATATGCCATCAGTCAGGATCGCCAGCACAACCTCCGCTTCAAGCTGACCTACTGCCCCATCCCATCGGGCGTGAAAAGCATAGGACAGTATGCATTTTACTACACAGGCATCACCGAGACCAACGTCCCCAAAGGCGTTACCGAGCTGCCCAATGGCGTGTTCGCACGCTGTGAGAAGATGCAAAAGGCTACCCTTCCCGACGGGCTGAAGACCATTGGCAACAGCGTCTTCAGCGAATGCCATGAACTGGAAGAGGTGAACATGCCGTCGACCGTAGAGTCCATCGGCGAGTATGCTTTCTATAATAATTATGTACGCAAGACGCCGCTCGTTATTCCTTCAGCCGTCAAGGCCATCAGACAGTATACGTTCATGAGAAACTACGAGCTGCCCAGCGTGAAGTTCAACAGCATGTTAGAGAGCGTGGGCTACGAGGCTTTCTACCAATGCCACTCCATAGAGCAGGCCGTGCTGCCCCAGACGGTAACGTCAATTGGCGAAAGTGCGTTCTACGACTGCGACTCACTGCGCTCGTTCACATTCCCTAATAGCATCACGCAAATTCCAAGTTCAGTTTTAGAACATTGTGATAACTTGACAAAGGTGGTACTTGCCAGTGGCACCACCAAGATTGGCAGTTACTCGTTTGCCAGTTGTCCCAAGCTGGTTGACATGAACTACAACCAACAGACGCTGACTACCATAGGCCGACACGCCTTCGCAAATACAGGTTTCACGACGGTTACCCTGCCCAATAGCATCACGTCAATGGACTACAGCGCCTTCCGCTCGTGTGCAAACCTCGTCAGCATCAACGTGCCCACCCAACTCACTACGGTACCCTACGATTTCGTATGCTACTGTTCGAATTTGACGAGTGTAAAGATGCACGACGGCATACGTGTAATAGGGCACAACGCCTTCCTGGATTGCGAATCACTGCCCACCATCGAACTCAACGACGAGATTACCACCATCGAGTATGATGCCTTCAACGGCTGCACCAGCCTGGTGCTCACCAAGCTGCCCAAGGCCCTGACCGCCATAGGCTCCAGCGGACTGCGCGGCACGAAGCTCAGCGGCAACCAGATACTGCCCACAGGCCTGACAACCATTGATAATAGCGCATTCAGAGGCACTGCCATTACGGGCGTCACCCTGCCCACCGGCATCACCAAGCTGGGGTCATACGTATTCGACGGCTGTACCTCACTCGCGAGCGTCAAACTGCCGCAAGATATTGTCACCATTCCCAGTTACACGTTTAGAGAGTGTACTGCATTAGAGACAATCGACCTGCCCGAGAGCATCACCACCATCGGCTCCGACGCATTCGCTTATTCAGGACTTACCAGCATCACACTGCCCGAAAACATCCAAAAGATTGAGAGCTCTGCCTTCGAACGCACCCAACTGACCACTTTCCGCGTGCCCGACGGATTCACCAGCGATTTGGGTACCTATGCCCTGTACAATTGCAAGCAACTGCGCTCCGTCTACTTCGGCCGCAATCAGGACTACAGCCAGTGGTCATCGTTTACCGCCGTCTACGGCTGCGATTCACTCACGCTCATGCGTGTCTATGCTGGAACGCCTCCCAAGTCGGACACTTACAATAAGAGCTTCCGCTTCAATTGCGTGCTCGAAGTGCCTGAGGATCAGGTAGAACTTTACAAGCAGGCCGATTTCTGGAAGGACTTCAAGGAAATCAAAGGCATCTTTATGGGCGACATCTTGGCCGACCGTGACTTTGCACTGTTGCAGGAACTCTACGACAAGTTCGGCGGTGCCAACTGGGAGAAACCTTGGGATTTGTCGAACAACCACCACTCGACGGGCAAGTGGACTGGTGTAACCACGGTGCGCAACTCGGCCGTGACTGCACCGACCTACAACATCAGCAGCATCGACCTGAGCGGACTCGGACTGAAGGGCACACTACCCACCTCGATTTTCCGACTGCCCCAGTTGCAGAAGCTGAACCTCAGCAACAACCAACTCGAAGGCGACATCACCAACATCGTCGATGCCCAAAATGCCGCTCCGCTGACAGAAGTATACCTGCAGGGCAACCGTCTCACGGGCGACATCTACGCCTTCGCATCAAGACTGCCCGAGCTGACGAAGCTCAACTTAAGCTACAACTGCCTCACAGACATATCGCAGCCCGTCAGCAAGGAGAAGCTTACTAACAACAATTTCGTTTACAACTTCCAGTTCGTTGACATCAACACCCACGAGACTATTGCACCAGAAGGAGCACCCATCATCGACGTCACCGTAGGCGTACCCACGAAGATTGAACTGAACCGTCTGATGACCTATCGTCACAACAGCCAGGACTACGGTTTCAGCGACCGCGATTTAGGTCGTATATACTATGTTCCCGGCTACTATGGTGGATGGACTGCGAGCTGGGAACTGTATCAGACTGACGAACTGTGGAACCTCTATCAAAGCACTGGCAACAACTACAGGCTGATGGCCAAGAAGGGGCAGCCTACGGCCTACGCCCTTGAAAATGGCAACTACCAGACCATCCTACTACGATTCACGTGGGTCGACGGCGACGTCAATGTAGACCAGACAGCCGACGTGCAGGACTTGCAGGACGTTATCTACTATGCGCTTCACGATGCCAAGCCTTCAGGTCAGATGTACAACTTTGGAGCCGCCGATGACAATAGCGACGACAAGATAAACGTTGTCGACATCACCCGCAGCGTAGATTACGTATTGGGCAATTCGATACCTGCCTCTTCGCGTGCGCTTGAAAATGACAAGGTATATGGTAGCAGCCAGAACGTGTTGTTCACCGATGGCAGCAGCCTGTCGCTGACGAATGTTGACGAAATAGCCGCCATGCAGTTCGATGTCATGGGAGCATCGCTGCGCGACGTCCATGTGAGCGACGATATGCGCACTCGCTTTAGCGTTGCCATGAGCAGCGTACCTGGTGGCGTGCGCGTGGTATTCTATTCACCAACGGGCAATGTACTGTCGGCGGGCACGCACCAATTGCTTCAGCAACTGCCTGCAGGAGCCACCGTCATTGAGACTGTACTCACCGACTTAGAAGCCCATCTATTAGGTGTAGACATGAACGGCGAAGTGCCCACCAGCATCCTTCAGTTGGGCAGAGAACCAGGTGTCGACACCCCTGTCTATGACCTCAGTGGACGCCGACTTGGTCCTTGGGACACGCTGCCACCAGGCATCTATGTAGTACGTATGAACGGACAGCAATACAAGTTGAAAAAGTAAATACAAGTAAGAATAAATACAGAACACAGATATGAAGTACCTTAGATTCTCACTGTTGGCAGCGATGGCTCTGTTGTGGGCCACGCTACTGCCTGCTCAGAACAATGTGCTGAGCGTTGACACGGTGACTACGCCATCGGGTAAGACAGTTACACTGCCTATTGTATTGAAAAATGCAAGCGTAGTCAGTGGTGTACAGTTCGACATCAGCGTACCCTACGAACTGGCCAAGGACGAACAGGGAAATGTGGCCGTCGAACTATCGCGTTCGCGCCTTTCGGGCTACACCGTTGAGAGCATCATGTTAGGCACAGAAAACAAGAACTACTATCCTAACGGCCTCAACGCGAATGCTGAATCGATGAAATACCAGAAGTACCGCATCATCCTATACAGTCCTCGCAACGAACTGGTGGCCAACGATCGCGGCACGCTGCTCTCACTACAGCTCACCACACCCGTTGGTATGAACAATACCGCTGTGCTACCTATCTATCTCTCAGAAATAGCATTGAGCGACGATAACAAGGATGCTGCACCTGTCACTTCTGTGGATGGTGCCATCGTCATCGAGGAGATACCACGCCCAGACTTGCAGCCTGTCGATGTAAGTTTCACCCCCACCTCCACTGGTCCCAACCAAAAATTCACCGTTCGCTGGAAGGTAAAGAACGTGGGACAGGCCTCTACTGAGGACGGATGGAGCGAACAAATCATGCTTAAGACCATCAGCGGCAATCAGTCAAAGCTCATCAGCACCATCCACTACGACAATAAACTGGGCGTAGGCAGTGAAGTGAGCCGTGAGACCGACATTGAGTTGCCAGCACTGCTTGGCGTCGATGGCGCCTGCAAGGTGGTGGTCGAAGTGGTGCCCAACGAGAAAACGGGTGAACACCCCACCCTGCTTGATAACAACACAGCTCAAAGCTCGGCCAATGTGGACGTAGCAAGACAGCTTTTCCTGGAATTGTCGAGCACGCGCCTTGTAGAGGGCTCCAATCAGCGCATCACTGCCAAGCTGAGCCGTTCAGGACGTTGGAACAGCATACGTACTTTCACACTTAACCTTCAGCCAAACGACAGTCGACTGTCGTGTCCTGAGACTGTGACCATACCTACCAATCAGTCGGGAACGGTGTTCTACATCACTGTGGGCAACAACGATGTGGTAGATCGTGACTCAGTGATAACGCTCTCGGTAGAAGGCGACAGCTATCCTGCTGCAACCGCAAAAATAATCATAGAGGATAATGAGTTCCCTGAACTGACAGTTAAGGCCTCGAAGAGTGTTATCACCGAGGGTGAAAGTTTCGACCTTATCATCACTACGCCAAGAGTCTCTACAGAAGACATCAACGTAACCATCAACAGCGAGGACACCAAGCGCTTCAAATTCCCCTCGCAGGTGATTATTCCAGCCGGACAGAGCAGTGTCACCGTCAACGTGACCACCACAGACGACGAACTGCCCAACCTGCCGCAGTCGACGAAGTTCACCGTATCCTCCCAGCGCTTCAATCCCGGCGAGGTGATTGTCTTGCTGAACGACAACGATATGCCCATACTGACGCTGACGCTGACACCCGACAAGGTGAGCGAGTCGGCAGGCCCCACCGCTGTTGCTGCCGTGCTGACGCGTACGGGGAATACCGACACCAGGATTACGGTGAAACTGAGCGACGACTCGAACGGCGGGCTTTACTACAGCAATAAGTCCATCGTGATGGAGAAGGGTGTGACGACCACATTCTTCAACCTCGGCCCTGTGGACAATAGCCTGCAGGACGGCGACCGCGTCTACACGCTGAATGCCGGCATCTGGGTGTCGTCGTGCAATTGTGCGGCATCGGGTGACGCTGCCGGTAGCGTGAGTGCCAGGCTGACGGTGCTCGACAACGACGGTGCAGCCCTTACGGTCAGCTCTCAGGCCGGCACCGTGAAGGAAGGCGGCGAGACGGTGATTACCGTTGGCCGCAACACCGTAGCCGACATCTCGAAGCCGCTCACCGTCACGCTGAGCAGCAACTACGACGCCGAGCTGGAGTACTCGAAGACGGTTGTCATTCCGAGCGGTCAGACATCGGCACAGGTGACGGTGAAGTCGAAGAAGAACACCACGCCCGACGACTCGCATACGGTCATCTTCACGGTATCGGCCAATGGCTATGCCTCGGGCACTTGCTTCCTGCTCGTCACCGACCAGACGCTGCCCGACGCTCATGCCGCCGACATGAAGACCAACGTCGGCGAGGCGATGATAGGTACGAAGATTACGGCCAGCGTCACCGTGACGAACGACGGTGCCTACCCGCTGCCGGCCAACACGCCCGTGATGTTCTACCAGAAGGGCAAGACCGACGCCATTGGCACAACGTATATTGAACAGGAGATTCCCGTGGGCGGCTCTGTGGTGGTCAACCGCATCATCACGCTGCCCGAATTGGTGAACGACTACACCTACTACGCCGTAGTCAACGCCCAGCGTACGGTCAGCGAGCTTGTCTACACCAATAACACCTCGAATGAAGTGACGGTGAAGGCCACTTCGCCCTTTACTGCCAAAGTGGAGACCGACAAGAAGATCTACCGGCAGGGTGAGACCGTGCGTATCAGCGGACGGTTGACGGGCCAGATGACCATCAACGAGACGATAGACGTCTATATTATTAATGAAGGTGCACGCGAGGTGAAACAGGCGAAGACCGATGCTGAAGGCAAGTTCACGCTTGACTGGCAGCTCTACGACCTACAGACGGGACACTTCGCTGTGGGCGCATGCTACAAGGACGACCCGACAACCGAGGAGATGGCTGCCTTCGACGTCTACGGACTGAGGCGTGCCGACACTGGCTACATCACCTGCGAGGTCACCTGCGGCGAGCCCTACACGGGCGTTATCCGGCTGGTGAATGCGGGCAAGCTGCCCCTGTCGGGTGTAACGGCAAAGCTCGTGGATGCCCCCGAGGGGTGCGAGGCCCAGTTCCAGCTGCCTGCTAATATCGGTGCCAACGAGACCGTCAACATGTCCTATACGCTCAAGGGAACCACCGCTTCGCCCGGCAAGGACTGGGAACTGATGAAGGTGCAGGTGACCAGCACCGAGGGTGCCTTCCTTGAGATGACGCTGCACTACTACGCCCGTCTGGCACAGGGTAACCTCGTGGTCGAGAAGAAGAACCTCATCACCACGATGAACAAGGACACCGGCCGTGACTACAGCTTCTACCTGACCAATACGGGTAAGGGCAACACGGGCAAGATCAGCCTCTCGCTACCCAAGTGGATGACACCGCTGACAGGGGCTACCATGGCCGGACTAAACCAGGGGGATACGGCCACCGTGGTGCTGCGCATGATGCCTACTGACGATATGCAGCTCAACGTGCCTGTAACTGGCATGCTGGGTATCAACTGCGAGAATGGTAACGGCACCTATATCAACTTCACCATCACGCCAGTATCTGACAAGACAGGTACGTTGGTAGTCGATGTCACCGACGAGTACACCTATTATACAGACGAAAAGCCCCACGTCAAGGATGCCGAGGTGGTATTGAAGAATCCCGTCACAGGAGCCATTGTTGCCCAAGGCCGCAGCGACGAGAACGGTCTCTACACCATTGTACTGCCCGAGGGCTATTACCAGGTCAACGTCACGGCCGACAAGCACGACTCGTATAAGAACAACATCCTTGTCGACCCCGGCACCACTACTACAAAGGTTGTCTGCCTGAGCTATCAGGCCATCAGCGTCAGCTGGGACGTCGAGGAGACCGAGGTTGAGGACGAGTACAGTATCGTTACGACGGTGAAGTACGAGACCAACGTCCCGGCCCCCGTCGTCGAGGTTGTGGAACCCAGTTCCTTGGATGTTGGCCAGTTAGGAGTCGGTGAGAGTCTCATCTACTATGTCATCCTCACCAACAAGGGTCTCATCAACGCCAACGGCACCAGCTATAACATTCCCGAGTTGGGAGGCGACTGCAAGCTGGAACCCCTCGTTGAATATACGAACCTGACCCTGCTACCCCAGCAGAGTTACACCATTCCCGTGAAGGTGACCCGACTGAGCCGCGAGAGCTCAAGCCACAACATCGGTGGCGGCGGTGGCTCAGGCTCTGGCTCTGGAACGGGCAACACTTCCAGCACCGAATGGGTGTGGGATTATTCGCCCAACACACCGGCTCCTGTCGTCGAGGTCAATGAGCCTGAAGATGTGAATACTGGCAATCTTAAGGTGGGCGAGCGCACCACTTACGAAGTCGTCCTGGTCAATAAGGGCTCCGTCCCCGTCAAGGACGTCAGCTATACCATTCCTCTCATTTCCGGCGACTATAAGTGGAAGCCTACGGGCGAAAGCACGGGACTGACCTTAGGCCTCAACGAGAGCGTCACCATCACCGTCGAGGTCACCCACCTCGATCATGACGAGGCTGTCCGCATCGGGTCGAGTCCGAGTTCAACGCAGAAGTCATCCTCTGCCACGAATGGCAGATGCAAGATTTATACCGTCACCGACTATTACTGGGAGTGCGGCCCCGACAAGAAATGGGGCTGGTATCCGCACGAAATCAAGCTCATACCTCCCATTGACTGTCCTCCTCTCGGCGACCGTGGATTGTGGACAATCTATGGTCATGGCCTTGGGTCTCCCGGCGGCGATGACGGCGGCTCATACTCGTCGCATGACAACTATAACGGTGTCAGCTTCTCTGCTGAGTGTAACCCGTGCGTGGTGGCTGTCACCAGAGCAGTGGCCGAGTGCCTGTTAGGCTATACCAGCATCGGCTGTTTCGTCGGTCTGTCCAGTATCGGTATCAATACGCTCATGGATCAAGATACCGACTGGCAAACCTGGGCCTTAACCACTTTGGGCTGCTTCATCACGCAAAAGACGCTGGGCATCATCATCAATACCGCTGCCTGCGGCTGGTCGTTCACGCACCTCAGCTGCGGCGGTTCGAGTTCGAGCAGGGCAAGGGCTGCTGCCGACGACGATGCCGGACTCCCCACCTGGATTCGTGAATACAAGGAGCGCATTCAGCCTATGGACGGCTACATCAACGACTACATCGGATTCTTCAACGAGCTGTTCGGCTCGGATGTCTGGGTGAAAAAGGCAACGGTAGAGGAACTGGTCACACTGCTGGAGGCCGTCACAAGCCAAAGCGGAAACGGGCAGCTGAATGCCAGTGCCCTGATCAGCAAAAAGCCACAGGACATCACAACCGCAGAGTTCAACGCATTTATCGAGCGCATCAACAACACCCAGGCCTTCAAGAGCACGGGCAAGGTGTCGGACAACATGATGCACGCTGACGTGCTGAAGCAGTACGTGAACTCCATGATTGCGGTTGACCAGAAGGTGGCCGACGACACGCAAGGCAAGTACCAGAGCATGCCCGACCTCTTTGTCAAGGAGACGGCCGACTTTATCAAGCGGCTGCAGGATCAGAGCACCAGCACCTGCGCCACCATCTCGCTGCAAATCGAACAGACGATGACGATGACCCGCCAGGCCTTCCGCGGCACCCTGACCGTGACTAACGGCAACAAGGAACAGCCGATTACGAACGCCAAGCTGAAGCTCAACGTCACGAACAGGCAGACAGGTCTCACCGCCACCGCCAAGGAGTTCGAGATGCACACCGAGAGCCTGAAGGGGTTCGAGGGCGACCTCGGCATGGAGAGCGGCTGGTATCTGGGCGCCGACAGCACGGGTACGGCTACCATCCTGTTCATCCCGTCGAAATATGCTGCTCCCGACGAGCCTGTGGACTACTCGTTCGGCGGTACGCTGAGCTACGTCGACCCCAACAGCGGCTTGGAGGTGACACGCGAACTTTATCCCGTGACGCTCACGGTGAAGCCTTCGCCCGAACTTGACCTCACCTACTTCATGCAGCGCGACCTCTATGGCGACGATGCCCTGACTGAGGAGGTCGAGCCCATGGTTCCCGGTGAGTTTGCCGTCCTCATCAACAACAAGGGCAACGGCGATGCCACCAACGTGCGCATGGTCACCAAGCAGCCCAAGATTATCGAGAACGAGAAGGGACTCTACATCGACTTCGAGTTCGTCTCATCACAGCTGAACGGTCAGGAGAAGACGCTGGCTATGGGCGAGACCATACCCACCGACTTCGGCACCATCTCTGCCCACTCGCAGGCCTACGCCCAGTGGTGGCTACAGAGCTCGCTGCTCGGCCACTTCGTCGATTACGACATCAAGGCCACCCACGTCACCAGCTACGGCAACGAGAACCTCTCGCTGCTCGACCAGGTGACCATCCATGAACTGATTCACGGCTTCACGCCTGCCGCAGGTGTGGTGACCGGTGGCCCTGCTGTGGCAAGAGGCTTCTTAGTGAACGACATCAGCGACTTCAACGACATGCCTGACCGCATCTACTTTACCGATGCCACACAGCAGGAGGTGGAGCTTGCCACCGACGCCGTGCTGCGCAAGCAGAGCAATACCGAGTACACCCTGACCATCACGCCTTCGAAGGCTGGCTGGAACTACGGCTCGGTGCTCGACCCCACCGGCAGGCGCCAGCTCGTCAAGGTGGTGCGCCAGCGCGACGGTGCTGAACTGCCCGTTGATAATATCTGGAAGACCGACCGTACGCTGGTCGACGGCAAGGACTGGCTCTACGAACGCCGCCTGCACTACGTGGCCGATGTGCCCGAGAGCGCATTCCTCGACGGAGAGGTGCTCCTCCTGACCTTCGAGAACCGTAGCGACGTGGAACTCGAGGTCAGCAGCATCACCGGCATGGAGCATCCCGACTATCCCGTACGCATGGAAGACGTCAATCAGGTGAACGTGCGGTTCAACAAGGCGGTGAAGCCCGAAACTTTCACTGCCCAGGACGTTACCCTTACCGTGCAGGGCGAGAAGCAGGATCTGGGCAGCGTACAGTTTGCTACGACCGACAACACCAACTGGACACTCGACTTCACGGCGCTGAACCAGCAGCTGCCCAACGGCTACTACGTGCTGACCGTTCAGACCGCCACCATCACCGACTTCGAAGGCTACAACGGCTACACCGGCAAGAAGGCCGACTGGGTGCTGTTCCGTGGAGGACTGGTGCAGTACGTCACCTCCACCTGGCCCGAACTGGCCGGTACTGTCTTGCGCGAGGTGATTGATGCTCCGGCGGGCGCACGTATGCCGTCTGCTTACAGGAGCAGCGGCAACGGCAAGGAGCTGTACGGCAGCATCATACGTCTGACCGCCGTGCCCAAGCCGGGCTACGAGTTCGTGAACTGGACCATCGGCGACGAGGTTGTCTCGACCAACAATGTCTATCAGACCAAGGTTACTGCCGAGACTTCTATCGTGGCCAACTTCACAAGCAAGAAGTGCAGGCTGACTACCGAAACCGAGGGCTTCGGCACCATCAGCGGCAACGCTACGGGCGTCTACCCAGCGGGGACCGTGCTGGAAATCGTTGCCACCCCCGACGAGGGCAACCAGCTGAAGCACTGGATAGTTGACGGCAAAACAGTCACTACAGCTACCGACACGCTCACGCTGACCATCGAGCAGGCAATGACCGTCACGGCGGTCTTCGAGCGCAGCGTAGGCCCAAGTGCGCCCGAGTACTACTTCATCGTGTGGATGAACGAAACCGTCAAGCACAGCTACGCCCTGAGCGAGAAGCCGAAGGTGACGATGGACAACGGCGTGTTCACACTGACGACAACCCAGACGACCGTCACCTACAACGCTACGGACGTCCTGAAGTTCACCCTAGGCGACAAGGACGGAGGCATCGTCGACGTTGACGACATCGCCGTCAAGGCCGAGCCGGGCGTCGACCGACAGGCCGACAGGCTCATCTTCACCGGCTGCAAGCCCAACAGCGTCATCCGCATCTACAGCATGGACGGCCGGTTGGCCGAGAGCCAGCAGGTGGACGCCGACGGACGTGCCGAAGTGTCGCTCTCGGGCCTGAAGGCAGGAGTCTATGTGGTGAAATCTGACAGTATAACCTTCAAAATAGCAAAACGATGAAACGAAATAACATTCTGGTCGCCCTGGCGGTCGCTGGTCTCGCTGCCGCTGCCATGCAGGTACAGGCACAGGGCATTACTGTGAACAAGAAAGGCGGTGAGACCGTCGCTTATCCGGCAGCTGTGTTCGACCGGGTGACACCAGTGAAACTGACGACCACCATCCCTTCCGGGACATTGGAGGAAGGAGCACTGGCAACCCTTCAGTACGAGAAACTGGCCGACATGAAGACTGCCCGTATGAGCCATCAGGTCTTTCCTTCGGGCACCGACATCGTGGTGGTAGGTGGTCATACCACCGGCTTCCTGCTGACCACGACAGCCGAAATCTACAGGAACGGCCAGTGGAGCGACGTCGCCATCAACTCGCCCCACGACGGCGGCTTCTCCCTGGTGCTCCCCGACGGGCGCATCATGGTCGGCGGTGGCTTCTCAAGGGCCGAAGGTAACGGACAGACCACCGCTACCGACATCTACAGTCCTGCCACGCGCAGCTTTGCGGCAGGTCCCGACATGAAGGTTGCCCGTGCCTTCTGCAATGCGCTGCCCGTAGGCAATGGCGTCTTTGTGGACGGCAACTGGTATGCCAGCTGTCAGCTGATGGACTACTACAACGGCTCGGCCTTCTCCACCTGTGGCGATATGGACCCCCGCTCCAATCCCTATATGTTTGCCGACAAAAACGGCAACATCTATTCCCTGTCAGTTGTTGACAACTATGGCAGGAAACTGGAAAAGCAGAAGAACACAGCTGGAATCCTATGCCAGGTAGGTGACTATTATGACGTGAGCAGCGGCACCACCTACTACTATTATTATTCGGCATTCGAGGAGCACACCCCATTGGAACTCCCTGCCGACTTCCGTCCTCAGGACTGTCGGCGGGCAGACGACAACGGCTATTACGTCCTGGCAATAGGCGACGATGGCAAGTACCTGTTAACCGAGGTATGCCCCGACGAGAATACCACCTATATGTATTATGTGCTTGACATCCCGAAGAAGCACCCCACCACAGGAGCCACCATCACCTATCGCGGAGGCGTCTATGTGAACAACCAGAAAAAGGAAGTCTATCTGCTGGGCTTCAGTGGCAATCCGACCAGTATGACGGTTCATGTCATCAGTTTCAATTACTCGACCCACAAATGGACCCTCGCCTCGTGCGGCCCCTTCAAGCAGAATCTCTCGACTGCCTCGTGGACGCTCCTCAGCGACGGACGGATGGCCTGTACCGGTGGCAACATCAACGACAACTACGATGCCCAGTCCTGTGCCTACCTCTTCACCGTGCCCACCGCCGGTGAGACCGATCCCGTTACGACGGTCGAATGGGGCGTGAAGGTTCACAAGAAGGACGGCTCCGCCGACCAGTACTTAGAGAAGGACCTACAGAGCATCACCACCTACGAGGAAAGCACGCCGCCCCACAACGCTTCTCGTAGGACTGTACAGCCCGTGAGCGCCCCCGTAAAGCCCACCCTCATTCCGTCTGCACCGATGATAAAGGGCGAGAAGAAATAAAAAAACGCCCTTAATGTCAAGAGTCAAGAGTCAAGAGTCAAGAGTCCATAATAAAAAAAACGCCCTTCTTCCGAGGGGCGTTTTCCTTATTCATACTACAATCGCATTTACTTTCTTCTCATAAATTGCCTTCTTCGACCTTGTTTTCAGCTGCACGTAGGCAGCTGAAACCCAGCGGTTGATACGTTTCGTAGCGGCATTGTACGAGAGGTTAGCAACCCTTTCAACATCATCGACTGTAAACTCCTGCGGCAGCAGGGCAAACTCGTCATTCGCCTTTGACTTGCGTGTGCGCTGCTGAGTCTCGTTGGCTGCAGCATCCCAAGTCTCTTGCAGCATCCTCCCGAAGAAGAAGTCCTGCCAGTAGATGACGGCCTCGTAGATGATGCTGGCGAATTTCAGATCGTCGTCGTTTATCTCTATTTTGCCCGTCTCACGGTACTGCTCCCACTGGCGGCCATAGATGCGGGGTATGGTGTACCAGATGGCGTAATACACGGCACGCTTGCGCAGCAGGTCGAGCACGTCGTCATCAGCCTCGCCTGCCTCCTGAGCGTAGCCTTCGCACAGGTCGTAGCAATGGTCAACCAACGGCTGGATGGGCAATTCGCCCTGCATCCCGTCAAAGCGGAAGCCCCACTCCTTCAGCTTTGAGTCGATGGTGTAGTTCGACTCCGACTTCCTTCGCTCTAACATCTTATACTTCTCCGGCCATATCTTGCAGATGCTGACGCGGGTGCAGAAACCGTCGTTGATGTTCCTCGGATTGAACTTCTTGGCCAGCGAGACGGGCGTACCCGTGATGACCTGGTTCCAGAATATCTGAATCAAATCGTTTGCCGAATCGGTGTTGGCAAAGTCAACGCCGCTGAACTCGTTGTGAAACGCTTTCAGTTCGAGGTCGTGCTTGCCTGCCCAATCGCTTTTCTGAGCATTGACGGCAGAATCCAGTTCCGAGTCAAACATATAGAGGTGCAGGTGCATCAGTTCGCCGCCTATGATCTCCTTGGCATTCTCCGAGCGACGGAAGAAGATGTTGTTAGAGGTTTTCGACGGCAGGTAGCGAATCATCTCCTGCGGCTGCTCTAACGGCTCGCCCTTCTGTGCTTTCGACGAGGTGGCACGTTCGTTACGCTTCTTCTTATAATCCTTTTCAGCCTGTCGGCCGGGGGCATCGGCGGTTTTCATGGCCGCCATAATCTGGCGGTCGAGACGGTCGACGAAGCTTTTGCCACAGGCTGGTGGCCCGATGAACATGGCCGTCGGATTGAGTCGCGTCATGATGCCGTCGTAGTGCTCATACCAGCAGCGGGTCATCAGCGTGCAGAACATGGCACCTGAAGCGAACACGGCTGGCAGCAGGTTCGTCTCGGTCGTGGTCTTTGCCGCCCAGATGTAAGGTTCCGTCATCAGCGGCTCCAGTCGGTCGTTGAAGCTACGGAACACTTCCAGCACTTCCTCGTCGGTAGCCACACCGTCGGCAACAGTTTTGGCTGTCTTACCCAGCCCGAGGGCATCGAGCACAGCTTTCAGTCGTTTGGGCGTACCCCACCACAATTCCTTGGCCGTGACATCTTCGCAGATGCGCTTGATTTCGTCCTCACGACCCTCGTTATTGATGAGGTTCTTCACGAAGTCGGTACGCTGCAGCACGTCAAAGAGAAATGAGGCATCGTTATCCGTAATGTAGCGAAGGTCGCTGCAAAGTTTCAGCAACGTCTTATGCCTATCACCTTCTTTGGGCAGGCCACCATTCTGCTCAAACCAAGTGTTGATAAGAGCTAAATACGAAACGTCGTGGTAGAAGACCCTCCTCCCGTCCCCTCCCTGTTTAGGGAGGGGGGCATTCACCGCCTCATCACCCTTCTCCCCTCCCTCAACAGGGAGGGGTCGGGGGAGGGTCTGG
>JAEEGH010005978.1_pt1 | contig 30130 bp, 38 predicted proteins | sample 9134181 | NCBI WGS metagenome assembly JAEEGH01 (sample SAMN16246544, study PRJNA631951) | gut metagenome | biome: gut microbiome; feature: rumen; material: DP-attached | host: Bos | place: Iran: Karaj | collected 2018-10
TGATGTCGAGCGTCTTGAGGATCTTCTCGGAAGAGCTCCGGCCGATACCGTAGATATAGGTCAGACCGATGACTCCACGCTTGTTGTTGGGTAAATCTACTCCGGCTATACGTGCCATAATCTATTTTTTACTTTATTGTTTTGCAAATGAAAAATTATCCCTGGCGCATTTTGAATTTCGGATTCTTCTTGCAAATGACATACAAGCGGCCTTTGCGCTTCACGATCTTGCAATCCTCACTACGCTTCTTGATGGATGTTTTAACCTTCATGGGTGTAAAGTTTTTATTTGTATCTGAAAGATATTCTTCCTTTTGTCAAATCATACGGGGACATTTCGACCCTCACTTTGTCTCCGGGCAGGATCCGGATGTAATGCATGCGCATCTTGCCCGAGATGTGGGCGATGATCACGTGGCCGTTGTCGAGTTCGACGCGGAACATCGCGTTGGACAAGGCCTCGATAATGGTACCTTCTTTTTCGATTGCTGACTGTTTCGGCATATAGGAAAAACGTATGGTTTAACGGTTGTTGTTTTCAATAAATTCGTAAGTGGTCAGAACTTCGGCCTTGCCGTGGCGGACGGCGACCGTCTTCTCAAAGTGAGCCGACGGGGCTCCGTCTGCCGTGTGCACGGCCCATCCGTTGTCGTCGAGATAGACTTCCTTGCGTCCGGCGTTGACCATCGGCTCGATGCAGATGACCATGCCTTCGTGCAGCTTCACGCCGTGACCGCGACGACCGTAGTTGGGGACTTCGGGGCTCTCGTGCATGTCGCGTCCGACCCCGTGTCCGACCAGCTCGCGGACGATGGAGAAGCCGAGGCTTTCGCAGTAGGACTGCACGGCCTCGCCGATGTCTCCCGTCCGGTTGCCGGCTACGGCCTGCTCGATGCCCAGTTCCAGCGAATGCTTGGTGGCATCGAGCAACTGCTGTACCCGGGGCGACACTTTCCCCACGGGGAAGGTGTAGGCCGAGTCGCCGTAGTAGCCGCGGTAGATCGTGCCGCAGTCAACCGAGACGATGTCGCCTTCCTTGAGCTTGTAGCCGGAGGGGAAGCCGTGCACCACCACGTCGTTGACCGACATGCACAAGGTACCGGGGAAGCCCTCATACCCGAGGAAACCGGGCTCCGCACCGAGCGAACGGATGTACTTCTCGGCAATCACGTCGAGCTCCTTGGTCGTGATACCCGGCTCGATGTGGCGGCCGACCTCTGCCAGTGTCTTCGACACCATCAGGGCGTTCTCCCGCAGCAGCGCGATTTCTTCTTCGGATTTGAGTCTGATCATGAATCTTTCGAAAATTACATACCCGAACGGCCCTTGAGACGTCCTGTCTTCATAAGACCGTCGTAGTGACGCATAAGCAAGTGGTTTTCAATCTGCTGGAGCGTATCCAGGATCACACCCACGAGGATCAGCAGCGAGGTGCCGCCGTAGAAGGGTGCGAACTGGCTGTTGACGCCGAGCATGCGCGCGAAGGCGGGCAGGATGGCGACAAGGGCCAGCAGGATGGAACCGGGAAGCGTGATGCGGGACATCACGGCATCGATATAGTCGGCCGTCTTCTTGCCGGGCTTGCAACCCGGGATGAAGCCGCCGTTCTTCTTCATTTCCTCTGCCATATTGGTCGGGTTCACAGTAATAGCGGTGTAGAAATACGTGAACAGGATGACCATGATGGCATAGACGAAGTTGTACCAGAAGCCGTTGGTGTTGCTCATCACGGCAGCCAGGCCTTTCGTAGCGCTGAAGTTCGAGAAGATAAGCGGGAAGAGCATCAGTGCCTGCGCGAAGATGATCGGCATAACGCCGGCTGCATTGATCTTCAGCGGGATGTACTGACGGACACCGCCATACTGCTTGTTGCCCACGATACGTTTGGCATACTGCACGGGAATCTTGCGCACCGCCTGGACAAGCGCGATGGTACCGACGAACACCAGGAAGAGGATGACCAGTTCGATGACGAGCACGAGCATACCACCCATGCTGGTCGACCATTTCTCGGTGATTTCGATCCAAAGGGCCTGCGGGAGACGGGCGATGATACCGATCATGATGATCAGGGAAATACCATTACCAATGCCGCGGTCTGTAATTCTTTCACCCAACCACATGACGAACATCGTACCGCCGATCAGGATCAGGGTGGCGAAGACACCGTACCAACCGCCGCCCATCGTAGTGACGAACGCCTCGGGAGGAAGGGTGGAACGCAGGGAAGCGACATAGGCCGGTCCCTGGATCGCCAGGATCAGGATCGTGAGGTAGCGCGTGTATTGATTCATCTTGCGACGTCCGCTCTCACCTTCGCGCTGGAGGCGCTGGAAGGAGGGAACGAAGACGCCCAGGAGCTGGATCACGATGGAAGCGGAGATATAGGGCATTACGCCCAGTGCGAAGATGGAGGCGTTACCGAACGCACCACCGGAGAACATGTTCAACAGACCGACCAGACCTTCCGACGTCTTCTGCTGCAGGGCAGCGATCTGCGTGGCATCGATGCCCGGGATCACGATATAGCTGCCCAGACGATACACCACGATCAGCAGGAAGGTATAGATGAGCCGCTTGCGCAGATCTTCGATCTTGAACATGTTGGCTATCGTTTGAAAAAATCTTTTCATGGCCTTCGGTGTGATTAGAGTTTGGTAACGGTTCCGCCTTTCTCTTCGATCTTCTTAATGGCTGTTGCGGAGAAGGCGTCGGCGGTCACGTCGAGCTTGGCGGTCAGTTCCCCATTGCCGAGGATCTTCACCAGGTCGCCCTTGGAGGCGAAGCCGGCACTTCTCAGAACGTCAACGTCGATGGCAGTGAGGTTGTAGCGCTCGCTGATCGTCTGCAGGGCAGAAAGGTTGACGGCTTTGTATTCGACTCTGTTGTGATTCTTGAAACCGAATTTCGGCAGACGGCGCTGGATAGGCATCTGGCCGCCTTCGAAACCGATCTTGCGGGAATAACCGGCACGGGATTTCGCACCGTTGCTGCCGCGACCGGCGGTCTTGCCAAGACCCGAACCCGGGCCGCGGCCGACGCGTTTTTCAGTTTTTACGGAACCTTTTGCAGGGGTGAGATTATTGAGTTTCATCTGTAGTCCTCCTATTCATTGACGGGTTCGACGGTAACCAGATGGGCCACCCGCTCGATCATACCTTCGGTGACCGGGGTGAGTTCCACGATAACGCTCTGGTGCATCCGGTGGATGCCCAGCGACGTGAGATTGGCGATCTGACGCTTGGTAGCGCCGCTCTTGCTCTTGATCTGCGTGAGTTTGACTTTTGCCATGATTCCAACCTCCTTAACCGTTAAATACGCGATTCATCGGAATGCCGCGAAGACCGGCCACGGTGTAGGCGTCGCGCATCTCGGTGAGCGCGGCGACGGTCGCCTTGACCAGGTTGTGCGGGTTCGAACTGCCCTTGCTCTTTGCGAGGACGTCGTGGACGCCCACCGACTCGAACACGGCACGCATAGCACCACCGGCCTTGACACCGGTACCGGGTGCAGCGGGTTTCATAAACACGCGCGCACCGCCGAACTTGGCGGCCTGCTCGTGCGGAATCGTCTGCTTGCTCAGAGGGATGCGGACGAGATTCTTCTTCGCGTCCTCGATACCCTTCGAGATGGCAGTCGTGACTTCGTTCGCCTTGCCCAGGCCGTAGCCCACGACACCGTTTTCGTCGCCGACGACCACGATGGCAGCAAAGCTGAAGTGGCGGCCACCCTTGGTGACTTTGGTGACTCGCTGGACGGCCACGAGGCGGTCCTTGAGTTCAAGGTCCGTCGTCTTTACTTTCTTAACATTGATATCTGCCATAGTGCCTAGAATTTAAGGCCGCCCTCACGGGCAGCGTCTGCCAAACTTTTAACTCTTCCGTGATAGAGATAGCCTCCGCGGTCGAAAGCCACGGTGGAGATCCCTTTCTCGAGGGCGCGCTCTGCGATCGCCTTGCCGACGACGGCGGCGGCTTCGACGCCGGTCTTGCCCTTGCAAGCCTCGACGAGAGCCTTGTCGTTGGAAGCGGCGGAAGCGAGGGTGACACCCTTGGTGTCGTCCACTACCTGGACGTAGATCTGTTTATTACTTCTGAACACCACCATACGCGGGCGCTCGGCAGTGCCGTTGACGACCTTGCGGATACGGTTGTGGATTCGCTGTCTTCTTTCTGATTTAGTCAATGCCATAACTTGATCTCCTATTATTTAGCAGAAGCACTCTTGCCGGCCTTGCGACGGAGCTGTTCACCGACGAACTTGATACCCTTGCCCTTATACGGCTCAGGCTGACGCAGCGAACGGACCTTGGCGGCAACCATACCGAGCAGCTGCTTGTCAGCGCTCTTGAGAACCAACACAGGGTTCTGGCCCTTCTTGACGGGCTCGGCCTCAGCCTTCACCTCGTCGGGCAGGCAGAACTGGATGTCGTGCGAGTAACCGAGGCTGAAGGTCACGATCTGACCTTTCACATCCACGCGGTAACCCACGCCGACCAACTCCTGCTTGACAGTATAACCTTCAGAGACACCCACGACCATATTGTGGATCAGGGCACGGTAGAGACCGTGCATCGAACGGTGGCGAGGTTGATCTGTCGGACGCTTTACTGTAAGAACACCCCCGTCTGCGGAAACCTCGATGTCCGGATCAATCTTCTGGGACAACGTTCCGAGCGGGCCTTTCACCGTGACCACGTGGTCGTCGCTGACGGAAACAGCAACGCCCGAGGGCAGGTTTACAGGTAATTTACCGATTCTTGACATTATTCTTGAATTTTAATCGTTAACAATTAGTACACGTAGCAAATTACTTCACCACCGACGTTGAGGTCTTTGGCCTCTTTGTCCGTGATAATACCTTTGGAAGTAGAGAGGATGGCGATACCCAGTCCGTTGAGGACGCGCGGCATGCTGGCCACGTCGGTGTAGGTACGCAGACCCGGGGAGCTGACGCGGATCAGTTTCTTGACCGCAGCCTTCTTGGTCTCCGGATGGTACTTGAGCGCCATCTTGATGGTGTTGCAGGGCTTGCCTTCGACCACCTTGTAAGCGAGAATGTACCCCTTCTCGTGGAGAATGCGGGTAATCTCGAGTTTCATCTTCGATGCCGGAACCTCGACGGTCTTGTGACCTGCGAGATAGGCATTGCGAACTCTTGTCAGATAATCTGCAATTGGATCAGTCATTTTCTTCTTTTTTAGTTGAATCCCGGCGTCACTCGGAAAAAGCCTTGGCGCGACGCCCGATATCCAATGAGTTTATTAATTAAGTGAATGAATTTCTACCAGCTAGCCTTCTTGACGCCCGGGATCAGGCCCTTGGAGGCCATTTCACGGAACTGGATGCGGCTGATGCCGAAATAGCGCATATATCCCTTCGGACGGCCGGTGATCGAGCAACGGTTGTGCTTACGGCACGGGGAGCTGTTCTTCGGCAGTTTGTCGAGGGCAGCCCAGTCGCCCGCTTCCTTGAGGGCCTTGCGTTTCTCCGCATACTTGGCACACATCTTCGCACGTTTGACTTCACGTGCCTTCATCGATTCTTTTGCCATACCCTTATATTAATTATTGTGTTTGATATTCTTGAAAGGGATGCCGAATTCGCGGAGAAGCGCGAAAGCCTCTTCGTCCTTGTTGGCCGTGGTGACGAAGGTGATCTCCATACCCATCACTTTCGTGATCTTGTCGATGTCGATCTCCGGGAAGATGATCTGCTCCTTGACGCCGAGGGTGTAGTTGCCGCGGCCGTCGAAGTTCTCGGTCACACCCTTGAAGTCGCGGATACGCGGAAGCGAAACGGCGACGAGGCGCTCGAGGAACTCATACATGCGGATGCCGCGGAGCGTAACCTTCACGCCGATGGGCATGCCCTTGCGGAGTTTGAAGTTGGAAATGTCCTTGCGGGAAACGGTCTGGACAGCCTTCTGGCCCGTGATGGTGGTGAGCTCCTGCTGAGCGACCTCCACCAGTTTCTTGTCCTGCGTAGCGCTGCCGATACCCTGGTTGACGGTGATCTTGGTGAGCTTGGGGACCTGCATCACGGTGGAGTACTTGAACTCCTTCATCAATTTGTCCACGATCTCTTCCTTATACTTCTTCTGAAGGGAAGGGACGTACCCGATCTCGGCCATCGAAGGGCCCTGCGGGACTGCTGCTGCTTTTTCTTTCTTTGCCATTACTTGATCTCCTCACCAGATTTTTTTGCGTAGCGGACCAGTTTGCCCTTGTCGTTGAGACGACGGCCGATCTTCGTCGGGCCGCCCTTGGTCGGGTCGACGACCTGCAGGTTCGACACGTGGATGCCGGCTTCCTGTTTGACGATACCGCCCTGCGGATTCTTGGAATTGGGTTTGGTATGCTTGCTGACCATGTTGACTCCCTCAACGATGGCGCGATTCTTATCGGTGTTGACAGCGAGGACCTTGCCGGTTTTACCCTTGTCGTTGCCCGCGTTCACGTACACCATATCGCCTTTCTTGATGTGCAATTTAGCCATTGTCGTATCTCCTTATAACACCTCAGGGGCCAGTGAAACGATTTTCATATAGTTTTCACGAAGCTCGCGGGCCACGGGACCGAAAATACGGGTACCCACGACCTCGTCCTGCTTGGTCAGCAGCACGCACGCGTTGTCGTCAAAACGGATATAGGAACCGTCGGCGCGACGGATTTCTTTCTTGGTGCGCACGACGACGGCGTTGGAAACGGAGCCCTTCTTGGCGTTGCCGCCCGGAATGGCGCTCTTGACGGCGACCACGATCTTGTCGCCCACGGTGGCGTAGCGATGACGCGTACCGCCAAGGACACGGATGCAGAGAACCTCTTTCGCACCCGAGTTGTCAGCCACCATTAAACGTGATTCTTGCTGTATCATGTTATTTGACTTTTTCTACGATTTCTACTAATCTCCAGCGTTTGGTCTTGCTCAGGGGACGGGTCTCCATAATGCGGACCGTGTCGCCTTCGCTGCACTCGTTCTTGTCATCCTGGGCGACGAACTTCGTGGTCTTGTTCACGAACTTGCCGTAGATCGGATGTTTCTCCTTGGTCTTCACGGCAACGACGATGGATTTGTCCATCTTGTTGCTAACCACGATGCCGATTCGTTCTTTACGAAGATTTCTTTCCATAGGACTTTCTGTTTAGTTCTGTTTTTCTTTTTCTGCCAGCACAGTCATCATCCGGGCGATATCGGTCTTCGCCTTCTTGATGGCCGAAGTGTCTTCCATAGGAGAGATCACGTGGTTCATCTTCATTTTGTTGAGATTCTGCCTCTCAACCTCGAGACGCTCGCGCAGGTCCTTGACCGCCATCTCTTCGATTTCTTTTCTTTTCATCTTCAACTCTCCTTTAGCTTATTCGACATAGTCGCGACGGACGACGAATTTGGTGGTGATCGGGAGCTTCTGGGCGCCGAGACGGAGCGCTTCCTTGGCAACTTCCATCGGAACGCCTTCGGCCTCGATGATCATACGACCCGGGGTGATGGGGGCCACGAAACCTTCGGGGTTACCTTTACCTTTACCCATACGGACCTCGGCCGGCTTCTTGGTATACGGCTTATCGGGGAACACGCGGATCCAGATCTTACCCTCACGTTTCATGTAACGGACGACAGCCTGGCGGGCGGCCTCGATCTGCTGACCGGTGAGCCAGCAGCTCTCCATCGTCTTGATACCGAAGGATCCGAAAGCCAACTGATTGCCTCTCTGCGCAAGACCTTTCATACGGCCTTTCTGCTGCCTTCTGAACTTTGTTTTCTTAGGTTGTAACATAGCCTTATTACTTTAATAATACCTTAAACTTCTAATTTTCAGCATCTTAGCCCATTCCGAGCATAAGATACAGGGTTGCAAAGGTACATAAAAAAATCAAATACCAAAAACTTTTGCGAAATTTTCGACAAAAATTTTTGGTACTTAACTTCTTGAACTTTCAGGCGTTTATGGAAATCTAAACCGAGCCGCTTCCTCCCATTTTCGACCGCACGTCCTACCCTTTTGCGCCACACCCCGGCTGCTCCCATCTTGCGTCACCCCCGGCTGCCTCCTTTTGCGTCATGCCCGGCCTGACCGGGCATCTCTCACGATGCGCCGTGCGCCGTCGGGTCGGACACGAAACGGATGGCGGCGCCGCTTGGTCCGTTTCGCGTACGGAATCTCTGGCTAAACCCCGCTTTTCAAGCCGCGAAACGAACGAGACGGATGAGCCATCCGTCTCGCATACAAAGATTGGAATGAACCATCCATCAGGACAGATTATAAGCTGACGTTTTTTTGGAATCAGGCAGAATCTGTGTTATCTTCGTACCCAGCATTTCGACTGTGACGCGAGACGTGGCGGGAGAAACGTGAAACGAAATCTGTGAAAGAAAGAACGGAATGCCATGAAAAAAATCTATCATCTTTGTCTGTCTTCTCACGACGAAGTTCTCTTTCGAAGCGAATCTGACCTGGTCCGAGGTTTCAATGCCCTGGCACTTGCTTGTCTGACGACGAACTCCTCCCTGCTGGCCGATGGCCTATTAACGACACATTTGCATTATCTTGTGCAGACGGAGGCACCCGAAGAAACCCTTTATCGCATGCGATACTCCCATGTGCGGTATTTCAATGCCAAATATAAACGAAAGGGAAAACTGGGAGAGAAAAAGCCTTTCTGTCTGGAGATAGAAGGATTTCACCATACCTTGGCGGCCTTGAACTATGTAAACCGTCAGGGCCTTCACCACGGACTCGCCCCGACGCCTTTCGGATACAAGCATTGCTCGGCGAATGCGATCTTCGGGAAACAACTGGGAAAAACGTCCACAACATCATCGATGATGCCCAGGAACCAACGATACAAATTTCTGCCGGAACAATCTGCCGTCCCCGACAATTTCCGGATGGATGCTTCCGGGTTGCTGTTGCGGGAAGACGTCATAGATACTGCCCAGGTGGAATCGTATTACGGGACGCCACGGAACTATCTCTTTCAAATGAACAAGATCGGTGACGAGTCATCCCGGAAAGAGCAGCAGGAAGAAAGGTCCTCCACGCCGGTCATTACACTGGAACTGATCGAGCAGGGGACTCCCACTCTGGATATCGGCCAGCTGTTGCGCAATGAATCCGGTAAACATAATCCGCAGATGATCAGCGACCTTGAATTATGTGAGCTGATTGATGCTACACTTCTCCCCAAGTACTGCCGGAAGACGACCATCTACGAAACGTCGCTTTCACAACGTCGGTATTTGTTCGAAATGATTTGGAATAATCTATGGGCTTCCCGCCACAAACGGACCACGGACGCTCAACTCCGGCGCTGTCTCTGTTTGAACACGAAAGAATAAGGTCTCTCTTTGCGTCACCCCCGGCCTGACCGGGCATCTCTCACGATGCGCCGTCGGGGCGGACGCGAAACGGATGGCAGCGCCGCTTGGTCCGTCTCGCGTACGGAATCTCTGGCTAAACCCCGCTTTTCAAGCCGCGAAACGGACGAGACGGATGAGCCATCCGTCTCGCATACAAAGAATGGGATTCGCCGATGAAACTACTTGCCGGCAGCCGCTTTCTCCACGGCGCGCATCACGCGGAGGAAGTTGCCGCCCCAGAAAAGTTCGAGTTCGCGGTCGGTCCAGCCGCGGCGCAGGAGTTCGACGGTGATCATCTTCATCTTCGAGGCGTCTTCCAGTCCGTTCATCCCGCCGCCGCCGTCGAAGTCGGTACCGATGCCCACATACTCCACGCCCACCAGGTTGCGGATATATTCCACGTGGTCGCAGAAGCAGCCGATGTTCACCTCGGCACGCGGAAGCCAGGAAAGGGCCCAGCGGCCCGAAGTGACCTGGATCACGCCGCCTTTGGCGGCAATGGCGCGGATCTCGTCGTCCGTCAGGTTGCGCGGATGGTCCTTGATCGCATAGACGCAGGAGTGCGAGCAGATGACCGGCGCCGTGCTGAGTTCCAGGCAGTCATAGAGCGTGGAAGTGGAGGCGTGCGAGCAGTCCACGATGATGCCCAGGCGGTTCATCTCCTTGATGAGTTCTTTCCCGAAGGGCGAGAGTCCGCCCCAGGTGTTCTGCGGATAACGCGACGCGTCGCAGATATCGTTGTCGTAGTTGTGCGACAGGGTAACGATGCGCGTGCCCAGGTCGTAGAAGGCCTGCAGTTTCTTCAGGTCTTTCCCGATGGGATAGCCGTTCTCGATACCCATGACCAGGCTCAGCCGGTGTCGCTTCTTGTTCTTGACGATGTCGTCGGCCGTCAGGGCAATGCGCGCCTCGCGCGGACGCGCTTCTATATAGGCGCGGATAGCCTTCATCTTGTCGACGGTCCATTCGAAGGCCGAGTCGCGCGAAGCGTCGGTCAGCGGCCCCTGGTCCACGAAGATGGGATAGAAGCAGCAGTCCACCCGCCCGGCGCGAAGTTTGGCGAAGTCAGCCTGCACCTTGTCCAGATTCACATTCTCCCGGGTCAGTTCCAGGGCCGTGTCGGTATGGGTGTCGATGGAGATAATCTTGTCGTGCAACTTTTCGGCGCGTTTGAGCAATGCCGCATCGTCATCCTGCTGCGCCGTGAAACCAAGCGCCGTGAAGAGCAGCAGCGCCGGCAGGAAGCTTAAAAACCGTTTCATTTCAATTCATTTTTGGGAATCCACCACTTGAGCCGCCTGGCCAGCCAGAGGATCAGCAGCGAAAGCGCAAGGCAGCCGAGCATGAGCCAGAGGCCCTGGCCGGCCGCGAACAAAATGGGGACGAATGTGATCAGCAGGATTTCGACCGGAGCGCAAGGCAGATAGGCCAGTGCGTAATCGTCCATGGCCCGGCTGGCCTGTTTGGGATCGACGATGCGCAGCAGGGCGATGCCCATAGCCATCGTGCCGGTCCACCAGCCCCAGGCGAAGATCGATTTCTCGAACCAGTCCTTCCGGTTGAGGTGCCGTCCGAAATAGAACACCGTGAAGACCGTCACACAAATGCCCACCAGCGCCAGCACGATCAGCGGCCACGCATACTTGACCACGACGCTCAACTTGATGGAAGCTACGCCGCAGGCGACCAGCAGGTCGGTGGCCGAACTGCTGATGCTGCTCGTGGTCTTCGGGTCGATATAGGTCGCCGCGCCGACCTTATTGAAAGCCATCTTGATAAGCATGCCCACCACGAAAGCACAGCTGAAGACAGGCAGTTCCAGTTTCGGCCAGGCCATCTTCACGCCTTTGCTCATCATATAGCCGCCAAATGCGGCCAGGACCACGAGAGCCAGATGGAACACGTGCGAATCGATGGAGATGGGCGAGGTCGTGCCAACGGCCGTTGCTTCGCGTTTCTCTTTGGGCAGCAGACCGCTGCGGTATTCGTCGGGCAGGTCGTCGAAATCGGAGATGTATGAGGTCTGCCCTTTCTTCGTCGCCATTTTGATGAACAGGAGGCCGCCGAGGATGGCGACGACCACGCCGACCGTGGCGGTGGTCATACCCAGGCTCGTGGCTTCGTCCCAGCCGAGACCTTCAAAAGCGGAGCCGATGGCGGCGGCGGTGCCGTGACCGCCGTAGAAACCGGTCGGCAGCATTACGCCGAAGGCCGGATTGAGCTGGGGCCAGATGAGCCGCAGTACCAGCAGGCCGAACAGGCCCATAACCGCCCACTGGAAGACCATGCCGAACTGCGAGAACGCCCACATCGGGCCGACACGCCGGGCCACTTCCTTGACCTTGAAACTCGGCGAAGAAAGCGGAAGCGCACCGAAGACCACGGCGATCAGGATGGCCGCATATGTACTGATATTGCCCGAAAGCGGAATCCAGCCCAGGCCGTTGGGACCGAAAATCAGGCCGAGCAGGCCGGCCAGCAGGCTCGGCGGTATGAAGAGTTTCTGTATGAGGCGGATTTTCACCCGCAGGAACTTTCCGATAAGCAAGAGGCCGCAGATGAAGCCCATATCGGAGAAAAACACCCACGGCGTAAAATTTGCAAGGTCGAACATCGGCAAAAAAGGTTTGTTCTGTAAAATTAGCTTTTTTTCCGGAAAGAATTCTACCTTTGTTCCGCAAAAATGAAAAAAACGACCCTCCTGCTCCTCCTGACGGCCCTTATGGCACTGTTCCAGACCGTCCCTTCTCTCGCCCAAAGCAACCGGCGCGAGGTCAAGATCATGGAGTACTATATCTACAAGGGGGACACCATCTATGTGGACGAACTGCCGCCGGCCGTCATCCATCCCCGCCAGACGATGAGCAAGCGCGACTGGGTCAAATACTACAAGCGGGTTCACAATTTCAGCAAAGCCTACCCCTACGCGCTGGTCATCAGCCGGGTGATCAACCAGACCGACAGCCTTTTCGAAGCTGACCACTACACAAAGCGGCAGCAGGACAAATACCTGAACAAGATGAAGGACGACTTGCTGAAGGAATTCGATCCGCTTTTCCGCAAACTCACGCTCAAACAGGGCCTGATGATGATCCGCCTGATCGACCGCGAATGCGGGCAGACTCCCTATTACATCCTCAAACGCTATCTGGGCGGTACCACGGCCGGCTTCTGGCAGGGCGTGGCCAGATTGTTCAAGGGAAACCTGAAACAGCCGTACGACCGTTTCGGGGAAGACAAGGATCTTGAAGAACTGGTGGGCTACTGGCACCGCGGTGAATTCGGCAAACTCTACTGGACAATCTTCGGCAAGGAGCCTCCGACCATCTACATCCCGGAACGGTTCCGCGAAGACGGACCAAGCGACAAAGCTTCGTAACTTTTAAAAGTTTTGAAACAGGGAATCCAGTGAGCGTCAAACTGGCAGTCATCGGAGTGGGAAACCGCACGGGAAAGTACCTGCGCTACTTTTCCCTGCATCCCGATACCGTGGAACTGGCCGCCGTGGTGGAACCCGATCCGGTCCGCCGGGAAGCCTGCCGGAAACAGTTCTCCTTGCCCGAGGATCGTTGCTATGCTTCATCCGACACATTTTTCGCCGGCTTCCACGAGCCGTGCGACGGCGTGATCATCGGTTCTCCTGACCGCTTCCATCACGCCCAGGCGCTGAAAGCCATTGAACGGGGCTGGCATATCCTGCTGGAGAAGCCGGTGGCACAGTCGTACGGACAGTGCGTGGAAATCGCCGGGGCGGCCCGTCACCGCGGCGTCAAGGTGGGCGTCTGCTATGTGCTCCGTTTCATGTCGCTTTACCGAAAAGTGAAGGAATTGCTGGAAAGCGGTGCCATCGGCCGGGTTACCGGCGTTTCCCATCAGGAATTCGTAGGGATCGACCGGATGCTGCACACGTTTGTGCGGGGCTATTGGAACCGGGCGGAAACGACGGCTCCTTCCTTCGTGTCCAAGTGCTGCCACGACGTCGATATGCTTCTGTGGACAACGGGAGCTAAAATCAAGGACGTCCAGTCGGCGGGGAGCCTGGCCTGGTACAGGCCGGAGAACGCGCCGGAAGGCAGCACCGATCGCTGTATTGACTGTCCCGTGGAACGCGACTGTTCCTACTCGGCCGTGGATATGTATCTCCGCCGGGGCGTCTGGACCCGCAATTTCACGGTTCCGGAAGGAAAGACCCTGACGGAAGTGCTGGAGGAGCAGATGCGGACAGGCCGCTTCGGCCGCTGCGCTTTTCACTGCGACAACGACGTGGCCGACCGCCAGCTGGTGACGCTCACCGCGGCGGACGGCATTCTGCTGACCATCGAGATGAATGCCCTCACGCGGCGGGAAGGCCGGGAGACGGTCTTTGCCGGAACCAGGGGCGAGATGGTCGTCGCCGGGCAGGTCATCGAGGTGAGGGACCGTACCGGCTCATTGATCCAGGTGCAGGATTTTTCGCAGGAAGCGTCGCTCCCGTATCACGCGAATGCCGATCTGCTTCTGGTGGAAGATTTCATCGGGGCGGTGGCTGCTCCGGACCGGCTTCCCGCCGTCACCCTGGAGGATTCGCTGGAAAGCCACCGGATCTGTTTCCTCGCCGGATAAACTGAAAAACCTACAGAATCAGCGTATCTTCCGGCTTTGTCCAGGCTGGGAGGACGATGAGTTCGCCGCCGCTGGCCACGGGTACGCGGCCGGGCGTGTGGAGATGGCCAAAGAGATAAAGGTCGGCCGGCGGGTTCTTCCGGCCATATTCATCCACGAACTTGTAGAGCGGCGACTCCACGCCGAAGAATGCCGCCGGCGTGGGGTGTTTCCGTCGGCTGTGGGCAGCCCAGCGACGGGCGAAACCGAACACCCAGCGGGGCGGGAGTGCCTTGAGCAGGGCGATGCAGGCCTTGTTGCGGAAAATGTAAAAGATCAGCTTGGATTTCGCGTTGTGTGCCCCCAGCGTGTCACCGTGGCCCATCAGCACCCACTTGCCGTCAAGGTCGAAAAACCGGTACGGCTCCTGAACGATATGCACACCCAGTTCCTTTTCGAAATAATCGGTCACCCACCAGTCGTGGTTGCCCCGGAAGAACCAGACATTCATCCGCTCCGTCGCCTCTGCCAGGGCGGCCAGCACCCGGACGCTGCCGCGCGGCACCACGTCGTGGTAGTCCACCCAGAAATCGAAGATGTCTCCCATCAGGAAAAGGCCCTTCAAGTCGGAGGGCAGGGCCCGGAGATGTTCGACGAACGCCCGTTCCCGTACGCCGCCCGGGTCGGAATCCGGCCCCAGATGCAAGTCGGCCACAAAGGCGTATCGTCCCTCCTGCAGCGCCATTCCGTTATACGAGCGTCGAAATCAGGCAGGCAAGGCCGACCAGCGCGCAATACAGGGCGAACCACTTGAGACGCGCCTTCTTCACGAGCGCGATCATGACACGGCAGGCGAACAGGCCCGAAACGAACGCGGCGATGAAGCCCAGCACCAGCTGCAGGCTTCCGACACTGCTGGCCGCGAAATCACCGCCCACCACGTCGAGGAACGCTTCGCCCAGGATCGGGATCAATACCATCAGGAAAGAGAAACGCGTCACTTCTTTCTTGGAAACGCCGCTAAGCAGACCGGCCGCAATGGTCGAACCGCTGCGGGAAAGCCCGGGAATCACCGCGACAGCCTGCGCGAGACCCATCCACAGCGCCGATTTCCAGGTGACCTTTCCGCCTTCTTCGCCACGGCGGGCCGTAATCGTCTCGGAAAGGAAAAGAAGCATCGCCGTCACGATGAGCGCCAGGCCTACCACCAGCAGGCCGCTGCCGAAGAGCGACTCCACCGAATCCTTGAAAAAGACGCCCACGATGAAAACGGGGATCATCGAGATCAGGATCAGCAGGATATAGCGCGTCTCACTGTTCATCTTGAATTTGAACAGCCCCTGCAGAAGACCGACGATATCTTTCCAGAAAACGACGATGGTAGCCAGCACCGTAGCCGCGTGCACCGCCACCTCGAACCCGAGGTCGGCCGTCTCGATGCCGAACAAGGCCTTGCCGATGGCCAGATGGCCGCTGCTGCTGACAGGCAGGAACTCCGTCAGGCCCTGGACAATTCCCAGGATAATGGCTTCGATCCAGCTCATCTGCTATTCCTCCGGCGTTTTCGGCGTCTTCATGATTCCCCAGAGAATCACGACGATTCCGATGATGATGACAATCGGAGCCAGAGTAAGCCGGCGGAAGTTGAACATCGCCGGATTGAACACGTTCGGATCGGACGATCCGCCGCCGATCATCAGGATAAAGCCCACGATCATCACCAGCAGGCCGATGGCGATGATTTTCACATTTTTGGAAGGCATTGAGAAGTTTGCCATATCACAGTGTCAATAATATAAATCGTCTTTGGAAATGTAAGCTACGCGACTCACCACCAGAAGAGTGGAGACCACGCAGATGGCAATGCCCAGCAGCACCGTGCACACAAGGACGAGCCACACGAGCCGCATATCGAAAAGCTGGGCCAGCAGGCCGGAGTTCCGGCCCAGCAGGCGGAATCCTGCATAGAACATAGCGGACGCCAGCAAGCCCGAAATGGCGCCCTGAACCACCGCCTGCCAGACGAAAGGCCGGGCGATGAACGAACGCCGGGCCCCCACCAGACTCATCGTATGGATGGTGAAGCGGCGGGCGTAGATATTGAGCCGAACCGTATTGTTGATCAGGGCGAACGAGATGATCAGCAACAGGAGGATGACCACCCCGAGCACCAGGCCGATGCGACGCAGGTTCGAATTGAGGGTCTCCACCAGCGTCTCCTGATAAACCACCTCCTCCACGCGGGGATGTGCCAGCAGCGAAGCCTTGATCACGCCGAGGGAATCGGTCGTAATGGCGTCTCCGTCGAGTTTCAGGTCGATCGACAGGGGGATGGGCGAACTCTCGAAGACCGACAGGAAGTCTTCGCCCAGAAGTTCCTTCATCTCGGCGGCACCTTCTTCCTTCGTGATGAAACGGCTCTCCTTGACGTACGGCCGTGTGGAGAGTTCCTCCGCGAGCGCACGTCCTTCCTTTTCCGTAGCGGACTGCTTAAGCATCACGGTAACCGACATGTTCTCCTTGAACCACCGGGCCACGCCGCCCGCATTGGCGGCCAGTACGGCAGCCGCGGCCACCAGCACGAGCACGAGCGAAATACTGATGACCGACGTGATGTAAGAACGAATCAATCGCCTGTAAACTATATTTTTACCTCTTGCAGCCATTTTCAGAGCAGGATTACAAAGGTAATCAAATTTTTTTTATATCTTTGTATCGAATTTGCCTTAAAACGACTTTGAAATGGAAGAACCTGTAAGAGTACTTTTCGTGAACTCCGAGATCTTCCCCTATATGCCTGAAACAGACATATCTGTGCTGGGAAGGTATCTGCCGCAGGGGATCCAGGAGAGCGGGAAGGAGATCCGCTCCTTCATGCCGCGTTACGGCACGATCAACGAACGCCGGAACCAGTTGCACGAGGTCATCCGCCTGTCCGGAATGAACCTGGTCATCAACAATGCCGACCGTCCGCTGGTCATCAAAGTCTCTTCCATCTCTTCCGCCCGGATGCAGGTTTACTTCATCGACAACGAAGACTACTTCCATCGCAAATTCATCTATCAGGACGCAGAAGGCAAAGATTTCAAGGACAATGACGAACGGGCCGTCTTTTTCGCACGCGGCGTGCTCGAAACCGTCAAGAAGCTCCGCTGGAAACCCGACATCATCCACTGCCAGGGCTGGATCACCCATTTCGTTCCGGTGTATCTGAAGAAGGTGTACCACGAAGACCCCATCTTCACCGAGACCAAAGTGGTACTTTCGCTCTACAACGAAATGCTCGGCGCCTGCCTGGGCGAAGGGCTCATCGACAAGATCCAGGGCGACAACCTCGGGCGGTCGGACGTGGACCAGCTGGAGGAGCCCACTGGCATAAATCTTGCGAAACTGGCCATCCGTTATGCGGACGGCGTGGTCTCGGGCGTTCCCGCCCTCGACTCGGCCCTTGCGGACTATGCCCGCGAGCTGCAGCTCCCGGTGATGCCCTACATCCCCGTCAGCAAGGATGACATGTCCTACGTCCGCACGTACAACCAGTTTTACGACGACTTGTTACAGAAATAAGAATGAAAAAGTCCGCGATCCGCACAAGCCTGATTTTGTTGTTGACCCTGATTCCGCTCGCTTCGTGCATCGTTACCGACCCAACCCTGGGTGCCGCCCTGGTGCCTGGAAACCAGAATATATCAATCCGTACCGCTACGCTCGACCTGCCGGTCGATCTCCGGATGGCCGACAGCCTGCAGAGTTCCATCTCGCAGAGCGCGACCGTCGGCGCCATCCGATCCAGGACCTTCGGTCTGTTCCATTCCGACGCGGCCGTGTCCGTCACGTCGGCCAAGGATTCCGTGGAATGGGGCGCCAATCCGACCGTGCGTTCCGTATCCCTCGAATTGATCCGTGACACTTCGATGGTGGTCGATCCTTCTCAGATCTTCATTCCCCAGAACTACTACGTCCACCAGTTGACCATCGATCTCGACTCCACGAAAGTCTATAACAACAGCATCGGGGACGGCGACTATGACCCGGTCCCCATTTCTGAAGGCGTTTCCCTCTTCCTGGGCGGAGACTCCTACACCGTCACCCTCAAGAAAGAGATCGGCGAAAAACTCCTGGCCATCCCGACGGCCACGCGCGACAGCGCGGAACTGTTCATGAAGGCATTCCGCGGATTCTACATCCGCTGCGACGATCCCGAGGAAGGGATGTACGGCGGACGGCTCTGCACCTTCGACCTGTCGTCTTCCTATCTGCGTCTGGTATGGGACTTCGACGATACCGACGGAAACCGGAAATCGGGAACCGCTTTCTTCAGCCTCGGCCAAAAGCACGTCGTCAACCGTTTCATCTCCGGTTCCCGGGACCTCGAGCACGCCGACATCACGCAGAACCTCTATATGGAAGGGCTCTGCGGCATCAAACCCCACATCGATGCCCGGAAACTGCGCGACGCCGTGACGACCTGGGCCGCGGCCTCCGGCCTGTCCACCGACAAGCTGCTGATTGCCAAGGCCACGGTCTCCTTCCCCTTCGAGTATGATGGCGACCGCGACCAGTTCAACTATTATCCCTCCAGCCTGTTCCCCTGCCACAGGGTCCAGAAAGAGAAGCGCCTCAACTACACGCCGCTCGACGAAATCAACGACGTCTATCTGGAAAACGGGGAAATCAACCGCTCCCTGCTGCAGTACACCGCCAACATCAGCCTGTACCTGCAGGATCTGATCACCCGCGACAGGGAAGAACTGACAGGGAAAGACGATCTGTGGATGATGCCGATCCTCTCCTACTACGACTCCTATTCGAGCAAGACCTACTACTACTCCGATTACTACAATTACACGCAGTCTGTGCTCAACGGAACGGCCGCTGAAAGGCATCCCGTCCTTCAGCTGACTTTCGCTGTACTGGATTAAACCCGGATTGAAAAAGAAGACCTTCCGGCTCAGAGCGCGCGGAAGGCCAGGCAGGCGTTCTGTCCGCCGAAACCGAAATTGTTGCTGATGGCTACGCGGACCGTACGCCGTTGCGGCTCATTGAGCGTCAGGTTGAGCCGGTAATCGATCCGCTCGTCTTCCACCTTGAAATTGATGGTCGGCGGAATGACGCCGTCGCGGATGGCGTGGATGCAGGCCAGGGCCTCCGCCGCGCCGGCAGCTCCCATCATATGGCCGGTCATCGACTTGGTGGAACTGATGTTGACCTTGTAGGCATCTTCTCCGAAGACCGTTTTGATGGCGTGCAGTTCAGCCAGGTCGCCCAGCGGCGTGGAAGTGCCGTGGGCATTGATGTAATCGACGTCTGCAGGCGTCAGGCCGGCCTCGCGGAGAGCCAGGACCATGGCCTCGGCCGCACTTTCGCCGTCTTCCCGCGGCGCAGTGATATGCCACGCGTCGCAGGTCATTCCGAATCCGGCAATCTCGGCATAGATCGGAGCGCCGCGCCGCAGCGCGTGCTCATACTCTTCCACGATAAGGATGGCGGCACCTTCACCCATCACGAAACCGTCGCGGGTCGCGTCGAAAGGCCGGGAGGCCGTCTGGTATTCCTCATTGTTGGTCGACAGGGCGCGGGCGGCATTGAAACCGCCGATGCCGGGAATCGAGATCGGCGCCTCCGTCCCGCCAGACACCATGATGTCGGCACGGCCCAGCTGGATCTGCGAGGCAGCCGTCAGGATGGCGTGCGCCGAGGTGGCGCAGGCGGAGGACACACCGAAATTCGGGCCACGGAATCCATACTTGATGGCAATGTGGCCCGAAGCGATGTTGGTGATGAATTTGGGAATCAGGAACGGGCTGAAGCGGGGGTTCTCGCTTTCAAAAAACTCCTGAATCTCTTCCGTGTAAGAATTGATTCCGCCCACGCCGGAACCGACCACGACGCCGATGCGGCCCAGATCGGTCGCATCCAGGTCCAGACGGCTGTCGCGGACCGCTTCGGCGGCCGCGATCATCGCATACTGCGTAAACGGATCGGTGTGACGCGCTTCCTTGCGGTCGATGGCGTCGGGGAAACGGGCCGGATCGAAATCCGGTATCTCACACGCGAATTTGGTCTTGAAAAAGGTCGTGTCGAGGCGGTCGATCATCCGGGCCCCGCTGACACCCCGGTCAAGGTTCCGGAAAAACTCCCCGACGTTGTTGCCCAACGGGTTGATAGTCCCGATACCGGTAATGACGACCCTTTTCGCCATAAATTACTGTACGTGTTCCTTGATGTAGTCGATTGCATCCTGGACGGTCGAGATCTTCTCGGCTACGTCGTCAGGGATCGTGATATTAAACTCTTTCTCAAACTCCATGATGAGCTCGACGGTGTCGAGAGAGTCGGCGCCAAGGTCGTTCTTGAAACTTGCGGCAGGCGTCACTTCGCTTTCTTCAGCGCCCAGTTTGTACACAATGATGGAGATGACTTTCGAAGCAATATCTTCCATGGTGAATTGGTTTTTGGTTTATAGTATCAATTGGTTTCTTTGCTTGTCAACCTGTCGGCATATGCCGACAAGATTTTGCAAAGTAAGTAATTTTTGTCCAAAATCACAAATTTTCATATATTTGTAAAAAGCAACCAAACCAACCCTTATGTATACTGATTTCCAAAAGTATCTCGAGGCCGAACTCCAGTCCATCAAGGACGCCGGCCTCTATAAAGAAGAACGCGTCATCACCTCCGCCCAGCAGGCGGCCATCAAAGTGGCCCCGGGCAAGGACGTGCTGAATTTCTGCGCCAACAACTATCTCGGCCTGGCCAACAGCCCGCAGCTGGTGGAAGCCGCCAAGGCAGCCCTCGACACCCACGGCTACGGCATGTCTTCGGTCCGCTTCATCTGCGGCACCGGCGACCTGCACAAGGAACTTGAAAAGAAAATCTCCGAGTTCTTCGGTACGGAAGACGCCATCCTCTACGCCTCCTGCTTCGACGCCAACGGCGGTGTCTTCGAACCCCTGCTCGACGAGCACGACGCCATCATCTCCGACGCCCTCAACCACGCCTCCATCATCGACGGCGTACGCCTGTGCAAGGCCCAGCGCTACCGCTATGCCAACGCCAATATGGAAGAACTCGAGAACTGCCTGAAGACCGCCCAGGCCCAGCGTCACCGCATCATCGTGACCGACGGTGTGTTCTCGATGGACGGCAACGTGGCCCCGCTCGACAAGATCTACGCCCTTGCCACCAAGTACAACGCGATGGTGATGGTCGATGAATCGCACTCGGCCGGCGTCGTCGGCCGTACCGGCCGCGGCACCACCGAACGCTTCAACCTGCGCGGCAAGATCGAGATCTTGACCGGCACCCTCGGCAAGAGCTTCGGCGGCGCGGTCGGCGGATTCACCACCGGCAAGAAGGAAATCATCGCGATGCTGCGCCAGCGTTCACGTCCGTATCTGTTCTCCAACTCGATTCCGCCGATGATCGCGGCGGCCGGCATCAAGATGTTCGAAATGATGAGCGAGACCAACGAACTGCAGGACAAGCTCCACGCCAACACCGACTACTTCATCGCGAAGATGAAAGCCGCCGGCTTCGACATCAAGCCCACCGAATCGGCTATCTGCGCCGTGATGCTCTACGACGCCCCGCTTTCGCAAAAGATGGCGGCCCGTCTGCAGGAAGAGGGCATCTACGTCACCGGCTTCTACTATCCGGTGGTCCCGAAGGGCCAGGCCCGCATCCGCGTCCAGGTTTCCGCCGGCCACGAGAAGGAGCATCTCGACAAGTGCATCGCCGCCTTCACCAAGATCGGCAAGGAACTTGGTGTGATCAAATAAAAAAAGGAGCCTCACGGCTCCTTTTTTTCGCTCTGCCCGGCTTGACCGGGCATCTTTTTTACTACTCGTCGGTGAGCGAGAAGCGGTAGAAGGCAAGGATCTTCGCATCCTTGTCGGCTGCGGCCAGGACGTCCTTCACAGGGGTCTTGCCGTCGCCCATCTGATATTCCTGCTGTTCCAGGGTGCTCTCCTTGAAGAACTTCTGGATACGGCCGTTGGCGATGTTCTGGATCATCTGCTCAGGCAGGTTGGCAGCCTTCTCGGCCGACACCTTCGCGATGATGTCGCGGGCCTGGTCGGCCTGCTCCGGTGTGAGCCAACCCTTCGCGGTGTTGCTCTGGATGTGGTCTTCGCTGTCGCAGTGAGCCGGGTTGATGCCGGCTTTCTTGAGGGCGTTCTCGACGGCCTTGCGGACCTGCTCCTCCTTGGTTTTCTCGATGGCGACCTGGCGCTCTTTCTCGACCACCTCGGCCGGGCAGTCGTCGGCAGAGACGGAAACCGGGTTCATCGTCACGACCTGGATGGCGATACCTTTGGCGAGTTCCTCGTCGATGGGCTTGTTGAAAGCCACGATGGCGCCGAGCTTGCCATTGGTGGTGTGGATATAAGAAGCCACGTACGGAGCTTCGAGTTTGCCGTAGAAAGCGAGGGTGTGTTTCTCACCGCTCTTTCCGGTCTGCTGGGAGATGGCTTCTTCCACCGTCTCGCCGTTGGCCATCTTGCAAGCCTTCAGAGCCTCGAGGTCGGCCGGGCAGCAGGCGATCGCGGTATCGGCGATGGCGTTGGCCAGGGCCTGGAACTCAGCGTTCTGGGAAACGAAGTCGGTCTCGCAGCCGAGGCAGACGAGAATACCTTTACCGTCGGCCACGCGAGCCTTGACGGCACCTTCGGTGGTCTCGCGGTCAGCGCGCTTGGCGGCGACGAGTTTGCCTTTCTCACGGATAATTTCCTGTGCGCGGTCGAAATCACCTTCCGCCTCCACGAGGGCCTTCTTGCAGTCCATCATGCCGGCGCCAGTCATCTTGCGCAGTTTGGCAACATCTAATGCTTTGATTTCCATTGTTTAACGGATTAAAGGTTCGACTTCTTACTCGTTCTGGGCTTCCTCTGCGGGAGCTTCTTCCTCAGCCCTGGCAGCGCTGCGGCGGGCGCGGACGCGCTTGACGGGAGCAGCCTCTTCCTTGACAGGGTTCTCTTCCTTCTCTTTCTCCTTCTCGATCCGGCGCTCTTCCAGTCCTTCGGAAATGGCGTTGCAGAGCGTATCGGTAATAAGCTGGATGGATTTAGCCGCGTCGTCGTTGGCCGGAATCACATAATCAATCGTGGTCGGGTCGCAACAAGTATCAACCATTGCGATAACGGGGATATTCAGACGGTTGGCTTCGCGGACGGCGTTGATCTCTTTCTGGACGTCCACGACAAAGATGGCGGAAGGAAGGCGGTTCAGGTCGGCGATCGAACCGAGGTTCTTCTCGAGTTTGGCTCTCTGGCGCGAAATCTGGAGACGTTCGCGCTTGGCCAGGGTTTCAAAGGTACCGTCGGTCATCATCTTGTCGATGGTGTTCATCTTCTTGACGGCTTTGCGGATGGTGGGGAAGTTGGTGAGCATACCACCGGCCCAGCGCTCGGTCACATACGGCATGTTGACTTTCTGCGCGCACTCCGCGACGATATCCTTGGCCTGTTTCTTGGTGGCGACGAACAGGATCTTGCGGCCCGCGTGGGCGAGCTGCTTCATCACGTTCGCGGCCTCGTCTATCTTGACGACAGTCTTGTGCAGGTCGATGATATGGATTCCGTTTTTCTCCATAAAGATATACGGAGCCATTTTGGGATTCCATTTCCGCTTCAGGTGACCGAAGTGGACGCCTGCATCGAGTAAGTCTTGGAAATTGGTTCTGGACATTTTGTTTGTTTTTTTTCTTGTTTTGTTTTACTCTTTTCATCAATCCGGAGTAGCGGTCGGACTGTCTCCGTTGCCGGTCTCCCGGATTTTCCGCGGTCGGACAAATCTCAGGCAGCCATCTGCCGTTTCAGGCAGGGATCCTGCGGTTTTGAATCCGGACCGTGCAAATGTAAATCAGTGTCAGGCGACTAACGTTTGCTGAACTGGAAGCGTCTGCGGGCACCGGGCTGTCCGGGTTTCTTGCGCTCCACCTCGCGGGCGTCGCGGGTCAGGAAACCGTTCGACTTGAGGACCGGGCGATAGGCTTCGGCGTCGACCTTGCACAGGGCGCGGGCGATACCGAGGCGGACGGCCTCGGCCTGGCCTTTGATACCGCCACCGTCGACATTGATCTTGAGGTCGAACTGACCCACGGTGTTGGTAAGGACAAGCGGCTGGTTGACAATATACTTCAGGGTGTCTTCCTTGAAGTACTCATCCACGGGGCGGCCGTTGATGACGATATTGCCGGAACCGGTGTTCATATAGACGCGGGCAACAGCTGATTTACGTCTTCCAAGGGCGTTGAATACTTCCATTACTCTGTCTTAAATTTCGTTTAACGTGAGGGGTTTGGGTTGCTGGGCTTCGTGCGGATGCTCCGGACCTGCGTAAACGTAGAGGTTGCGGAACAGTTCAGCACCGAGGCGGTTCTTCGGGAGCATTCCCTTGATGGCGTGCTCCACGACAAAAGTCGGCTTGCGATCGAGCATGTCTTTCGGTGTGGCGAAACGCTGGCCGCCCGGATAACCGGTGTGGCGGACGTACACCTTGTCGGTCAGCTTCTTGCCCGTGAGGCGGATCTTGTCGGCGTTGACGATGATGACATTGTCACCACAGTCCACGTGCGGCGTGAAATCCGGCTTGTTCTTGCCGCGAAGGACAAGAGCGACGCGCGAAGCGAGACGACCCAGCACCTGATCGGTCGCATCAATAACGTACCATTCTTTCTTGACGGTACCGCTATTGGCGGAAATGGTCTTGTAGCTTAAAGTGTCCACTTTGTTGATTTTTAGGTTAATACAATAAAAATGTTGCGATCCCCCGCTATTTTGGGGGCTGCAAAATTACGAAAATTTTTTATGATGGCAAATTTTTCTGGGCGAAGCACTTTTGCTTCGCCTAACTAAAAGAGTAATCCGTTCCCGGCCCCTTCGGGCACATTGCGGCGCAGGAGCGCGTCGAATGCTTCGCCTTCTTCCCAGGAGAGGAACTCCGTCTCAACGGGCAGATAGAAGAGACGGCGGCGGACCTCCGGATCGAGGCGGTCGCAGTGAAGCAGGCGCATCGCATCTTTCTCGGTGGTCATCAGCACGGCGCGGGGATTCCGGCGGACATAGTGCGCAAGCGCGCGCAGATCGCCGCGTGAAAAGCGGTGATGGTCGCCGTAGCGCTTGTGCGCCAGATGCTCGTAGCGGTCGCTCAGATGGACCAGCAACGGCCGGTCGTCGGCCACGCCCGAGAAAAGATAGACATCTTTGGAGTAGATATAGCGTTTGTCGGCCTCCCAGCGGAACACGGGAACCGGGTCACCGTATTTGACCGTGGCGAAAAAGACCGGCTGTTCGTTGCGCAGGCGGTTCTGCTGCCGGATCTTGCCGCGCTCCCATTCGTCGAGATAACGGGGACACTTGGTGATGACCACTACGGAGGCCCGGCGGATTTGCTCGGGCAGGTCGCGCAGACGTCCGAACGGCAGGAGATTGTCTTTGAAAAGCGGCCGGTTGTAATCTATCAGCACCAGGTCGGTCGCCGGTTTGAGCCGGCGGTACTGGAAGCCGTCGTCGAGGATCACCAGTTCGGGACGCCTGTCTTCGGGCAGGGAAAGCAACTGCTCGATGCCGCGGTTGCGGTTCTTGTCGACCGCCACCAGGACATCGGGAAACTTGCGCTTGATCTGCAGTGGCTCGTCGCCTGCCACGTCGGCCGTGTCTTCAGCCTCCACCAGATGGAAACCCTTGCTCTTGCGTTTGTACCCGCGCGAAAGCACCGCCACGCGGCAGCCTCCTTGCAGAAGATTGGCCAGATATTCCACCATCGGGGTCTTGCCCGTCCCTCCGACATTCAGGTTGCCCACCGAAACGACCGGTACCGGATGCGACACCGCCTTGCGCCGCCCGCTGTCGTAAAGGGCGTGCCGGATACGCAGGGCCAGCCAATACGGGAAAAGAATTACACTGCTGATCATCCCCAAACCTCCGCTATGTGGTCGAGCGTCGCATACAACTCCGCCGGATCGGTCGAAGTTACGAGTTTCAACCGGGTTTCCTTGAAACTATCGAGTCCTTTGAAATAGCAGCTCAGGTGACGGCGCATTTCGAAGATGCCCACGCGGTCGCCCTTCACCTCCAGCGACTTGGCCAGATGCCGCTTCGCCAGGTCCACGCGTTCGCGCACCGTCATCGGCGGAAGCAGCTCACCCGTGGCCAGATAATGCTTCACCTCGCGGAAGATCCACGGATGGCCGAAGCTCGCCCGGCCGATCATGATGCCGTCCACCCCGTAGCGGTCGAAGGCTTCCTTCGCGCCCTCCGGCGTGGTGATGTCACCGTTGCCGATAATTGGGATATGCATCCGGGGGTTGCGCTTGACTTCGCCGATCAGGGTCCAGTCGGCCGTACCTTTATATAATTGGGCGCGCGTGCGTCCGTGAATGGTCAGAGCCGAGATTCCGACGTCCTGCAGGCGCTCGGCCAGTTCCACGATGATCTTGCTGTCCTCGTCCCAGCCCAGCCGCGTCTTGACGGTCACGGGCAGTTTCACCGCCTCGACCACACGCCGCGTGATTTCAACCATCTGGTCCGGGTAGCGCATCATTCCGCTCCCCGCCCCGCGCCGGGCGATCTTGTTGACCGGACAGCCGAAATTGATGTCAATCAGGTCGGGGCCGGCGGCCTCCGCCCGCACGGCCGCCTCCACCATCGCGTCGGGAATGTGACCGTAGATCTGGATGCCGATGGGGCGCTCCGCATCCGTGACCTGCATCTTGGCGATGGTCTTGGCCGCGTCGCGGATCAGTCCGTCCGACGAGATGAACTCCGTGTACATCAGGTCGGCGCCGAATTCTTTGCATATATACCGGAAAGAGGGGTCGGTGACATCTTCCATCGGTGCGAGCAGCACCGGTTGCTCGCCCAGATCTATGTTCCCGATTGTCATCGTATCCGCCATTTCACGATTCTCAATGCGCCATTATTCTCGGGGTATACTGATCCCGGTATCCTTTTGCGGTTTCCACAGAGTACATAGATATATGACTGTCCCGCATGGACATTGTCATACTCGGTAAAAGGTTTTTCTTGGTTGCTCAAATTAAAATAGGTGTACTCCATGCCGTCCTCCTTGAGGAAACGAAAATCGATTTTGTAATAGTGCAGATTCGAAAAAGCCTGGTCTAAAGCAATTCCATAGAGTTCGGTGGACTCGCCGAAGCCGATAGGACGTCCCATGCGGTGCCATACATGTCCTTCAGCGACATTCTTGGGGTCATGCCACTCGCAATACAATTTGCCCTGACAAGGGATCATCTTATCATCGTATGCCAGATTGACAAACTTGGCTGTTATGACAGAATCGGCACGGTATGTGGCAAAGGTCTCCGGGTCATGGAAAATGCCGTCCTCATAGGGAAAGTCGTCTTGAATAACGATAGGCTCTTTGCTCAGATCATAAACAAATAGATGCTGCCGCCCCTCATGAAGGATTGTCGTTTTTTCATAGACAACATCATTTCTACGATAAAAAAGGATAGTAGCCGGTCCCGCATTCGCTTGAATATACTTTTTATATGGAGTTCCGTTATATTGCTTTAATGGATAAGGACCGTCTACCGTGGCAACAAGCACATCGTTGACAAAGACAGAATCTATATCGAATCGAGAATACACCGCATCGGGCTCTACGTAAAGAATCTGTAATTCGGCAATAGGCCCGGGTTCAGGTTCAGGCTCGGGCTCCCCACAGGACAACAATGAGAACGCGGAAAGCAGGGCCACGAAAAAGAATATGCTATGTTTCCGATTAATCACGAGTGCAAAGATAATAAAAAAGATGCCCGGTCAAGCCGGGCATGACGAAGAAATAACGTCACCCCCGGCTGGACCGGGGGTCTATTGTTTATCGATGTACTGTTCCCTTGACGCTCAACGGCACGCCGTCCTTCGTAAAGCCTTCGATGAGGACCGTGGCGTCGGCCTTGTGGTCGGAAGTGTAGAAGTCGAACGTGGTTCCGCCGCCGTCTTCCACAGGAAGGGCCGGATCCCAATAGAGCGTGGCGCGGACGGGTTCTGGGGCTTTACGGCTCCGGACATCCTCGTAGCGCGGGTTGTAGAAACGGCGGGGCTGCTGCCAGCCCAGCGGCTTGCCCGTGGAGACGTTGACCGCCACGTCGTGGACCAGCATCCGGGTCTTGATCATCACCACGCTCTTCGGTGCCAGGGCGTTGTCCAGGCCCGTATTGAACATCGCCGCATCCGAACCGGTCAGGTAGGCGAAGCCCGTGAGATCCGACACATTGATGCCTTCCAGTTCTTCGCACGACGAACGCATACCGTTCATATAGACGATAATCTCTTCCCAGCCGCTCGTAATGCCCAATTCCGAGGACACTTTCTGCGTGCGGCAGACAATGGAACGGTACGTGGGACCGACCGTCCCGGTGGAATCGTTGTCTTCGGTATGCATCGATATCGGCGCCTCGTCGCCCTCCGCGAAGCGGAGCGGCGGACAGGTGGTCACGATGTAGGTCAGTACGTCCATCGCCTTGTAGGGTTCCAGGTCGCGCTCGGGACGATATTGTCCGGGCTTGAATTCGAAGTCAGGCAGCGGGGAGATGTTCTCCTGCCGGGGCGAAGGCGCGCCGGTCACGTACGAAGGATGCAGCGAGTACACGATTTCCCCGCCGGCATTGTAGTAGTCCCACAGGACGTTGCGCTTGTATTCGTCCGTATAGGACGGCTTGTCCAGATAATACGGATAGTGATGGAACTTGGCGAAGATATCGTCGTCCAGATAGGGCGTAAAACGGCGGGTGTTGCCACCCAGGCTCACGGCGCCCACCAGGAACTGGGTACCGTCGGGAAAGTCGAGGCCGTTGAGGGCGAAATAACCCGTGGTGTCGAGCTGTCCCATCGCGGAAAAGCCGATGGACGGGGCCACGAACGAAACAATGGAACGCCGCGCCGTGCGCAGGGAACCGCGCACCACGCCGCTGATCGACTGGGTATATTCCTTGCCGAACGAAGGCATCAGGGTCTCTCCGGCCAGGATCTTGGGAAGCTCGTAGTAGGTCCATCCGTGCGTGAGCATCACGCCGTCGATGGCGTCGATGCGTTCGGCAAGCGGCCGCTGCGGGTCGAAATACCGGCCGGCCTCCTCCACGAACGTGGGCAGTTCGCTGCCCAGATACCACCACGATACGATGTCGTAGCCGCGGCCGCTCATCGGGGCGTAGCCGTCGTCCGACACGGACACCGACCAGTCGCCTTCCGGCAGATCCACGCCGGCGGTCACTTTCTCACGCGGGCCGTAGGACGCCTTGTCAAAGGAAAGTTGCGGCGACGGGATCTCAGGAAAAACGAAGAAAGCCCGTTCGGCATACACCGTCCCCTGTCCGTCCACCACGGCCAGATTGTTGATGCCCGGCGTCAGGAATTCATACGGAATCTTGAGATTGCGCGTCTTTTCCGAATAAGGCAGGCGCATATAGAGTTCATCGTGGTCGTGGATGACCACGAAAGTGGAATCGGGAAGGGCAAGGCCCTGGTCACGGATCGAAGCCTCGACGCTGTCGTCGCGGACCGAAACGTGGATGTTCACGCCTTGCTGGACCGGGAGCGGGATTTCCGTCTGCCCGGCGAAGGTTTCGCCCTCATAGAACTGGGCGTTCAGTTTCTTGACAGGAACTTCCAAGTGCAGGGTCGTGCGGCCAATGCCCCAGGCATCCGTCTCGAAACGGCCCACGGTCTGGTCGTCGGCATAGATTTCGCCCGACACGGGAACGCCATGGCCGTCGGGATCCACGGCACGGATGCCCAGCACGGCGGTCTGGCCGTAGAGCCAGCGGCCGCTTTCGGGCAGGAACTGCACGTCCAGCTCCCGCTTGACGGTCTTTTCCTTGTCGAACGGGTTGCGCACGCCCACGTCGGTGTACTTATAGTCGTCCTTGACGTTTTCCTTGGTCAGGGTCTCCACGAAGTCGTCCTTCATCGGGTTGCGCAGTTCGATGTCCTTGTGGAACATGTACTCCGGCTCCCTGTTGAGCATCCAATAGGAATAGGCTCGCAGGGTCGCCAGACCCGTGTTCAGGTTGTCGGGTACGGCAAGCCAGCCGCTGAACGTATCGTCACGGCGCTTGACCTTGACACGGACGCGCACGGCCTCGGTCTCGAGGTCACGTCCAAGGTTGACATTTTTCTGGACCATCGTGGAGATCAGCTCCACGTACAGATAATTACTGGTCGGGA